>Ga0206875_1066_pt1 | contig 26809 bp, 23 predicted proteins | sample Alteio_BWOrgCont_9_FD_152616 | JGI IMG/M metagenome (GOLD analysis project Ga0206875, IMG submission 152616) | Enriched cells from forest soil in Barre Woods Harvard Forest LTER site, Petersham, Massachusetts, United States -... | ecosystem: Environmental > Terrestrial > Soil > Temperate forest > O... | reverse complement strand
TTGGCCTGTGCGGGGTTTGTTCTAGCGGAGCGAGCGGTGTGGTTTGAGGGCGATTCCAACCTCATCAGCCGCAGGGTATATGGGCCGAATCCGTTCCCCGAAGCTGAAATGGTGGCGGACTATATTCGTGAAAATACGGGTCCGAATGAACCCATCGGCGTCATTGGTTCGGAGCCGGAGATTTGCTTTTACGCGCGACGGAAATCCGCTTCCGGCTACATTTACATGTATGACCTGGTGCAGCCGCATCAATATGCCTCGGCCATGCAGAGAGAGGCCATGGACCAAATCACGGCGGCCAAGCCGCTTTTCCTGGTGCTGGTGAACGTGCCCCAGTCGTGGGTGGCTTTTGCGAATTCCGACCAGACGTTTTTTGATTGGGCCAACGGTTATTCCGTCGCCGATTATAATGTGGAGGGACTAATTAAGATCTTTCCGGACCATACGGACGTTGAATGGGGGCAGGGGCAGCCCCGCCAGGAAATCGGAACCCAAAACTTCATCCTCGTGCTACGTCGAAAATCCGGCATTTAAATCCCGTGAAACGGAAGGCCGCCAACATCATTTTCGTCACCGGCACCGACACCGGCGTGGGGAAAACCGTCTTGACAACCCTGCTGACGCGTCATTTGCGCCGGAGCGGGCGGAATGCGCTGGCCATGAAACCCTTCTGTAGCGGTTCGCGTGCCGACGTCCGCCTGCTGCGCCGGGCCCAGGATCATTTGTTGACAGAGGACGAAATCAACCCGTTCTTTTTCGCGCAACCCCTGGCCCCGGCCGCGGCGGCAGGCCGAAGGAAATATATTAGGATTGACAGCGTAGTTCGTAAAATCCGGGCCGTGGCGGCGCGTTGCGAGATCCTTTTAGTGGAGGGAATCGGGGGAATTTTGGTCCCATTGGAAAAGAATTTTACGGTGGCGGATCTGATATTGAAGTTGGGGTGTCCGGTGATTGTGGTTGGGTGGAATCGATTAGGAACCATCAATCACACCCTGTTGACGGTTCGTTTCTTGGAAGCGGCTGGAGTGGAGCAGGTTGTGGTGGTGTTGATGTCGGCGAAAAAGCCGGATAAATCGGCAAAATCGAACCCAAAAATGATTGAAAAAATGCTGCCAAGGACGCCGGTTTTGGTGCTTCCGCACCTCGGGAAAAAGGCCGTTGCAAAAATAAATGTAAGATTTTTGAAAAAAAGTCTTGCACGGTTGTTGGGGGATGATAATTTGGTCGCGTTCTTTCGATAACAAGGAAGAGAGATTGATCAACGGAAAGCGTTGACATCCGGTTTCAAATCAATAATATATTTGGAACTGAACAAGGTATCTGAGATGCCGAGTTAAAAAAGCGAAATTCGGCGCTCAGGTTTTTTGTCCCCTAAATGGGGAAAGATTTGGGGTGGAAACACCCATTGCTCATTGAAAATTGAATTGTGCGAATAGTGAGAGCCCCTTCAGTTTATCCCTGTTAGTGGGATGAATTGAGGAGTTTTAATTGCAAAATCAGTCCGGCTAACCCCCGGACAAGATTCAAGCTAACGTTTTTAACGGAGAGTTTGATTCTGGCTCAGAACGAACGCTGGCGGCGTGGATAAGACATGCAAGTCGAGCGCTGGTTAAAGGGTAGCAATATTCTTTAACCGGAGCGGCGCAAGGGTGCGTAACACGTGGGTAATTTGCCATGAAGTTGGGGATAACTCGCTGAAAGGCGAGCTAATACCGAATATGGCCCGGAGGAGGCATCTCCATTGGGCTAAAGCTGGGGACCGTAAGGCCTGGCGCTACATGATAAACCCGCGGCCTATCAGCTAGTTGGTGAGGTAACGGCCCACCAAGGCTAAGACGGGTAGCTGGTCTGAGAGGACGACCAGCCACACTGGAACTGAGACACGGTCCAGACACCTACGGGTGGCAGCAGTCGAGAATTTTTCACAATGGGGGAAACCCTGATGGAGCGACGCCGCGTGGGGGATGAATGGCTTCGGCCCGTAAACCCCTGTCATTTGCGAACAAACCTTTTCGTTGAACAGGCGAAAAGCTGATTGTAGCGGAAGAGGAAGGGACGGCTAACTCTGTGCCAGCAGCCGCGGTAATACAGAGGTCCCAAGCGTTGTTCGGATTCACTGGGCGTAAAGGGTGCGTAGGTGGTCAGGTAAGTCTGATGTGAAATCTCGGAGCTTAACTCCGAAACTGCATTGGATACTATTTGGCTGGAGGGTCGGAGGGGGGACTGGAATTCTCGGTGTAGCAGTGAAATGCGTAGATATCGAGAGGAACACCAGTGGCGAAGGCGAGTCCCTGGACGACTCCTGACACTGAGGCACGAAAGCTAGGGGAGCAAACAGGATTAGATACCCTGGTAGTCCTAGCTGTAAACGGTGCGTATTTGCTGTAAAAGGAATCGACCCCTTTTGTGGCGCAGCTAACGCGTTAAATACGCCGCCTGGGAAGTACGGTCGCAAGATTAAAACTCAAAGAAATTGACGGGGGCCTGCACAAGCGGTGGAGTATGTGGCTTAATTCGATGCAACGCGAAGAACCTTACCTGGCCTTGACATGCAAGTAGTAGAAGCCTGAAAGGGTGACGATCCCGCAAGGGAAGCTTGCACAGGTGCTGCATGGCTGTCGTCAGCTCGTGTCGTGAGATGTTGGGTTAAGTCCCGCAACGAGCGCAACCCCTGTGTCCTGTTGCCACCCAAACGAGAGTTTGGAGCACTCTGGACAGACTGCCTCATCTAAATGAGGAGGAAGGTGGGGATGACGTCAAGTCAGTATGGCCCTTACGGCCAGGGCTGCACACGTACTACAATGCCCGGCACAAAGGGAAGCAAGATCGCAAGATGGAGCAAATCCCCAAAAACCGGGCCCAGTTCAGATTGTCGTCTGCAACTCGACGGCATGAAGCTGGAATCGCTAGTAATGGCGCATCAGCTACGGCGCCGTGAATACGTTCCCAGGCCTTGTACACACCGCCCGTCACATCATGAAAGCCGCTTGTACCCGAAGTCGCTGTGCCAACCGCAAGGAGGCAGGCGCCGAAGGTATGGGTGGTGATTGGGATGAAGTCGTAACAAGGTAGCCGTAGGGGAACCTGCGGCTGGATCACCTCCTTTCTAAGGAGATACATGGACACGGGTTAAAAACCGTGGTTCCTAGGTCGGTCAGGGCCGGCGCAAGCCGGTCCTGATTAAGGCGATCACTTTCGCACAATTCAATAGTCATGGGCAAAGCCCAAGGGCGCTTGTTCGCCCGTTCGTTTCGGCAGTGCCGTTGCGAATTTGTTCTTTAAAAAGTGGAAGGATGAGCATCGCGCTCGACCCGATTTGGAGTCCGGGGCTGTAGCTCAGTTGGTAGAGCGGTAGCTTTGCAAGCTATAGGTCAGGAGTTCGAATCTCCTCAGCTCCACCAGTTATATTTCAAATTTTGAATCTGAGATTTGAAATTGCAGCCTACGGCTGCCTGGGCGTGTAGCTCAGTTGGTTAGAGCATGCGCTTGATAAGCGCAGGGTCACTGGTTCAAATCCAGTCACGCCCACCACTTTTTGACATTTTACCTGGAAGCCGGCCGGCCGGGACCTCAATCCCTGCCGAACCGTTTCAGGAATGTTCTTTGACAACTACATATAGAAAGTAAGGGCAAAAAATTACAATTCGCTGAGTTACCATTGAAAGATGGTTATCTTTGTGATCAAGCTACTAAGTGCAAACGGTGGATGCCTTGGTGCCAAGAGGCGATGAAGGACGTAGAAAGTTGCGATAAGCCCCGGGGAGCCGCTGCGCAGGCGCTGATCCGGGGATTTCCGAATGGGACAACCCAGCCGGCTTTACCGCCGGTTATCGACAGATGAATTCATAGTCTGTCGATGCCAGACGGGGTGAAGTGAAACATCTCAGTAACCCCAGGAAAAGAAAACGAACGTGATTCCGTAAGTAGTGGCGAGCGAAAGCGGAACAGCCTAAACCGGGAGGACTTGTCTTCCCGGGGTTGCGGGACCTTGATATGGGAGGTGGAGAGTTAGCGTAACGATATGGAAAAATCGGCCAGAGACCGTGACAGCCGGGTGCGCGAAAACTCAAAGCCCCCTAGAGGAATCCCAAGTAATGCGGTGCACGTGAAACTCTGCATGAATCTGTCCCGACCACGGGATAAGGCTAAATACTCCTTGGCAACCGATAGTGAACAAGTACCGCGAGGGAAAGGTGAAAAGAACCCCTGTTAGGGGAGTGAAATAGACCTGAAACCGATTGCATACAATGTGTAGGAGCCCCCTCCATTTGACTTCCGTCAAATGGAACGGTTTGAGATTTCAAATTTAAGATTTGAGATCCCATTTGGCCGGCGGCCAAATGGAGGGGGTGACTGCTTGCCTTTTGCATAATGAGTCTGCGAGTTATTGTCAGTGGCGTCAGCCTAAGGTCTTCTGGACTGGAGGCGAAGCGAAAGCGAGTACGAAATGTGCGACCAGTCGCTGGCAATAGACCCGAAGCGGAGGTGATCTACTCTTGAGCAGGTTGAAGCCCAGGTAACACTGGGTGAAGGACCGAACTCGTGAATGTTGAAAAATTCTGAGATGACTTGAGAGTAGGAGCGAAAGACTAATCAAACCCCGTGATAGCTGGTTCTCTTCGAAATCGCTTGAGGGCGAGTGTTGTGTAAGTACCCAATGGAGGTAGAGCACTGAATGGCTTAGGGGCCCCACCAGGCTGCCAAAACCAATCAAACTCCGAATTCCATTGGTCTCATTATCACAGCAATCAGGCTGCGAGGGATAAGCTTCGTAGCCGAGAGGGCAACAGCCCAGACCATCAGTTAAGGTGCCTAAATGTGATTAAGTGGAAAGGATGTGACGTTGCTTAGACAGTGAGGATGTTGGCTTAGAGGCAGCCATCATTTAAACAGTGCGTAATAGCTGACTCATCGAGCGATGTCGCGCCGAAAATGATTGGCGATTAAATCACATACCGAAGCTATGGATTCCAGAGGTTTTCGAACCTTTGGAGTGGTAGAAGAGCGTAATCAGTGCAGTGAAGCCGGACGGAAACGGAAGGTGGAGCGCTGATTAGTGAGAATGCAGACACGAGTAGCGATAAACCAGATGAGAATTCTGGTCGCCGTAAACCCAAGGTTTCCTGGGCCAGGTTCGTCCTCCCAGGGTTAGCCGGGAGCTAAGATGAGGCCGTAAGGCGTAATCGATGCACAGCAGGTTAAATATTCCTGCGCCGGCTGGGATCAAAGTTGAAGATGCGCATGATGTAAGGTGATTAACCGATCGAATCGTGAGCTTAGGGGCAACCCGAAGCGTATCACTGGCAATCGTGCCGAGAAAAGTCTTCTTCCCCTTTTCCCAGTCGCCCGTACCGCAAACCGACACAGGTGGGTGGGTAGAGTATACCAAGGCGCGCGAGAGAGACCTCTCTAAGGAACTCGGCATAAATAGCCCCGTAACTTCGGGAGAAGGGGTGCCCGTCGCAAGACGGGTCTCAGTAAAGTGGGTTTACCGACTGTTTAACAAAAACACAGCTCTCTGCAAAGTCGTCAAGACGACGTATAGGGAGTGACACGTGACCAATGCGGAAAGATCAAGGCAAGTTGTTAGCCGTAAGGCGAAGCTCCGAACCTAAGTCCCCGTGAATGTCGGCCGTAACTATAACGGTCCTAAGGTAGCGAAATTCCTTGTCGGGTAAGTTCCGACCTGCACGAATCGTGTAACGAGTGAACCGCTGTCTCGGAGAGGATCTCGGCGAAACTGTAATTGCGGTGAAGATGCCGCATGCCCGCAGTAGGACGGAAAGACCCTATGCACCTTTACTGTAAGCTCGTATTGTGTTCTGGTTAGTGATGCTTAGCGTAGGTGGGAGACTTTGAAGTCCCGGTTTAGGCCGGGATGGAGTCGAAATGTGAAACACCACTCTTCGCTAACTAGGATTCTAACCTCAAGCTGTAAGCCAGCTGGGGGACAGTGCGTGCGGGTCAGTTTGACTGGGGCGGTTTCCTCCCAAATGGTAACGGAGGAGCGCGAAGCTTGGCTCAGCATGGTTTGTAACCATGTGTCGAGCGTATGGGTAGAAGCCAGGTTAACTGCGAGACCTACAAGTCGAGCAGATGCGAAAGCAGGCCCAAATGATCCGACGGTAGAATGTGGAATTGCCGTCGCTCAACGGACAAAAGGTACGCTAGGGATAACAGGCTGATCGGGTCCAAGAGTTCATATCGACGACCCGGTTTGGCACCTCGATGTCGGCTCATCGCATCCTGGGGCTGGAGAAGGTCCCAAGGGTCCGGCTGTTCGCCGGTTAAAGCGGTACGCGAGCTGGGTTCAGAACGTCGTGAGACAGTTCGGTCCTTATCCACTGTGGGCGCAGGAAACTTGAGGGGTTCATTCTCTAGTACGAGAGGACCGAGAATGACGCACTTCTGGTGTGGCAGTTGTCCCGTCAGGGGCAGCGCTGCGTAGCCATGTGCGGAAGAGATAAGCGCTGAAAGCATCTAAGTGCCAAGCTCCTCCCAAGATAATGTTTCCCGGACGCAAGTCCCTGAAGACCCCCGGAAGACTACCGGGTTGATAGGTTAGGCGTGCAAGCGAAGTAATTTGTTTAGCGGACTAATACTAATCGGTCGTGCGGCTTGATCGCTTTTTTTCCCTTCGGGGAAAAGCGATTTCAACTCGCGAGTTGTGGATATTGCTCTCGCTTCTATATGTAGTTTTCAGTGAATATTCCTGGAATGCTTCCAGCATGCTCTTTTGACATTTTTTGATTTTTGGTGGCCATAAAGCTGTGGTCCGACCCGTTCCCATCCCGAACACGGCCGTCAAACGCAGTCTTGCCGATGGTAGTAGTTGTATAGCTTCTGCGAGAGTAGGTTGCCGCCAGATCTTTCTTAAAGCCGAAACGAAATCCTTGTCGTTTCGGCTTTTTTCTTCCCAGTGTCGCTCCTCAAAACGCAAGTCAGGGTATTTGCGCTGGAGTTCGCCTCAGTCCTCCGTTATCGTGCCGCCTCTCAAAACAGTATGGCCATTTATCAAGAAGCCCAACTTCAACAGATCTCCAAGCAGTTCCAAATTTACGGCGAGATACTTCACGCCGAGACCTGCAAGATCGGTCACATCAACGAAACCTACTCCGCCACTTATGACCAGGGCGGTACACACGTCCGTTACATTCATCAGAAGATTAATCAAACGGTTTTCAAGGATCCCGTATCTTTGATGGACAATGTTGTTCGGGTCACGAGCCATCTGCGCCGCAAACTCGAAACTCTCAAAGCCACGGACATTACCCGCCGTTGCCTGACCATTGTACCGACGCTCGACGGGAAATCGTATTATAAAGACGGCAACGGGGATTGCTGGCGGACGTTTGTATTTGTGGAGCGCGTCGAGACCTTTGAATCCATTCGCTCGCCGCAACAGGCCTTTCAGGCGGGCAAGGCGTTCGGTTTTTTCCAAAGTCTGCTGGTGGATTTGCCGGGAGCGCGCCTGGCCGAGACCATTCCGCACTTTCATCACACCCGCAAACGGTTCCAGGCGTTGCAGAAGGCGGTGCAGAACGACCACTTCAACCGCGCCCAAGCCGCAAAGCGTGAGATCGATTTCGCCATCAAATGCGAACCGATTGTTGACGTCCTCTTGAAGGCGCTGGCCTCCGGCAAAATCCCGGAGCGCATCACGCACAACGACACGAAATTCAACAACGTCATGCTCGATACCGCAACCGGCGAGGCCATGTGCGTGGTGGATTTGGACACCGTCATGCCGGGTTGCGTTCTTTACGATTTCGGCGACATGGTTCGCACCACCACGAGTCCGACTCTTGAGGATGAACTCGACCTCTCCAAGGTCCGGATGCAAATGTCGATGTTCAAAAAGCTGGCGGAAGGCTATCTCTCCAGCGCGGGGCAATTTCTGACCAAATCCGAAAAGTCGTTCATCGCTTTTTCCGGCAAGCTCATCACCCTGACCATCGGCCTGCGCTTCCTGACGGACCATCTTGCCGGCGACACCTATTTTCGTATTCATCGCCCCGGCCACAACCTCGACCGTTCCCGCACCCAATTCAAATTGGTGCAATCCATCGAAAAACAGGAAGACGAAATGCAATCGTGCGTCGATAAAGCGGGCAAGCGCGGACACTGATCGGCGGATGCTGCCATGAGTGCCGCCAGCCCAACCCAAAAACCCGCGCGGAGCTTGACGCCTGTGTGGATCGCCTTGGGGCTCGTTGCGATTACGTTATTGGTTTACTGGCAGGTTACCGGATTTGATTTTGTCACCTACGACGATCCCGACTTCGTCACTGCAAATCCGCATGTGCAGGCCGGATTGACCGCGGCCAGCTTCAAATGGGCCTGGCACAGTGAAGTCGCCCGCAATTGGCATCCCATCACCATGCTGACGCACATGCTGGATTGTCAATTATATGGATTGAAGGCCGGGCGGCATCATTTGACCAATCTGTTCATTCACATGGAAAACACGCTGCTGCTGTTTTATGTGCTTCGGCTATTGACCGGCGCAATGTGGCGAAGCGCGTTCGTGGCCGCGCTGTTCGCCGTGCATCCGTTGCATGTGGAATCGGTCGCATGGATCGCGGAACGCAAGGATTTGTTGAGCACCCTTTTTCTTTTCTTCACGTTTTGGGCCTACCTGCGATACGTCCAGTCCGCCGGGATGCGCAGCCTGAAGGGCAGGGGATTCTACGGATTGGCGCTGCTCTTTTTTGCGCTCGGCCTGATGTCCAAGCCAATGATTGTGACTGCGCCATTTGTTCTACTGCTGCTCGATTATTGGCCGCTGGGCCGGTTGTCGATGCCGAAACAAAAACCGCCACCGGCCGCCAAGACCGTCAAGAAGTTCGCGCCTGCGCCGGCGGCCAAGGTTGCGTTTCCCGTGGGCGTGCTGCTGGAAAAGATTCCGTTCCTCGTCATGAGCGTAGTGTTGTGCGTGGTGACTTACTCGATTCAACAGACGGGCGGCGCCATGCAGACCGGACGCACCCAGACCTTCGTCGCCAGCTTCGAGAACGCGCTTGTCTCCTACATGCGCTACATCGGCAAAATGTTTTGGCCGCGCCATTTGGCCGGGCTTTATTTGCGGGCTGGACCGTGGCCGCTTGGTTTGGTCGTCCTTTCCGCTCTCGCTTTGGTGGTGGTGTCAATCATTGTGATAAAACAGGCGCGCCGCCGCCCGTGGCTGGCGGTGGGTTGGTTCTGGTATGTGGGCACGCTGGTGCCGGTCATTGGCATCGTGCAAGTCGGCATGCAAACGATGGCGGATCGGTTCACCTATGTTCCGTTTATCGGGTTGTTCATTATTCTGACGTGGGGCGCGTGTGAATTTGCGCGCTCACGCCGCTTGCCGGAAATTGCGCTGGGTGGCGCGGCCCTGGCCTCGGTGGCGGCTTGTATGGTGTTGACCGCGCGACAGGTTGGTTATTGGAAGAACAGCGAGACGCTGTTCAAACGGATGGTGGACGTGACCGAAAATAATTTCATGGCGCATTACAATCTGGCCAATTTCTATGCGCGGGCAAAACGCGACGGCGAAGCGCAGGACAATTATCTCGAGGCGTTGCAGGAGGAACCGAATTACGCGGACGCCCACAACAATTACGCCGGCTTGTTGCTTGAAGAAAAACATTACGACGATGCCATCCAACAGTATATGGAGGCGGTGCGGCTCAATCCGCAGTATCTCTATGTTTTCAACTATGCCAACGCCATGGCCGATACGGCGAGCGCGCGGCATGACGCAGCCGAATTTGCCGAGGCGGTGCGCGCCTTCAAACGGGCGCAGGAGATGAATCCAGCCTCGGCGGACGCGCACAACAATCTGGCCATGACGTTGGATGCGCAGGGCCAGCCGGGTGAGGCCGTTGCGGAATATCAGGCGGCGATTCAATTAAATCCGGGTTATGAATCGGCCTATTACAATCTGGCCAATGACTTGGCTCACTTGAACAGGCTGGACGAGTGCGCCGCTGCGTATCGCGGTGCCATTCAGTTGAATCCGCGCCGGACAGAATATTACAACGGGCTGGGTATCTGTTACGCGATGCAGAATAAAATGGCGGACGCCATTGAACAGTTTCAGCAATCACTCCGCTTGCAACCGGACAATGCCGCGGCCAACGGCAACATGGGCAACGCGCTCGCCGCGGAAGGTAAAGTCGATGAATCCATCCCCTATTATCTGGCGGCGCTGCGGGCCAACCCCAACGATGCCCAGACGGAATTCAATTTGGGGCTGACTTATTCCCGCCAGGGGAAAAATGCGGAGGCGGCGACGCATTTAAAACAGGCCTTGCGCCTCGATCCCAATAATCCGCAGGCGCGCGCGGCACTGCAACAGGTCGAAAAAGGCGGCGTCAATCAGAAATAAATCAGCGGGTCAACTCGTGATCGGGGAGCAGGGGACTGTTGGCCGCGTTGGTCATTACGGTTGAGGAGAAATTATGGGAAATGGTTCGGTTCAGGTAGGAGGCCAGTGAATTTATCTGTTCGTCGTTGAGCGGCCCGCCCTGGGCTGTGGCAAAGCCGGGCATCATCGTGTGCGGTTTGCCAAAAGCAATCATGGCCTTCCAATAATCCAGGTCGGTCGGATGCTTCAGCGCGTGGAGGTCGGGCACGCCGGTGTCGCGATGCGACGATTCATGGCAGATGCCGCAGTCCGCCGCATACAAGTCCTGCCCATAGGATTTCGCGCCCCTATCGACATGACATTTGGCGCAGTCGCCCCGGAAAATGGCCTGGGCATCAGACGCCGCCTGGGCCATGGCGGCTTTGCGTTGATCGGGTGTCAAGGCGACGGGCGACGTGCCGGCGCGAGGAATATTGACCTTGAGCGTGACGATTCGATTTCCCACCGAGGTGTAAAAGGTCAGCATCTTGACCGTCAAACCCGGTGGTTTTCCCGCCAGATTGACGTCGGCCTGCACCTGGCCGGTGCCGCCGGGCGGGATGTGCCACGGAACCGGCGGCAGCTTGGCCGTGGTGCAACCGCAGGAGGGATGCACTTGGTCAATACGAACTTCATTGGTCCAGACATTGGTCAGGTTGAACGTAAATGAGGCAATGCGCTCACCGGGCCGGGCGTCGTATTGCTTGGATTCGGCATCAAAAACGAGCGTGGGATAAGGCGGCGTGTAAGGATTATTGACAGGCGTGGGGAGAATCCTCGGAGCGGACGAAAGTGCGGGTCGGGCGTTGGGCGCTGGTATGGGAACTGGCCGTTGCACAGGCGCCTGGTTGGTCTGGTCCGCGAGTTGAAACGCCAGACAGGAACCCACGCAGCCGGCCCATAGTGCGGCGAAAATTCCAAAACGCATACGTCGTGAAGTTTTCATCATGACGTTACGCAAGGTAGGGAATGGTTAACGGCCCTTGCGGCAAAACAGCGACGCGCGCGTTGGGCCCAAGTTTTTCAAGGCGTTGACGGACGACGGCGGCTATGTCTGAACACGACGTGAGAAATGCGCTGCGGACGATTGACTCGGGCAGGGAGCTGTAAATCAAAACTTCCGCCTGGCGCTGAATCAACGCCTGGATTTGCGCCTGCCATTGTTCGGGCCGGACAAATCCCGGCGTGCTCAACATGGCCAGGATTTCCTCGGGACTTTTTGCGCTGTGCAACAGTTTTTCCAATGGGCTTTTGGGCGGGATGCCTTCCCGGCATTCGCAGGCCATGATGAGCAGGCCGCCTTTTTCCAAAATTCGTGCACCGGCGCTCATGCCTTTGACGGCCTGATACAAATTCAAATCCAGCGGATAACCGCTGTTAGTGGTCACGACAATTTCAAACGGGCTTTTGACCTTCTGCATGGCGGAACGCCGCACAAATTCGTATCCGGTGCGATGCGCCTCGATGATGTCGCCGGCAAAGACGCCGGTGATTTTGCGTTCCTCATTCAGGCTGACGTTCAAAAGGAAACTCGGCCCAACGCGCAGGGCGACGTCGCGCAACTCCTCCCACAACGGATTGCCGATGGTGACGCCGAACGTGGCGCGCGGGTCGCCGATATTTTTGAAGCCGTGATTGCTTACGATGCTGTGCAATCCGCCGCAGCCGGGAATGATTCCCTTGATGCCGCCGCTGAACCCTGCGAAAAAATGCGGTTCGATAAATCCAGTGATGATGCGGACGTCGGCCTCGGCCAAGTGGCGGTTAATTAACGCGGGCGTGCCGTCGCGCATCGTGCCGAATTGGACCAAGGCATCCGGATTTTCCGGTTCGTGATTGATAACGCGATAATCGCGCACGATCTCCGCTGTCAATAAACGTTCCAGCTCTTCCTCCGTATTGGGCCGATGCGTGCCAATCTGGTTGAGCAATAAAATCTGTTCGCGCGAGACGCCCGCTAGCGCGAGATGTTCGAGCAGCCAGGGAATGAGACGCTCGTTGGGCGTGGCCCGCGTCAGGTCCGTGAACGCGATGCAAATGCGGTCGCCTTTCTTGATCCAATCGCGCAACGGCTTGGTTCCGATGGGCGAGGCCAGCGCAGCCATCACGGCCTTTTTTTCCTCCGGCAAACCCGGATTATGCGTCGGCTCGATCACCGTCGTGCGACCGTCCGGCAGTTCGATGGGCATGTAACCTTGCCCGTAAGCTAAGTTGACTTTCATGGCAACGCTTGTCCTGTAAATGATCGCACGAAAGCGTGCGGTTTAAAAGGAGCAAATCCGCGTGATGACGGCGAACCAACCCGAATTTTGCTGTCTTTTGCCGATGAATGGGGGATGGTGGAACGACTTTATGCGGCTGATAGGCCATTTGAAATCGGAAGACAGCGCGAAAACTTTGGGGGATTATTTGCTGTCCATCAATATTCGCAGCCAGATCGAGCCCGACTCGGATGGCTGGGCGATTTGGGTGATTTCCGAAGACCAGATCGAAGCCGGGCGCCAGGCCTTGGCGAGTTACGAGGCCAATCCCGCGGACGCGCGATTCAAAAACGCCCGGCAGACTGCGGCGGCTATCGATGAACGTGAACGGCAGGAAACCGCCAGCTACCAGAAGCGGATTCGCACAGCGGACCAGATTTGGGTGCGGACCGCGCTCGGTCCGGTTACATTGACGCTTATCCTGATTTCAGTGGGTGTGACATTGATAGTGCTTACGAACTCCAATCCGTCCGCCGTTCAAAAGTTATTCATCAGCAATATCTCGGGGCATGATTTACCGGAAGTTCGGCAAGGTGAAATCTGGCGGTTGATTACGCCGATTTTCATTCACTTTAACATTCCACACATCCTTTTCAATATGATGGTCCTGCGTGATTTGGGGGCACTGGTGGAAAGCCGGCGAGGAACTGGAGTTTATTTGATATTAGTCTTGACTCTCGCAATCGGCTCCAACTTAGGTCAGTATTATTATGTGAATGGGGATTTTGGAGGGATGTCGGGGGTGATATACGGTTTGCTGGGGTATGTCTGGCTGCGGGGAATTTGCGATCCAGCCTCCGGCATGCACCTGGCGCCGATGTCGTTGGCTATCATGCTGGTTTGGTTTGTTCTGGGTTGGTTCGGCGTCATCGGGCCCGTAGCCAATGGCGCTCATGCCGTCGGCCTGATAATGGGAATAATTATCGGCGCGGCGCCGATTGTGAAAAAGATTTTCTGACCGCCACTACGATTTGATGTCGCGCATCTGAAAAATCGATGCGCCGATGATGATAAAGGTCAGGTTGATCCCGCAGAGAATGCTGACGGACTGCACGATGGCCGGAATCGGAAACGTCTTTTCAAACATCTTCATCCAGACGGACAGGTGATACGTGAAGAACCATTGCTGCCATTCGTGAAAATACGGAATATCCTGGATGACGCGGCTGATGAGCATTAAGGACAGGGCGAGGATCGTTGCGGCGGCCGGCTTGATGTTGCAGCACGAAAACATCCAGGCCAGGCTCATGATGGTAATGGCGTTGACGCTCAACATCAGCGTGGCGGCAATGTAATGCTGCCAGCCTTCCGCCTGTTCGAACACGGCCAGGATATGGTCCACCGGCATCATGCCATAGAGGGCGCCGCTCGGAAAAAAGAGCGAGGCGAAGGCAATGCCAAATCCGCCGAACACCAGCACGAGCACAATCGAAAAAATCGCGCCGGCCATCCATTTGGTCGTGACCAGCCGCAACCGTGAGATGGGACGGGAAAGAATCATCCGCAGGGTTCCGTCCTCGGCTTCCTTGGCCATTAGATCACCGCCGACCAGCGCCACGTAAAGCGGCAGCAGCAAAAACGCAACGGGCACCATCACGCCCGTCGCGACCGTGAGGTTGGTCACAAACTTTTGGCTGGAGTATCCCATCATCTCGATTTGATGGACCAACTCCCGCCGCGGGCCGTTGGCAAAACGAAAGAGCAGTACGATCAATCCCTCGGCCAGCAGGCACATGCCGAAACCGATATAGGTCCGTTTCTTGCCGAACAGTTTCCAAAGCTCATTGCGCAATTGGTAATAAAGCATGAGGTGACCCCGGCTATTTTCTCATCAGCGAAAGATAAAAGTTTTCCAAAGTCGCCTCCTCCGGCGCGATTTCAAACACCGGTTGCTGCCGGGCCACCAATCGTTCGACAATCCGCTCGGCGCCGACGCCGGCCGCCGGTAAAATATACTTGTCATCACGCGTCTGCTCGATCAGTCCTTCCTCGCGCAACAAAGAGGCCGCCTGGGTGAAATTACCGGTGCGCAGCCGCACCCAGCCGCCGGCGCGGCGCGTTTCCGCCAAAGTCCCTTCAAAAACTTTCTTGCCCTGGTTCATCACCGCGATGCGGGTGCAGAGTTGCTCGACCTCAGCCAGAAGATGGGAGGAAAGAAGGATGGTCAAACCAAGTTCGCGGCGCAGGCGCAGAATGGTGTGGCGCAATTCGTGGATTCCTTCCGGGTCCAGGCCGTCGGCTGGCTCGTCCAGAATAAGCAGCTCCGGCTGGGGCAACAAGGCCTGGGCCAGGGCCAGGCGCGCGCGCATCCCGTGGGAATACGTCTTGACAGCGCTTTGTTCGCGTCCGGTCAAGCCAACCCACGCCACCACTTCGCGAATTCGATTCGCCGAACAGCGCCCGGTGTAATGGCTGAGAATTTCCAGGTTGCGCCAGCCGCTCAGGTAATCGTAAAAGACGGGCGATTCAAAAATCGCGCCGACCTTTTGCAAGGCCCGGCGCCGATTGCGTTCGATGTCGTGCCCGCACACCTGCACTTCGCCGCCCGTGGCCCAGACCTGGCCAAGGATCATCCCGATGGTGGTGCTCTTGCCCGCGCCGTTGTGGCCGAGCAAGCCAAAGATTTCGCCGGCGGGCACGGTCAACGTCAGGTCGTCTACGGCCAGGCGTTGGCCGAACTTTTTGCTGAGATGGCGGATCTCGATCACTGGGTGGTACCCTCGATGATCAGCAGGTTTTTGATGTGGCCATCGGCGTAAAGATAATTGACGGCCCGTTTTGCCCCGAGCGTGGCGTGGAACGATTGCTTGTCAAACACCAGGGGAATTTTGGTCAGGGCATAAGCCGTGGCGAAAATTTGCAAGTGATCCGCATTCTGGCCGTTGAGCAGGCTGTTCCAGGAATAGCTGGAACCGGTTTGCTGAAAGATTTGGGCGTTGTCGGAAGGGCAGCACAAAACCTGCAGCGAGCCCAGCAGGTTGGACAACGTGTTGTTGATGGTGGGCAGGTTCGTTTGGAAATTCGTGCCCATCGGCTCGTCGTACATGGTTGGCATGATCTCCTTGTTTTCCTGGACGTACATTTGCAGGGCCACGCCGATTTGATGAAGATTGCCGCGGCAGGCGGTCGATCGACCGCTTTCCTTGGCCCGGCTGAGCGCGGGAAGAATCAAGGCGGCCAGCAGCGCGATGATGGCGATGGTCACGAGCAATTCAATCAGGCTGAAGGCAGCCTTGCGCAACGGACACATCAATTTCCTCCACGCGGCATGCGGCCCATCTCCATGTTGATCTGGATTTGTTCGAGCAACGGCGCCAGCTCGGCCTTCGTTTCAGCGGAGCTATCGCTATAGACGGATTTGAGGCCAATCATCGCCACCTGCTTCTGCAAATCATCGCTCAAGACCACGGCGTTGGTGTCGGTGGCGTTGGTTTGGCTGGAAGGCTGCTTGTTGCGGGCGACCTGCATTTCTTTGAGGGCTTTGTCGATGGCCAGCTTTCGGCGCTGGGCGGGCAATTGCTCGAAGGACGTCAACATTTCCTTGAAACCCGTTGGCAAAGTGGCGTCCAGAAAGGCGGACTTTTCCTCCTCAGTCATTTCGGAGAACCATTGCGTCCAAAGATGACCCAAACGGGCGTTGCGACGATCCTCCGGCGAAAGCGCATTGATTCGGTCGGCCAGTTCGCGTAAAGCTTTCGCGCGAGCTTCGCCGGTGAGTTGATTCAGGTCGGTCCGGCTGAGGTAAGCCCGCAACTTGTCCGCCGTCATTTTCCAATGATTGGCCAACCCGTAACCCGCCGCCGCCAGCAACCAGGCGCCCACGAGCGCTCCCAGCGCGATAAAGATTGGTCTGCGGCGCGATGTCATCGTGTAAAGCGTAACATCGTCACCGGCGAATAACAATCCGGCAGTTATTCAGCCTTCTGCAGGAAAATTCAAACGTTTTGCCACGGCGCCAAGCACCCGCTGCATTTCGTTATCGGCCAAGGAGCCAAGCCATCGCTCCAGTTTCACGGTTGAAACTGTCTGGATTTGTTGTAGGTGGAAGGCGCCCTGTTTCAAAAATGGTTTGGGGATATTCATTTCCCACCGGTTGCCGCGCAGAGCAGTCGTGTGCAAAAGCACTGTAACAAGATCGAGTTCGTCGTCGGGTGGATCGCCCGTTAGCAGCAGCGCTGGCCGCACTTTTGCCGCCATGCCGAAATCAACCATCCAAATTTCACCGGGGCGAACGCCTCGCATCCTCTTCCTCCATGCGGTCGAACAGTTGCGCGCCTTCCAAGGCAGTCTGATTGCAGGATGCCACTTCCGGGTTCTGGTTGGCGATACCAAGCAAAGACTCGCGAATCGCTCGCCTGTCTGTCTCGGAGAGTTTCGGCAGTTCTAGGATTATTTCGGCTGCGCTCATCAGCACCTAATGTAACCAGAGAACGATAGATTGTCATCCATAAATTCGTCGCAGTTATTTCAAGAAAGCGCCCAGCTTGGTTCAATCTCCGCGTCGAGCGGTGTCTGATAATTGCCTGAGTGGAATTTGCGCTCGGCCAGAATCCCGATCATGACGGCGTTGTCGGTCGAGTATTCACGGCTGGCCAGGCGAAGCGTAAGGCCATCGCGTTGACAGGTGGCAGCGAGGTCTTTGCGCAATGCGCTGTTGCAAACGACGCCACCGGAAGCGGTGACGCAACGGACATCGAGCCGTTCCGCCGCGCGCATGGTTTTACCCACCAGCACATCGACAATAGCCGCCTGCACGCTCGCGCAAAAATCGCGCAATCTTGCCGCGGAATCGAGCGCACTCGGATTTTTCTCCAGAAAATAGCGGGCCGATGTTTTCAAACCCGCGAAACTAAAGTCGTCCCGTTTTTCGTGCAACATGGGCCGGGGGAAATTAAAGGCCTTCGGATTGCCTCCGGCGGCCAGCCGATCGATTTCGGGGCCGCCGGGGTAGGGGAGGCCGATGAGTTTGCCGATTTTGTCGAAGCACTCGCCGGCCGCGTCGTCCACCGTCGCGCCGAGGACGCGATGTTTGAATTCGCTGCGCACATGGACCAGCAGGGTGTGCCCGCCGCTGACGATGAGGGAAACTGACGGTTGGAAGCCGGCGAAATCCGCCTGGGGCGGATTGCCGGAAATCCACGGTGAATACAGATGTGCTTCGTGATGATGAATGCCGAGAAACGGTTTGCGCAGGCTGAACGCAAGCGCTTGCGCGGCTTTCAATCCAACCATCAACGCGCTGGGCAACCCCGGTCCTTGCGTGGCGGCAACCGCATCGAGTTCCTTGGGCGCGACGCCGGCTGCGCTCAACGCTTGCCGTGTGACGGGCAGCAAATTGCGCAAGTGCTCGCGCGTGGCCAGTTCCGGCACGACACCGCCGTATTCGGCATGGAGCGCTATTTGCGAAGAAACTATATTTGACAACGGACGCCCGTCCCGCACCACGGCCGCGCTGGTTTCATCGCAGGAAGTTTCGATGGCCAGAAGGGTCAAGGCTGGGACGGATGAAGCTCCGGGTTCTGTGGAGAGAGCGAGGCCCGCTTGGAACCGGCGGAGCCATGCTGGGAGTAAAGCAATACGCCGTGGAGCAGGTCCGTCGCGCGTTCGAGTTGCTTGTCGTGAACTTTTTCAACGCGCTCGCGGTCGGCGTCGTCCAGCACTTCCATCGCGCCCGGCATGTGCTTGTAGTGCAGGTCCTGTTCGTCCTGGTCAGACATCGGCACGAAAATATCCGGCGTGATGCCGTGTTCGTGAATGACCTTGTGGCTGGGCGTGTAATATTTGGCCGTTGTCAAGCGCAGGGCGGAACCGTCGGCCAATGGAAGAATGCTTTGCACGGAACCCTTGCCGAACGTCTGCTCGCCTACGATGATGGCGTGGGTGATGGGTTGCAGGTCTTGCAGGCAGCCGGCCACTATCTCCGACGCGCTGGCGCTGTAACCGTTGACGAGGACAACCATGGGCAGGTCGATGCGTTTGCCGTGACCCTCGGCGCGAAATTCAGAAATGGGAGTGGGCTCGCGGCCTTCCGTCGTAACGATGCGCTGGCCGCGCGGCAGGAATTTCTCGCAAACATGCCCGGCCTGTTCGAGCAAACCGCCGGGATTGTCGCGCAGGTCGAGAATCAAGGCCTTCATGCCCTGGTCGGTCAATTTCTTCAATGCAGCGCCCAGGTCGTCGGAAGTTTTTTCGCCAAAGGAAAGAATGCGCACATAACCAACGCCGTCGCTGCCCAGCGGGAAATCGCGGTGGTCATTAATATCCTTGACGCTGTCCACCTTGATATTGGCGCGGACGAGCGGGTAATCCTTAATCATTCCGTTGGACGGGCGCTTGATGGTAATGGTGACGTGGGTGCCGGCTTCGCCGCGGAGTTCCTTGACGGCGTCCTCAAGACCGAGAGCCTTCGTAAACTTGCCGTTGATTTTGACGATTTGGTCGCGAGGCAAAATGCCCGCCTTGTAACCCGGAGAATCTTCCATCGGCGCGACCACGGTCAACATGCCGTTCTTGCCGAGTTCCACCACGATGCCGAGCCCGCCGAATTCGCCTTCGGTGTCTTTCTTGAGTTCATCGAACTTCGCCGGGTCCATGAATTGGCTGTGCGGATCGAGCGAGCCGAGCATGCCCTTGAGCGCGCCGTAAATCAGGTCCTGATAGGTGAGCTTGTCGCCATCAACGTATTCCTTGCGGACCTTTTCGAGGGCGTCGGCCAGGAGCTTGTAATTTTCGTAAGGATCATCCTTCTGCGAAGCGTGGGCGGAATAAATATACAATTGCGCGCCAACGAACAAATTGACGCCGAGAACAACGACCAACAGACCGAATAAGATGCGACGTTTCATAGAGACCTTGCCGAACACGCACTAGCATAATTCGCCCGCGCGCGATTGTCGAGGAAGAACCGCGGTTTCATGCCGGTCGCTTCAGGAGAAGTTCGACGTATGGAACGTCGGCGGGCAGGGTGACTTTTGGGTTGGGAGCCGCGCTGGGAACGAGGTGAACGGGTTGCCCAATCAGCTCGCACGCGGCGGTGTCATCGGTCACTTGCAATCCCTTTTCGCGCACCTTGGCCAAGGCGCGGCGGATCACCTCGACGCGGAAGGTTTGCGGGGTTTGCACGGCCCACAAAACCGAGCGATCCAAATGGCGGGCAATCACCTTGCCGTCCTCGGAAAGTTTGATCGTGTCGGTGACGGGTTGGGCGGCGCCGGCGGCGCCGTGTTCGCGGGCGGCATCAATCGTGGCCTGAATCAAAGCGACATCCGTGCAAGGCCGGGCGGCGTCCTGGATGGCCACGATGTCCGTTGACTTGGGCAATTGTTCCAAACCGTTCCAGACCGAATCCTGTCGTTCCTTGCCGCCGACAACGAGGCGAAAGGGTTTGGCGAAGTGATATAGCGCAGCCAGCGCGTTGAATTCGTCCTGCCGGCCATCGCGCACCACGATGACGATGTCGTCGATGCATGAGACGGCGTCGAATCGTCCCCAAGTTTGCGCGACAAGCGGGCGGCCGGCCACCGTCAAGAAGAGTTTGTCGGTGTCGCGTCCCATCCGCGAACTTTTGCCGGCGGCAACAATGAGGGCAGAGGTCAAGGTCAGTTTCGGTTTTTTGCCCGGGTTTGGGCGAGTTGTTTGGCCAGGCGAATGGCGGCCCTCATGCTGGACGGATTGGCCTTGCCCTGGCCGGCGATGTCGTAGGCCGTGCCGTGGTCGGGCGATGTCCGCACGAAGGGCAGGCCGAGGGTCCAATTCACGCCGCTCTCGAACGCGATCATCTTCAAAGGCGCAAGCCCCTGGTCGTGAAACATGGCAACCACCGCGTCGTAATCTCCGCGATACGCATAATGGAAGAGCGCATCCGCCGCCATCGGCCCGATCACGTCGATGCCTTTCTTACGGGCTGCATCGACGGCCGGTTGGATGGTGGTGATTTCCTCGTCCCCCATTTTGCCGCCTTCGCCGGCGTGCGGATTGAGGCCGCAAACGCCAATGCGCTGCCGCTCGAGTCCTAAATCGCGACAGGCGGTCGCGGCCAAGGCGATGGCCAATTCAATTTTGTCGGCCCGAATCTGCGCGGCCAGCGATTTGATCGGGACGTGGGTGGTGGCCAGCGCCACGCGTAACCAGCGTCCGCGATCGTCGTGGCCGAGCAGCATCATGGCGGTTTGAGTGGTCCCCGCCAATTCGGAAAGGTATTCGGTTTGACCGACGAACGGCTGGCCGGAACGAAGCACGCCATTTTTGTTCAAGGGCGCAGTGACGAGTGCGTCCACTTCGTGCTTTAAACATTTTTGCGCGCCGTCGGTCAGCCAATCCAGCGCCGCTTTGGCCGCAACAGGGGAACCGGTTTCCATTTTCGACGGCAGCGGATTCGGCATGGAGTCGTGCAGGAAGACTCGGCCTTTCGCGCGATAATCAGAAAAGGGCTGAAGTTCGAATCCCAGTCCGAGCTTTTTGTGAATGCTTGCTGTCCGGTCGTTGTCGCCAATCAACAGGTAGCGCGTTTCGTCCTTTTCCATTTCCTCCGCCACCGCCTTCAATGTCACCTCCGGCCCGATCCCGGTGACGTCCCCGAGCGAAATGGCGATCCAGCCCGTCATGTGTCAATAATACTGGATGAATGACTTGATTTTGAGGCGTTGAATCCAGCGTTCGTGCAGGGCGGCCCGCTCCTTGCCGTTGAGGGTCGATTCAATCTCCATCCGCACGTCGGCCAGCGGCTTGATGTGGGCGGCGCGTTTGTCCTCGACCATCATAATGTAGCAACCTTCGGGCAATTCGATGACGCCACTGCGTTCTCCCGGTTTGAGGGCAAAGGCTGCCTGGGCCAATTCGTCTTTCAAGTCCTTCCGTTCCACCCAGCCGCGTTCCCCGCCTTTTTTCTGGTAGGAATCCGAGGAATTGACCGTGGCCATCTCGGCGAATGTCACCCCGTTGGTTATTTTGGCCAGGACTTCATCGGCCAATTTCCTGGCCGCCCCGGGTGCGGCATCCTGCCCCTGCGCGATGGAAATCATGCGCAACTGCACTTCGTCATCCACTTTGAACAAGTCCTGATGCTCCTTGTAATACTGCTCAATTTTCAGCGGCGAGATAATGATCTTTTTCGATTCACCCTCATTTTGGGAACGCATGACCGAAAGAATGATGCTATCGCGCATGTCCCGGCGGTACATTTCGAACGTTTTACCCTCGGCCTTGAGCGTTTCAATCAGCCGGGCGCGATCGTTGCCCCAATTCCGTTTGATGTCGCGATTGACTTCGTTGTCAATGACCGTTTCCAGCGCGTTGGTGGCGTAGCTGCCGGAGTAAAATTCGTGCAGGATGAGCTTTCGGTCGATGAGATCCTCGATTTCCTGGTCATGCAACCGTTTCCATTCGGCCGCCAATTGACGGCGGTCGCCGCCGTAAATGTTGACCAGGCTGGACGCGCTGCGATCCACCCTTTCTGTGATCTCGCCGTAAGTGATGACCTGATCCTCGACCACCACGCTCACGCCGGTGACGATAACAGGCAGGTTCGTATTCACATCTGCGCGCGCAGAAAATCCGAAGGCGAGCGCGCTGACGGCTGCAATCCTGAAAATCCTTTTCATCAATGAACGGCATCGTAACGGAGCGCGCCGCGCAAGTTCAAGGACAAGTTCGGGAGGGAAGGTCGAGATGGATGTCGTTATTATTTGGATTTGGTGTTGCCGAGATCGACGCTCAGCTTTTCCATGATTTCGTGCAGGTCGGTTTCCCAGGCAGTCATGAGGGCGGTGGGACTTTTTTTGGAAAGCGCGGTTTCGCTGGCGTAGGTTTTGTCGAGTAACGGGTGAACAGGAAGGCCATCGGCTCCTTCGTATATGGTAAAATGAATTTCCATGAGGCCGATGGGGTGCAAGGACGACCGGAAATCGCCGTATAGTTGATTCACGCGAGCTTCGGCAATGAGGTTGGGAACGATTCCGCTGCCTGGTTCTGCCACATTGCCAAAAGCGCTGCTGTGGCGCATGTAGGCGCCGATGGCTTCCCCAATGGTGTGTTCGGGCGAAGCGAGGAAAGCGGCGTAAGGATCATGTTCGTAGCTACTGTCGCCGATGCGATAGGTGAAGCATTGGTTTTGGAAAAGCGGGGAAACCGAAACGGGGTGCAGCGCGATGATGTCGGTTGATGCGTTAACGGCAGGCGGACCGGTCGGAGCCGAGAATGCAAACGTTTGTTTCTTCCAAACTGTGTCGCTCCCGCATCCGCACAACAGCGCTGTCACGATAATGCCGGTCAAAATAGTTTTCATTTCTTGGGCGGCATTTCCATGCCGGAAATCGGTTTGGGCGGTTTGCTGAACAAAACCGCAGACGGTTGTTCTTTCAGTTTTTGCAGCAGCACGATCAGTTCGTCCGTGGCGGCGCGGACGTTGGCCAGGGAATCGTTTAGTTCACCCGTATTAATCGCGGCCAGCGTATGTCGCAATTCGAGCGCGGCGGCGGAGACCCTGGCTTCCAGCGCGGTGGTGTCGCGGCTAAGCCCCGGTAGATCCGCCCCATGCAATGCGTCCTGCGCATTGGTCAGGGTCGTGTCCGCAGTGGCCAACGTATGCTGGACGTCGTCCAGGGTCTTTTGCAGGCCGTGATTGGTTTCGCGCAATTCGACGACGAGCGAATTGGCGTTGGTGCCAAGCTGGTCGAAATTAATTTGATCCAGGTGCTGGGCCACATGGTTGAAGGTGTCGATGAGATGCCCGGCGCGTGTCAACAATTCGTTCACATCCAGGTCCTCGGCGTGCCGCAATGTTTTTTCCAGCGAGGTCATGAGCCGGTTGAATTGGCTGGGAGCGGAAGGGACGTAATAATGGCGCGGCTGCCAGGGCATCGGCTCGACCGGATACATTTTGGGATCGACGTATTCCAAGCCGACGATGCCCGCGCCGAGAAAACCCTGGCCCTGCACGCGGGCGCGCAGGCCTTCGGCCACTTCGGCGTCGAGCGCGTTTTGGACTTCGCCGTTCCAAACGGAATTCCTGGGAATCTCAAATTGTATGACGACGTATTTGTCGCTGAAGCCCGGGTATTCCTGGCCGGCGAATTTTATGGAGGACACCTTCCCGACCGGCACGCCGCGGAGCATGACCACGCCGCCCACCGAAAGATTTTCCACCTTGCCTGTCACATACGTTTCAAAAATATCCTTCTGGCCGAAGTAACTTCTCAGCCCGACGGCCAGGAGCGCGCCAATCAACAACAAAGCGCCGATGACGACGAACAACCCGATGCGAAAATTATGAGTGCGAACGCTCATGCGACCTCCCGGTTTAAAAATTGGCGCACCCACGGCAGGGGGGCGTGCTCGCGCAATTCGGCGGGCGGACCCTCGGCCACGATGCGCCGTTCCTTGGGATCAAGCACGACGGCGCGGTCGGCCACGGAAAAAATGCTGGGTAATTCGTGTGTCACCATAACAAAAGTAATGCCCAATCCACGGGCCAGTTGGCCAATCAAAGCGTCCAATCCCGCCGAGGTAATGGGGTCGAGTCCGGCGGAAGGTTCGTCCAGAAACAAAACGCATGGGTCAAGTACAATGGCCCGGGCGATGCCCGCGCGCTTTTGCATGCCGCCGCTTAAATCGGCCGGGAGCCGCGTGGCGGCCGATTCCAGGCCGACGAGCCGCAACTTGGAAAGGGCGATGAGGTCCTTGGCCTGTTCCGGCAAATCCGTAAATTCATCCAGGGGCAACCGGACGTTCTCAAAAGTTGTGAGCGAGCCGAATAGCGCGGCGCCCTGATAAAGCACCCCGAACCGGCGCAGAATGGCTTGCCGCGTCTCGCCTTCGGCCTGAACCAGGCTGGCGCCGGAGATGAGGACGTCGCCGGACGCGGGCGGATAAAGGCCGATGAGATGTTTGAGCAGAGTGCTTTTGCCGGAGCCGGACGCGCCGAGGATGGCGAACACTTCGCCGCGATGCACTTTGAAGTTGATGTTCTCGAGCACGACGCGTTCGCCGTAGCCGATGGTTAAATCGCGCGCTTCAATCAAAACTTTTCGTTCGCCGTTCATGCCTTCAACACGTAGGTCACCGCCGCAAAAACCGCGTCAGCCAGGATGATGAGCAAAATGCTGCTGACAACCGAGCGCGTGGTCGATTCGCCGACGGCGCGCGGGCCTTCACCGGTTTGCAGGCCGCGCAGGCAACTGACCGACGCAACAATGCCGCCGAAGATGACGCTTTTGCACAGGCCCTGGGCCAGATCACCGAAATGCAGCCCGTGCTGAATTTGTTCGAGCACCATGCGCAACGGGAAGCCAAGGCCCAACAGGACCGGAATGCCGCCCAACAGCCCCGCATACATGGCGAACACGGTCAGGATCGGTGTCAATAATAATCCAGCCACGACGCGTTGCACCACGAGAAATTGCACCGGCGAAAGGCCCATCGTTTGCAGGGCGTTAAGTTCCTCGTTCACTTTCATCGTGCCCAATTCGGCGGCGAAGGCCGATCCAGAACGTCCCGCCAGCATGATGGCCGCCATGACCGGCCCGAGTTCGCGCGTGATGGTCAGGCCCAGCAGTTGCGCGACGAAAATCTGCGCTCCCAGTTTTTCCAGGGGTTGCGCGGATTCAAAGGCGATGACCATACCGATGAGAAACGTCAGCAAACAGACAATGGGCAGCGCATTGACCCCGGCAGTTTCAAACACACGCAACACTTCCTTCCAACGCATGCGGCGCGGACGCATCAAGCCCACTGCCACGGCGATGGTGACTTCGCCGATGAATTCCAATTGCTCCCGCAGGTCGCGCAGCCACGTTGAAACCGCCGCGCCCACGTCGTTGATCCAAAACGAGCAGTCCGGTTCGTGTTCCTGTAGGGCCTCGTAATCGTCGTTGGAAAAACTGCGGAACAGATGGTCCAGATCCGGGCTCAACCCTGTCAGATCAACTTTTGCGCCGGGCGTCATGCTGCCGGATGAGAGGCTGTAAAGCAGCGCGAGGCCCGCGCTGTCGCAGGAAGATAATCCGGTGGCATCGACTTTGAGCGCGGTGGCTTTCGCCAACGCTAATTCCTGTTCGATGCGCTCCCAGATCAGCGCGGTCGAGATGGCGTCGAGTTCGCCCGTCAACGCCAGCGTGGTGGCGCCATCGGCCTGCCGGGAGAGTTCCCAGCGCACCGTCAGTTCGGTTGTTTCGTTGGCTGGCATGGAATGGGGAAAGTGCAGGATTCGCCAAGTCTCGATTAAACTGCAACCTGTTTGGAATTACCCAACGACACCGACAATCAGCGGGCGTCATTTACATTGCAAGCTCAAATCCCCGTGATGGACATGGGTGGCAAGACTGGGTGGGAAAATAGGTCAAGAGAGACCACTTGGAAATTTTTGACTTCGGGCCTAAAACGAGGCACAGTCAATCATGACTTTGGGCGATGAAACCAGCAGTTTGATTCAGCGCGCGGCGGCGGAACTCAAAACCGCCGGGGCCCGCGAAATCTACGTTTTTGGTTCTGCGGCCAAGGGCACGGCGGGCGTTGCTTCCGATATTGATTTGGCCGTTTCCGGCTTGCCTCCTTCCGTATTCTACAGTGTTGGCGCGAAAGTCAGCGATCTGATTGGGCGCACGGTTGACTTGATTGATCTGGATAAGAACACTCCGTTCACCCGTTATCTTCTCGCGGAGAATGAACTCATCCGCGTGGGCTAAGTTTCGCAAGCAGCAGGCTGCTGAGCGCGAGCAATTGCAACGCCTAGTTACGGGAATGCGCGATCTTCTTGCCAAATGCCGCTCTACCACCCCGAACGAAATCGAGTTGGCCGCTTTGGCGGCTCTCTTGCATTCGTTTTACACCGGTGTCGAAAATATTTTCAAACGGTTGGCGATCGAGTTGGATGGGGAACGGATCGTGGGAGACGCTTGGCATAGGCAACTACTGCAACGGATGAAAGGGCCTGGTTCACACCGACCGGCGTTGCTTTCTGAGGAACTTTACGATTCGCTGAACGAATATCTGCGTTTCCGCCATGTCTTCCGCAACGCCTATTCCTTTGATTTGGACTGGCAAAAAATGTCACCGCTTGTGCTGCGATTGGAAGACACCCTCCAGAAGTTGGAATTCTCGCTGGACGCTTTTTTGAAAACGGCCGGAAGCCTGTAGAATCGGTCAGGCGGCTTCGGTGGCGGCC
>Ga0206875_1065_pt1 | contig 26956 bp, 26 predicted proteins | sample Alteio_BWOrgCont_9_FD_152616 | JGI IMG/M metagenome (GOLD analysis project Ga0206875, IMG submission 152616) | Enriched cells from forest soil in Barre Woods Harvard Forest LTER site, Petersham, Massachusetts, United States -... | ecosystem: Environmental > Terrestrial > Soil > Temperate forest > O... | reverse complement strand
TTGTGGAGACTGGCTGAAAGGCGCCGGGCGCGGCTGCTGCGGAGGGCGCCAGCGGAACGAGTGGCGGAGTGGCGGCGCTCTGCGTGGCCTGCGGCTGGGCGGGTTGCGGCGGAGGCTGGTTCTTCGACTGCCACCAGTAGTAGCCCACGACGATAGCAAACATCAGGACGAGCATGACGAGGAGGGACTGGCTGTCACGCCCACCACCGCCACCGCCCTGATTGGGATTTTTGAACTCTGCCAAAATTGATTTCCTATCTATTGAATGCCGCGCGCGAGGGGCACAGGCACATTGCTTCTATGGTAACTGACAGGGATTAGGGATTAGGGGTTAGGGGTTAGAAAAGCAACAACAAAGGCCTTGAACGCAAAGGGCGCGAAGGAGAAAGGCAAGTTTCGCGGAGAAAGGCGCTGGTTGGGGTCAGGGGACGGGGTCGTAGCCGCCGCGGGCGAAGGGATGGCAACGGAGAAGGCGGCGGAGGGCCAGCCAGGAGCCACGCAGCCAGCCGTGGCGGACGATGGCGGCGTAGGCGTACTCGCTGCAGGTGGGAAGGTACTTGCACCGCGAGAAGCTCAAGACGTGGAAGACGGGCGAGATGAGGCGCTTGTAGAAGCGGAAGAGTGCGGCGGCGGAGCGTTCGCGCGATGTGGCGGCAGCAGCGGGTTCGGGCGTTGGCGTACTCATGATTTGGCGCAGCGCTTCTGGATGGCGCGGAAGATCTCGGCGACCTCCTGCTCGATGGTCGCGAAGTCGAGGGTGAGGACGCTGGCTTTGGGATGGAGCACGACGTCAACCGGGGCGCTAAGCGAGGGCAGAGCGCGGCGGACGGCCTCGCGCAGGCGGCGCTTGATGCGGTTGCGGGCGACAGCTTTGCCGAGGGCCTTAGGAACAGTGAGGCCGATGCGTGGGCCGGCGGTTGCGGAGGGGGATTCTACCGGACGCAGCGCGAAGAAGTACGCCATGTGTTTGGCGAACTGCTTGCGGGCCGCCTTATAGACGCCCTGGTAATCGGCATGTTGGCGAAGGCGATGAGATGCGAGTGGCGAGTGGCGAGTGGCAGATAGAAGGAGTTGCTCCTCTGGGAGCGTCCCGGAAGAAGCCTTCGCATCTCGTATTTTTGTATCTCGCATCTCGTATCTCACATCTGTTCAAACGTGCAAAGGCGCTCAGGGGACGAAAGCCCGTGAGCGCCGCGGTAAGAAAACGTGTGAGCCGAAAAACTAGTCGCGGAAGCCGGCAGAGACGGCGATCTTGTGGCGGCCCTTGGCGCGGCGGCGGCTGAGGACGGCGGCGCCGGCCTTGGTGGCCATACGGACCAGGAATCCGTGGACCTTGCTGCGACGGCGGCGGTTGGGTTGAAAAGTGCGTTTCGGCATAGAAATTCCTTATATGGTCTTCAATCGATGAAGTGGAAATGATTGTGCTGGAGGCGGCGCAGAGGCGACCGCAGTTCCAAAAAGGCTGAGCGAACAGCCTCATCCACAGAGATTTAGTATACCCGAGCGTCAGGTTTGAGGCAATGGACGGGGCGTTTGCGGACGTGGTTCCGGAATTCGCTGTGAACCTGTTTGCGCATGGAAATGAAAGGGATGGTGACGGAAAGCCGTCGCCGTGGTGAGGCTCTGAGCGGCTTGACGGGTCCTTCGACTGCGCATCATGTCTGCGTCGTGAGCTCCGCTCAGGATGACAGTTCAAACGGTGGTGCGAGCGGAGGCGAAAATCGTACACGCGGTTGGGCCGCGGGAGCGGTGCGCGGCATCTGAAAATTAAGTAGGCGAGAATACGAAGACGGGAGAGTTCTTTCGATTCTTCACAACGATTGGTGCATTTGAAAAAAAACTTTGCGATTGCCTCTTTTGTGTTGCTGGACAGCATGCGATGACGTGCTACTATCGTCTCCGTTCCGTGATAGCGAAATGGCAACAAGGCAGAATTCGCAAATCGCATTGCTTCAACTTTTCCCTCGACATCGACGATCGAAGGACTTCAATCAGGCCAACTGGACCATGAGTGCTTTACAGAAGAGCGCTGTGAAGCCCAGACAAGTTGTTGCCTGATGTTTGGTAGACGACAGAAGCAGTGAGCAGCAACGAGAAAAGAAATTGAAGGAAGACAGACAATGTCATTTGTTCCAGTCCCAGCAGCGGTTCTGAATCAGTGGGTACGAATCCTGGGCGCGCTCGAAAAGAAGATCAACCGGCAGAGCTTTGAGACGTGGCTGAAGCCGACGCGGTTCTCTCACATCAACGGCAAGACGCTGCATGTGCGCATCCCAAGCCCTGAGTTCCAGGCGGGAATTGACCGCTATGGCGACCTGATTGCCGAGGCGATCGACGACCTGCAACTGGAAATCGATGAGGTGAAGTACACGGTGCCTCCGGTTGACCCGAATGCCACGCGGACCCGCGAGGATGGCGGGTTTGCGCCACAACCGAGCCATAGCCTGAATGCTCCCCGAAGCGGGCGGATGGGCGTGGGGCCGGAGCAGGCGCGGTTTGACTGGAACACGGCGGCGCAGCTGAACCCGCGCTACCAGTTCGACAGCTTTGTGACCGGCAGCGGCAATCAGTTTGCGCACGCAGCGGCGCAGGCAGTGGCGGAGCGACCTGCGAAGGCCTACAACCCGCTCTTCATGTACGGCGGTGTGGGGCTGGGCAAGACGCATCTGATGCAGGCGATCGGTCATCAGGTGAAACTGCGGCATCCAGCGAGCGCGGTGAGCTATGTTTCGGGCGAGAAGTTTACGAACGAGATGATCAACTCCGTGCGCTACGACAAGATGACCAGCTTCCGCGACAAGTTCCGGACGGTGGACGTGCTGTTGATCGACGACATCCAGTTCCTGGCCGGCAAAGAGCGCACGCAGGAAGAGTTCTTCCATACGTTCAACGCGCTGCACGAGGGCATGAAACAGATTGTGATTGCCAGCGACCGCCCGCCCAAGGAGCTGACTGATTTTGAAGACCGGCTACGCTCGCGCTTCGAGTGGGGCTTAGTGGTCGACATTCAGCCGCCCGATCTTGAGACGAAAGTTGCGATCCTGCAGCGCAAGGCAGAGCTGGAGCAGACGATTCTGCCGACCGATGTGGCGCTGTTCATCGCCGGCAACGTGCGGACGAACGTACGCGAGCTCGAAGGCGCTCTGACGCGGCTGATTGCGTGGTGCTCGATGCACGGCGTCGAAATCACTTTGCCGACGGCCCAGCAGTGCCTGAAACAATTCATCGACACGCAGGTGCGAAAGATCACGATTGAGGCGATTCAGCGCGCTGTTGCTGAGAGCTTCGGCATGCGCGTGGCGGAGCTGAAACAGAAGAACAATTCGCGCCAGATTGTGGTGCCGCGTCAGATTGCGATGTATCTGGCCAAGCAAATGACCGAAGCTTCACTGCCTGAAATTGGGCGGCAGTTCGGCGGCAAGCACCACACCACGGTGATGCACTCGATTGCGAAGATCGATGAGCAGCGCAGGAACGACAAGGACCTGAACCGCACAGTGAATAAGCTGATGGAACAGTTGGGATAAGGCAGTGGCTAGTGATTAGGAACAACAAAGGCCGCTCGGGTGAGCGGCCTTTGTGTTTGTGGACGGACTATTCCTTTCTATATTGTGAGGAGGCATTCGAGTATTTAGGCTGCGCTATGAGAAAAATCCTGCTTGCCTTGGTTTACGGGCTGCTGGCCGGAGCCGCCACAGCCCAGAGCAACCGCTCCGCCGTAATTGCGAAGTGTGTTGCGGATGCTCACGCCAAAAGCGAAGAGTTAGCAGCCGAGGTGCACCCAGCCAAGGGATTTGGTTCGCCGGTAATGCGTATGGCGATGGACGCGCATAGCGGCGACCTTGATCGGGCATTGCTGGCTGCGAAACAACTGGCCGCAGAGCATCCGGAGAGTTCACCCCTGGAGGCCGCGGTCGGAATGCTTTACTACGAACAAGGCAAGAACATAGAGGCTGTCGCGGCGTTTAATCATGCGCTTGAGCTAGATCCGTGCGAGGACCGGGCCCACTATTTTGCGTGGCGATTTAACGCGCTAGGCGGGAAAGAAGCTACAGCATGGCAAGAGCTGGAGCTTGCGCACAACTTAGGTCCGAAGGACTTCGTCGTGCAGCAGACCTGGGCTGCGGTGCAGGAAGCGCAAAAGTTGGAAGCACAATCCAACGCGGTTGCGGTACAGACGACAAAGCCGCTAGTGCATGATTTCTTTGCCAAACTGCTGGAATGCGATGGGCTTCCAATCCGTTCGTCGACGTACGTGGATGACACGGCGCTGGTCCTGGCCTGCGGCAAGGTGCGAAAGATGCTCCAAAATCTGCCGGAGGCGCGACGGGCGATGATTGAGCGCGGAGCGGAGCTGCACATCATCGGCGACCGTGAAGGGACGTCGGATTTGCCGGAGAACCGGCAATTTAAGACACAGGCATATGTGGATGCCGAGGGCAAGAGCACCAGCATGGACCAGCGAACCCGCGGGGTTGGCGGCCTGTTAAGCTCGTGCGGCGAAGAGAACCTGTTGCATCTGCCGAGCGACCGCTATGGAGACGGCTCCGACACGTGCACGCATGAGTTTTCGCATGACGTAATGGAAAACGGATTTACGGAGAAACAGCGCAACGCGATTGAGAAGCAATATCGCAGCTCTCTGCGCAAAGGTTTGTGGAAGGGCTCCTATGCGGCAGCGAATGTGAAGGAATACTGGGCGGAGATTTCGATGTGGTACTTCGGCAGCCATGGCGGCCGGCAAGGAGCGGGACCGGCGGGAGTGGGGCCGGAGGCTCTGCTTGCCTATGACCCCGGTGCTTACGAACTAGCGGATGCGCTCTACACAGGGCGGATGAAACGCTGAGCTAAGTTGCCCCTAGGGTTCCGTTTGCTCGCGGATGTCGATATGGTCTGGGGTGAAGGGGCGCTTGAGGAAGGTAGTCCAGAGATAATTAACCGTGTAGCGCGCAGCGATGAGGAGCATGCCCTCTTTCTTGAGGCGGCGCGCGGAAGAAAACATTTTGAGGTCGTGGGTGAAGAGCACATCGCCAACGGCGCTCATGCGGCGGGCGATGTCGGTATCTTCACCGTAGAACGAGATGGAGAGATTGAAGCCGCCGATGCGTTCGAGGGCGGCGCGTGAGACAACGAAGTTTCCTCCCTGAACCATGGATCCGACGCGCAGGATGTAGCGGTTGATGGCGTACGTGATCCACGCGATGAGATAGAAGCCGCGCACGCCGATTTGCTGCGCGGGCGTGAGGTCGTAGTAGATGAAGGGGCCGGAGAGAGCGACAAGTTGAGAGTCGTTGGCGAAGGCAGTGAGGACGCGATCTGCCCAGCCGGGGGTGAGGCGCGAATCCGCGTCAACATTAGCGATTAACGCGCCTGATGTATTGAGGAAGCCGGCCTGGCGGGCGAAGGTGAGGCCCTTGCGCGGTTCGTCGACAACCTTGACGCCGGGATAGCGGAGGGCAACTTCGCGAGTGCGGTCGGTGGAGGCGTTGTTGACGACGACAATCTCGACGAGGTGTTCGCGGCCGGCGGTCTGCGCTCGAATGGATTCGAGGCAGTCGCCGAGATAGTTTTCTTCGTTATAGGCGGGGACGACGAAACTCAGTACGCAGTGAGACGGATAAACCAAGGTGTGGCCTCCCGAGCGATGTAGCCAATCAGTTGGATGAGATTTTTCATCTAGACGAAGTCCATTTCTGCGATGGGATCGCCGGAACGCATAGCCATGTTGAAGGCGCCAGTGAAGGTGCGGCTGCGGCCGAGGCGGACGAACTCAATCGCTGCGCGGAGTGGGAGCGGTGCGCGGCCGTTGGGCCAGAGCTCAGCGATGGGACGCATGACGCCGTCACGGTCGGGGTGGAAAGCGCGTTCGTCCCAGCGGCGCCAACCGAGCGGGAAATCAGGGAAGTCGGTGACGGCGTCCAGCGTGGAGTGCAGGATGCGCTGGTGCCAGGGCTTGGCGTACTGGCGCATGAAGAGGATGTGGCTGCGGCGCTCGACACGGACTTCGTCGACGAACTCACGGAAGCTGCGCGCATGCGAGAGATTGATCACGGCGTTGGGCTCGAGGCTGTGGCGGTCGCCGCCGGAGATGAGTAGATGGCCGGTGTCGCGTGCGATCTTGATCACGCCGCGGTTTTCGGCGACGTCGCGCAGGCCGTTGAGCTCGAGCGCGTGAAAGCATTTGCCGCCGAGCGCGAGCAGTTTGGCGAGCGCGGCGTTGTGCGCAGTCTGGCCGATGGTGAAAAGGTCCCAGAGCGGATGGTTGAGGATGAGCAGGACGCCAGGTTCGGCGTCCAGGTCGTTGAGCAGCGTGCGGAGTTTCACCTCGTAAGGATTCGCCCGATAGTCGTTGAAGCGCTTCATCCAGGCAGCGCCATCGGCGGAGGGAAGGTTGTGCACGCCGAGATGGAACTCGGTGCCCTGAAAGGGGATGGACCACTCGGTAGAGACAGGGATACCGCGGGCGCTGGTGATGGTGCGCAGCAGCATGGGCGCGTCAATGTTGTCGTGGTCGGTGAGCGAGACCAGAGCCCGCAAGCCGAGCGTGTGGATCTGCGAGGACTCAAGGTCATACGCCATGCGCGGGACCAACGGCGGACGCCAGTGGCCACGCTCGAAGTCAAGATGGATGCCGTTGGCGCGACCGCGGTGCTCGTAGAAGGCGAAGAGCTGCTTCAGGCCGGGCAGGTATGCGAACATCTTGTGGATGAAGGTGAGCGTTTCCTCCGACATGCTGGTGTGGCTGTGGAGGGAGACGCCGGTGGGGTGCCGATCAACCGCAGCATCATCGTTCCAGGCGGTGGAGATGGTGTTGGAGGGCTGCATCGCTGGCTCCTGCGTTGGGTGGGCGCAGGTCCGGCGCGGGATTGCGCCGAGCATTGCGAACCACTACTGCCGGGCTTAACTCCCGATCTGGAATCAGTATGGGCGGCTAACAATGCAGGCCCGTGACAGCGGAGTGAATGGTTGATTACAAAGGTTATCGAGGCGGATACCGCGCAGAGGGTGGGCGAAGACCGCGCGAAAGGCAAGGCTCTGATTGCACAGACGTTAGTGCACTGGATCAGGGCCGCTTGAGATATTTCTCGGGCAGGGTGAGGCCGGAGCGCTCGTCATCCCACATGATGTTCGCAATCCAATAGCGGCCCTGGGCATGAACAATTTGCAGGCTGTTGATGCCGCGGGCGAAGGGCCGCGCGTCTGACGGGGCGTGGCGCGACTCGTAGGTGCTCCAAACGCTGGTGAGGTTGCCGAAGGTTTCAATGCGGTTGGCGATGCCGTGCTCAAAGAAGCCATTGGCCTTGAAAAACGGGTCATCGCGGATGACGTAGGTGTCCGGTGTGAAGAGCGTGGCGTCGCCTGGCCGCGCGGACTTGTCTGCCGTAGCCGGCATGTCTGGGCGGATGACGCCCATGCGTGCATCGGGCAGGAAGAGCGAGCGGAAGCGGTCCCAGTCGCGCTGCTGGCCGGCAGGGCCGGAGATGACGTCGTAGAGCGCGCCCATGAGGTGCTCAATGGTGTCGACGTCAGCAGGATTTTTGGCGGCAGGCCAGTCAGGATGCGTGGCGATGGAGGTGGGCATGGGCTGCCGGGAAGCGGGCGCAGGGGCAGGAGTGGGCGCAGGCGCGGCGGTTTGCGCGCAGACAGGGATGGCGAGAGCGAGGATGGTGATGAAGGCGAGTGGGCGCACAGACATTCTCCGAAGAAGTGGGTTCGAGGAATGCTAGCAGAGGTTATGCGGTGAGGACGATTTTGCCGATGCCGCCTTTTTCGCCTTTCGTGTGAGCTTCCGCGGCGTTTGCGAGGGGCAGAAGGAGATCGATGGTGAACTTCAGTTTGCCGTCGCGAATGGCCTCCGCGTAGTGCAGCATTGCCTTGGCGTCAGGGTGCGAGCCGAAGGATTTGACCGTGACCGTCGGGTGGAGTGCCGCATCAGAGGGCGGCCCGGTGAGTGCGCCGAAGGTGCCGCCGGGTTTGACGTGGCTGAGGAGCTTGTTGGCGAGCGGGCCACCAATGGCGTCGGCGACGGCGTCGACAAGCCCGAGCGATTGCAGCGCGGCATCGTCATTGACGTCGATGGCAGCGGTCGCGCCAAGGGCGAGGGCTTTATCGATTTCCTGCTTGCGGACGCCTGCGATGACCTTGGCGCCGCTTTCGAGGGCGGCGAAGAGAGCGACATGGCCGACGCTGCCGAGAGCTCCAGTGAGCAGGATGGTCTGTCCTGCCTGCGCCTTGACGGCTTCGTGGATGAGTTGGTCGGCGGTAGTAGTGGGTGTGGCGATTCCGCCGGCGACGGTGAGATCTAAACCGTCCGGAACTTTGGCGGTCTCGGTGGCCTTGACGGTGGTGAGCTCGGCGTAGCAGTTGGCGGTGCGGCCGAAGACGCGATCGCCGACGGCGAAGCCGGTGACGCCTTGCCCGAGTGCCTGCACCGTGCCGGCGAAGTCATAGCCGAGGATGGCGGGGAAGATAGTGGGCCACATCTTCGCCGTGGCGCCGGAGCGGATCTTCCAATCGATGGGGTTGACGCCCGCGGCGTGGACTCGCACGAGGACTTCGCCGGAATTTGGGGAGGGGTCGGCGAAGTCCTCGTACTTCAGATTGCTGGGCGGACCGTAGGCATGCAGGACGACAGCTTTCATGGGTCACCTCTTTGCAAGTACAGATGCGAGATGTGAGATTCGAGATGCGGAAACTCAAGCCTTCGGCTGCGGGAAGTGCTCGACATGGACCTCGCCCTTGCGGCCTAGGTAGACGGCACGTTTGCCGGTGAAGCAGACGCGGTAGGCGGCGGTGCCCGCCTGGATGGCGCGCTCAATGAAGACAGGATAGCGAATCTCGTCACGCTGGGCGGCGCGGATGGCGGCGACGACATTATCTGCGGAGAACTCCTCGGGAATTGCAGCAGAAGGAAGTGTGAGGGGTTCGGTGTGGGTGCGGCCGTCGGCAAGGTAGTAGGTGACCTTATGGCGCATGAGGTCTTTGTAATAGCCCTCAATGCCCTCCGCAGTGAGCATGGCGATGACCTGCGGGAAGGTGAGCTTTCCGGCTTCAGATTGATGCAGCGCTTGTTGCATGACTTCGATGTTCATGGAGCGTCCTTTCGGTGTTTCTGGATTGAAGTACTCAGTCCACGGGGACTGAGGTGAGTCGATTGGCATCGACAAGCTTTTTGAGAGTAGTTCGCAGGGTTTCGCGTTCGCGGGCGGTGAGGTTTGCGAAGAACTCCGCATCGTTCGCGTCAGCGAGTTTGGCGAGCTGAGGGACGAGGCGGCTGCCGGCGGCGGTGAGAGTAAGCGACTGGTAGCGGCGGTCGTCTGTGGAGTAGGTGCGGGTGAGGAGCTTCTTGGCGAGTAAGCGGTCTGCCAGCTTGGAAATTGCCCCGCGGGTGAGGCCGGTGAGCGTGGCGAGGTCGCTGGGCGCGGTGGCGTCGCGGTCATGCAGCTCGCGCAGGATGACCCACTCGGCCACAGTCACGCCTAGCGACTCGACCTTGCGGGCGAAGGCATGGGAGACGTGGTTGGAGACGAAGCGCAGCCAGAAGCCGAGGTGGGCGCGGAGGTCGGAGGCAGTGTTAGTTAAAGGCATATAGTTTCCTACTCAATCAATTTAGTTGAATAGGAAACTGTTTGTCAAGAGGGAAATCCTAGAGGCTCAAGTTGCGTCGAACGCAGTTACAAATCGAGCAGTTTCAATAACTCAGGAAGCCACCAGATCGCTGGTCTTCGGCCGTTTGCGTCCCGATAGACCGAAATAATCTGTTGTTTTTCGAGAGATTGAAGGAGCGTCATGAGTGTGGGTTTGCTAGGTGGTTGTCCATTCCATTTGAGTTGGCTCGCTTGAAAGTACTGCAGTTCAAACACGGCATCCAGCAATGGGACCGAGTATCTAGATCTAGTAGTCCGCATGAATCGCTCTTTGAGGCTTTCGTACAAGGCCAAGATGCGATCAGCCTTGCTTGCATTACGTTCGGCTTGAGCCGCGATGGCACGCAGGAAGAAAGCCGTCCAGTCTCTCCAGGCAGTTTTCGTTCGTCCCAGTTGATTCAATCTCTCGATGTACTCATCCCTATACTCTTCTATGAATTCGGAAAGGTAGAAAGTAGGTTGAGCGAGCAACCCTTTTTCGTATAGAAAGATCGGGATCAAGATGCGCCCTATCCGCCCGTTCCCATCAAGAAAAGGATGTAGGTATTCGAATTGCGCATGGAGCAATGCGAGACGCACAACAGGCTCATCTTGATCGTCGTGATAATACTTTTCCCAGTTATCGAAACCTGCTGACAACTTCGTCCATTCCGGCGGAATAAATCGGACAGTCTCGATCCCTCCCACTCTCGATCCAACAAAATTTTGTTGGCGTCGAAACTCGCCAGGTGCCTTATTGTGCCCTCTGACACTGGTAAGCAGAATCTTGTGAAGCCTGAGGAGCAGATTCAATCCAAACGGTTTGGTTTGAAGAGACTGCACAGCGGCATCTAAGGCAACTCGATAATTTAGGATTTCTTCGATGTCGTGTCTGCGAGATTCCTTTTTGGGTAGTTCACCGGCTTCAAACTGTAGGACCTCACTCATTGTTGCTAACGTCCCTTCGATTCGAGACGAGAGAACCGCTTCTTGAAGTCGCAGAGGGGAGAGCAGCAGATCTGAGTTCTTTAGCCGTCTCAACATTCCGTTGTATTCAGCTAATGCCCTATTTGCGCGTCCCATATCCCGGATGAGCGAGTGCCAGTCTGCTTTAGTTAGGATTGGGAGCGTCTTTGGTATGGCTGGAACCATACATTGAGGATAAATCCTCCCAACCGTTTGTGTAAAGTAAACTGCATTTTACCTTACACAATTATTTTTACAGTCAAACTCCTTTACACAAAAATGCGTAGAACCACTACATATAGGTAATGGGGGGTTGCCGACTGCAACACGTAGATGTTTACAGCTCCATGGCATAGCCTGCGACGAGCTTCGTTGCGCGGGCGATGAAGTCGACGACGCTTACCGAGCCTTCATCACCCTTGGCGCGTACGCGGACGCTGACTGAATCCGTCGCAGCTTCCTTGTCGCCGAGGATGAGAATGAACGGGATCTTCTGCAGGCCGAAGTCGCGGATCTTGGCGTTCATCTTCTGGTTGGAGGTGTCGAGTTCGACGCGCAGGCCCGCGGCTTCTAATTTCTTCTTTACTGACTCGGCATATTCGAGATGCTTTTCGCTGATGGGGACGAGTCCGACCTGCACCGGCGCAAGCCACATAGGGAACGCTCCCGCATAGTGCTCGATGAGCACACCGAAGAAGCGTTCGACGCTGCCGAAGAGCGCGCGGTGTACCATCACCGGCTGGTGGCGTGCGCCGTCTTCGCCGATGTATTCGAGATCAAAGCGCGCGGGGAGGTTCCAATCAAATTGAACTGTAGACAACTGCCAGAGGCGGCCGAGGACGTCGACGAGCTTGATATCAATCTTGGGGCCGTAGAAGGCGGCTTCGCCGGGGATGGTTTTGTAGGGGATGTTCTTGCGCTCAAGCACGCGGGTGAGCGAGCCGACCGCGCGCTCCCACTGCTCGGCGCCGCCGATGAATTTTTTATCGCGGGGGTCCCAGGTGGAAAGCTCGATCTGGAATTCTGAAAATCCAAAAGTCTTGAGCACAGCTTCGGCGAAGTCGATGCAGGCTTCAATTTCGGATTCAATCTGCTCGGGCGTGCAGAAGATGTGCGCGTCATCTTGAGTAAACCCACGGACTCGCAAGAGTCCGTGCATTGTCCCAGACCGCTCATAGCGGTAGACGTTGCCGAGCTCGGCGTAGCGCTGCGGCAGATCGCGATAGCTGCGCGGCGAATTTTTGTAGATGAGGATGTGGCCGGGGCAGTTCATGGGCTTGATGCGGTACTCGGCATCGTCGAGCTCCATGGGCGGGTACATGTTTTCGGCGTAGTTCTCTTCGTGGCCGGAGATCTTCCACAGCTCGCGGCGCATGATGTGCGGCGTGAAGACCATGGAATAGCCGCGGCGGATGCACTCCTCGCGCATCCAGTCTTCCATCGCCTTGCGGATGAGGCCGCCCTTGGGATGCCAGAAGATGAGACCGGCGCCGGCGACTTCCTGAATAGAAAAAAGATCGAGCTGCTTGCCGAGCACGCGATGGTCGCGCGCTTTAATCTCCTCGAGATGCTTGAAGTGGGCTTCGAGGTCCTTGGCGTTGAAAAATGCCGTGCCGTAGATGCGCTGGAGCTGCTGATTTTTTTCGTCGCCGAGCCAGTAAGCGCCGGCGATGGAGGTGACTTTGAAGGCCTTGACGCGACCGGTGGAGGGCACATGCGGGCCGCGGCAGAAATCGGTGAAGTTACCGTTCTTGTAGAGCGAGATGGATTCACCGGGCTTAGTGAAGCGTTCGATGAAGTGGATCTTCATGAAGTCGCCGTGCTGCTGGTATTCGGCGAGGCCGACCTCGCGGGGTTCTTCAACGCGCACGAAGGGCTCGTCGCGTTTGACGACATCGGCCATGCGGAGTTCTATTGCCGCGAGGTCAGATTCAGTGAACGGAATTTCGCGGTAGACGTCGTAGAAGAAGCCGTTGTCGGTTGCGGGGCCGTGCCCAAGCTTGGTTTCCGGGAAGAGCTCGAGGATCGCTGTCGCCATAACATGCGCGGCGGAGTGGCGTACGACTTTGAGCGCGGCGGGGTCGTTTTCTTTCAACAACTCAAGAGCTACGTCTTCGGTGAGCGGCGCGGTGAGGTCGACGATGCGCGGGCCCGAAGTATTTGCCGAATACATGGCCTCTTCCGAGGCTTCGAGGGCAGCTTCATTGGCGGACTCGGCGACGGGCGCGAGCGGCTGGATGCGGGCGACAACGACAGCTGCGGCGAGGCGCGGCGAGATGCTGGTGGCGATCTCGAGAGGCGTTGTGCCGGAGGGAACCTCGCGGATGGAACCGTCCGGGAATTGGATTTTGATGGAGTTGCTCACGCTTACAAGGATAGATGTCTTTAGAGCGCGGCGCTATATGGCTTCAAACTCAATGAGCTGAATGGTCAACATCCGGGCATTTGCCGTTGCAGGTGGAGGCGATGACCATATTGGTGATGGCGTCCCAGCTTTCCGGGTCCATCGTCCATTCGGATGACTTGGGATGTTCTCCGAGATCTACTTTGTGAACGATCACTAGGTCACGTGACGGGATGACGGTGATGTACTGGCCTCCTGAACCGCGGGCTTCAAACGCGCCCTGAAACGGGCCAGGGCTCTGTGCGCCGGCGTAGGTTTGGGCATCCCAAACCCACCAGCCCGAGCCGAAACCCCATCGTTCCGGCATACCACGCAAGCGAAGAATGGGGGGATTCATTTCATCCCAGGGTGTGATGATGCCTGTGGAGTAGCGGATCCAATCGCCGCTCATCAACGGCTTGCCATTCCACATGCCGCCTTGCTCCATAAGGAGGCCGAGACGCGCCATGTCGCGGGCGGAAAGATACATCGCGTATTCAGGAAAGTCCGAGTTCGTTGATGGAATCTTCTTCTGCAGCTCGCGACGGAAGTCCTGCATGCCGAGTGGTTGTGCGAGGTCATGTTCGAGGGCGTCGTAGATGTTCTGGCCGGTGACCTTTTCAAAAGCCACGCCCGCAGCGTCGAACTCCCAGTTGTCGTAGTAGAAGCTTTGACCGGGTGCAACGAAGCCACGCCTTGGTTCCTGGGCCCCGAGCCAGTCGCCGGGTTCTTCCATGTAAATGCCGGAGCGTCCGCTCATCAACTGCTCCAGAGTTGCTCGCTTTTCCAAATCCAGAAAAGGCGAGTTGTCTTTGAGGCCGAGCTCCTCGACAGTCTTGCCCATATCAAGCTGGCCGCTGACGACATACTTCCCCATAAGCATGGCGAGGACACTCTTGCGAATGGAGGCTATTTTCGTGGGCTTGGCGACGTCTCCATAGGTAAAGATGACCTTACCCTTGTAGAGGACCATCATGGACTGCGTCTGCTGGGTCTTGAGCCACTGCCGCAATGCATCCAGCCGCCCAGAAGAGTAGCCAACCGATTCCGGGGTGACGGTCTGCCAGGTGAAGGCTGGCGCGGCTTGAGGTTTCTGGGCAATGGCGACGCACGCGGTGAGCGTAAGTGCGAGGAAGACCATTGCGGCGCGACACCGAGAGATGTGGATAGAGAGTTCATGGGCAGAGTCGTCAAACAGCTGGATTTTGGGGGAGTTGCTCACACCGCAAGGATAAGGCAGGCCGAGCACTTACGCAGTGGATGAGGCACCCAGTGTGGTGCATTCGATACAATGATCGAGGCCCTGTTTTCGTGGGCCGGTGGTTGGGAGTCCAAGCGAATGGCCTGGTTCAAGCGCGATGACAACGACATTATTCCCCCGGAGGGCCATGAGGTCCGGACGGAGGGTCTGTGGGTCAAGTGCCCGGCCTGCAACAAGGTGATCTGGAAGGCCGACCTGGAGGCCAACCTGCAGGTTTGCCCAGTGTGCGGGCACCACTTCAAGTTCAACGCGCGGCAGCGGATTGAAAACCTGCTGGAGCCGGGATACGAGCTGGTGGACCTGGAGCTGAAGTCGACCGACCCGCTGGAGTTCACCGACCTGAAGCCTTACAAGAGGCGGCTGGCGGAGGCGCAGAAGAAAACCGGGCTGAACGATGCCATCATCAACGCGATTGGCAAGCTGGGGCCGCACGACGTGGTGCTTTCGGTGATGGAGTACGGGTTCATTGGCGGATCGATGGGCGCGGTGATGGGTGAGACGATTGCGCGCGCGGTGGATCGCTCGCTGGCCACGCGGCACCCGCTGATTATCATCAGCGCGAGCGGCGGGGCGCGGATGATGGAAGGCATTGCCAGCCTGATGCAGTTGGCCAAGGTGTCGACGGGGCTTGCGAGGATGGACGACGAGAAGATTCCTTACATTAGCGTGATGACCGACCCGACCACAGGCGGCGTGACGGCGAGCTTTGCGATGCTGGGGGATTTGAATATCGCCGAGCCGGGTGCGCTGATTGGCTTTGCAGGGCCGCGTGTGATCGAGCAAACCATCCGGCAGAAGCTGCCCGAGGGTTTCCAGCGCTCGGAGTTCCTGCTCGAGCACGGGTTCCTGGACGCGATAGTGCCGCGCAAAGAGCTGAAGCCGTATTTGATCAATGCGCTGGGGTGGATGACAGGCAAGACGGCGGAAGCCGGCGAGCCTGACGGCTGAGTAGCTTTATCACTGTTGGCAAAATTTCCATGATTGAAGCGCAGCCATCGAAGACGGCATTGCGCGTGGCGCTGCGGCGCGCGGCGCACCAGGTGCACGATGCGCGGCCGCTGGTCTTCGACGATCCGCTGGCGGTGAAGATCCTGGGGCCGGAGTTTGCAGAAGAAATCAAGCGCACACCAACAGCGGAGAAGCGTCCGTTTTCGGCGGCGCTGCGGGCGTTCATGGTGTGCCGTGCGCGGTTCGCGGAAGATGTGCTGGCCGAGGGCGTGCGTGACGATGGCGTTCAGCAGTACGTGGTGCTGGGAGCGGGGCTGGATACGTTTGCGTACCGCAACGGTTTTGCCGGGGTAAGGGTGTTTGAGGTGGACCATCCGGCGACGCAGGCGTGGAAGCGCGAGCGGCTGAAGGCAGCGGGTATTGCCGTGCCGGAGGCGATGCGGTTTGTGGCAGTCGATTTTGAAACCATGTCGCTGCGCCAGGAGTTGCTGCGTGCGGGGTTCGACTTCAACGTGCCGGCAGCGGTGGCGTGGCTGGGCGTGGTGCCTTACCTGACAGCTGACGCGTTTGCGGCGACGATGCGCGTGCTGGAGCGGATGGCGCCAGAGTCAAGCGTGGTGTTCGATTACTCGCAGCCGCGCGAGGTTCTGCCGGCGGTGGAGCAGTTGATGCTGGATTCGATTGCAGCGCGTGTGGCAATGGCAGGAGAGCCGTTCCAGCTTTTCTTCACGCCGGAGCAACTGGCCGAAGAGATGGAACACTACGGCTGGCGCGTGGTGGAAGACCTGGATGGAAGGGGGTTGAACGCTAGGTATCTCGCAGGACGACACGACGGCCTGATGCTGCGCGGAAGCGCGGGCAGACTATGCCATGCGCGGGCAGATGATTGAAGTGAGGCGAGATGCTTGTGATGAGGCTCAGCGGTTGCGATCGGTGCGCGCAAAATGCGCGATCAAGCAGGGTCCCACAATAATGAGAACAAATGAAACAAATGTGACGGCATCTTCCAAAGGGGCCTAATTCCTCGAGCCAAGTTCTTCTTGCAACTCAGAAACTGTACGCTTGTGGCTCGCGTTTGAGTAGGAAATAAAGTAAGCGACGGACCAAACTTTGGTAACGTCTGTGGCAATGAAACGGACTTGGAACTCCCATTGGTTTGTGGTGAAGAAGCGGATTTTGTGACAGGAATTATTTCGTGACCTACGTTGAGGCATTGGAGGCGTTGCGCGCGCTGGGGCCGGAGCTGCGAACCGGCAAGACAGGCGCGCCGCGCAAATTTTCGCTGGAGCATATTCGTGCAATGTTGACGCGGCTGGGAGAGCCGCAGAAGACGTTTGCCAGCGTGCTGATTGCGGGCACGAACGGCAAGGGCTCGACGGCGGCGACGCTGGCGACGATGGCCGCTGCGGCGGGAATACGGACAGGGCTGTATACCTCACCGCACCTGGTGCGGGTAAATGAGCGCATGAAAGTGTCGGTTACCGGGCATTCGGTTATCGAACATAAGGAGAATGTGCGGCTCAGAGAGATTGCGGATGAGGATTTTGGGCGGCTCTATGAGCGCGTGGATGTGGCGGCGCGGGAGCTGGTGGACCAAGGGAAGCTGCCGCATGCCCCGAGTTTTTTTGAGCGGCTGACGGCGATGGCGTTCTGCTGGTTCGAAGAGCAAGGCGTGGAGCTGGCGGTCCTCGAGGTGGGGTTGGGGGGGCGGCTGGACGCGACCAATTCCGTGGAGCCGAGGGTGAGCGTAATCACAGATATCGGCATGGACCACATGGAGTATCTCGGCGACACGCTGGCGATGATTGCGGCGGAGAAGGCGGGGATCCTGCGCGAGGATGGCGTGCTGGTGACGCTTTCGCAACATCCGGAGGCAAATGCCGCGATTGGTGAGGCGGCGGTGCGACTGAATGTGAGAGGCGTGGATGCGGCGAGGTGTTTGCCGCCGATGAGATATGAGATACGACATACGAGATATGAAGCAGCGGGCACAGGGGGGCTGGCAAGGAATAAGTACGAGCTGGCGATAGATGGTGCGGTGATTCGTATCGATTCGCCGCTGGCGGGACAGCATCAGCAAAGGAATTTGGCGCTGGCGATTGCGACGGCGATTGAGCTGCGCGCGAACCACTCCTTCAACGGACGGCGCTTCCCTATTTCGAACGCTGCCATTGAGCGTGGTGTGCGCGAGACGGAGTGGCCGGGAAGGCTCGAATGGATTGCGGCGCGCGGCGAGCATGCTCCACTGCTGCTGGATGTAGCGCACAATCCCGCGGCAGCGTGGGCGCTGCGCGCTGCGTTAGCGCAGCTTCCGGAGGCGATGCCGCGGACTCTGATCTTCAGTTGCCTTGCCGATAAGCCAATTGAAGAACTGGCGCAGGTGCTGCTGCCGCTCTTCGATGCGAGCTCAGGTGATACGGCGCGAGCGCGCGACCACGTGGTGCTGGCGCCGATCCAGAATGCGCGCGCGGCGACCGTGCAGCAGTTAATGGCAGCGGCAAAGAAGCTGGATGTGCCGGCGCAGAGCGCGGCGAATCTTGCCGAGGCGCTGAAGCTGGCGCGAGAGATTACGCCGAAGGACGGCGTGATTGTGGCGACAGGGTCGCTGTTCCTGGTGGGAGAGATACGCGAGATGGTGGAGCGCGAAGCGCGACCATCCTAACTTCCCACTCATCACGATGGTGCGGTGATGAATGGGGCACCCGATTCTGCGAAGCACGATAGCATAGCTCTTGCATGCCCGTTGAGATACAGCCAACAGAAGAACAAAGTGCGCAGCGGCCAAAGATTCCGCTGGCCGTGCGCTGGCTGACGTACCTGTTTGTATTGCCTCTGATTGCGAGCGCGACGGCTTTCTTTGGATCGATTTCTCTGCTGGTGGGTTTGTGGGACAAGAATGGACAGCAGCAGCATTTCATCGCGCGGCAATGGGCGCGGGTGCTTCTGGTAATTGCATTCGCGCCGGTGAAACTGGAGCATGCTGAGCGTTTGCGCGCGCACGAGACGGCGGTGTATGCGTGCAACCACCTGAGCTACTACGACACGCCGGTGCTGTTTGCGAAGCTGCCGTTTCAGTTCCGGATATTGGCGAAGGCCCCGTTGTGGAAGGTGCCGTTCATTGGGTGGTATCTGGAGCGTTCAGGGCAGGTGCCGATTGACCAGAGCTCGGCGCGCGCGGGCGTGACCAGCCTGGGTCGCGGCGCCAAGGCGCTGGAGGCGGGGATGCCGCTGGTGATCTTTCCCGAGGGCGGCCGCGCCGCGACCGGCGAACTGCAGCCGATGGCCGCGGGCGCTGCGTGGATGGCCATCCGCGCACAGGTGCCGATTGTTCCGCTGACGCTGGTAGGAACGTATGAGCTGCTGCCGATCCATGTCTACGTGCTGAGGCCGAGGCCGCTGAAGCTGATTGTAGGCGAGCCGATTCCAACCGTCGGCATGACGACCAAAGATGCCGAAACGCTGATCGAGCGCGTGCGCGGCGTGATTCATGCGACGTACATCGAAAACCACGGGTGAAGTAAACTCGCTTCTGTGATCGCTCACCTTCATGGAAAGATTCTGACGAAGACGCCGAACTCCGTGGTGGTGGAGTGCGGAGGCGTGGGATATGAGTTGGCGATTTCTGTTGCGACTTATTCCGAGATTGGTGGCGAAGGCAAAGAAGTGCGACTGCATGTGCACACGCATGTGCGCGAAGATGCGCTGGCGCTATATGGATTCGCCGAGGTGCAGGAGAAGCGGCTGTTTGAGAAGCTGCTGACGATCAGCGGCATTGGACCGAAGTTGGCGATCACGGTGCTGAGCGGGATCAACGCCGAGCGGCTGGTGGGTGCGATCCGCGCGGGCGACCATGCAACGCTGACCAGGATTCCCGGCATTGGGAAAAAGACCGCCGAACGTGTGGTGCTGGAGTTGAAAGACAAGCTCGACGACATGGCTGGGTTTGTGCCGGCGGATGCCCCAGTATCTCTTGGCGGTCTTGAAGATGATGTGGTGAGTGCTCTCGTGAATCTTGGATATGCGAAACCGATGGCGCAGAGAGCGGTTGAGCTTGCCTTGAAGGAGCCGGGAATGCGCGAAACGGAACCTCAACTCGGCCCTTCTGGTTACTTCGAGCATTTGTTCCGGACAGCGATGTTTAGGGTGCGGTAGCTACATATTTCCCAAATTGAGCCCCCACCCCTGAACGTGTCATCCTGAGCGAAGCGAAGGACCTGCTGTTGGCTTATGCTGTCGACAATGCTGAGCGACAAACAATATTTCATGTACATCCTCGCGAATAAGTCACGCACACTCTACACGGGTGTGACGGGCCGGCTCTTCTTTCGTGTTCGCCAACACCGAGATGGCGTGTTGGATGGTTTCACAAAAAAATACAAAACCAATCGTCTGGTGTACTTTGAGCGCTTCCAATATGTGGAGAATGCGATTGCGCGTGAAAAGCAGATCAAGGGCTGGTTGCGGGCAAAGAAGGTAGAGCTGATTGAGAGAATGAATCCAACATGGGAAGATCTTTACCCGGGCTTGGTTGCTGGTACCGGAGAAAAGCAGGTCCTTCGCTGCGCTCAGGATGACAAGGTCAAAATTAATGGTGGCGAGCAGGAAGTTGACGAACAGTAAGATGAGGAATAATGCGGTAATTACGTTCTACGCGGCGGCGGTGCGGTAGGAAGCGTTGCTGATGCGCGCCATGATTTCCGTCCGCAGATTATAGTGGTTGGCTGTCACGGGCCCAGTGCGATCCCATCTCACGGAGGTCCCGTCTTGTCACAGCTTAATCTGGAAACACCGGGAAGCCCGAATGGTGAACAGCAGAGTGATCCCGTAAAGGGCCAGCGGCTCAAATGGCTGGGCATCTTCTTCATCGTTGTGGGATTTGTGCTTCCAATTGTGCTGGCGATATTGGCTGATGCTCAAACCAAAAACTGGCGCACCTGGCTGGGCTTTTTTGTGATTGCCGGTGGAACCAAGCTCTACCTCAAAGGCCGCCGGCACCTCGCGCTTTCAATGCAGGCGCTGCTGGAGAAGGACCCTCGTCCGCCGGTGCTGTATCTGCGCTCCTTCGGAGCGGACAAGTATGCGGCCAGAATTCCTACCGGAGGTTTGTTGCGCCGGTTCTTCGGGATCTCCGGATCGATCTTCGATCTGCAGACGGAAGAAGAGCTGGTGGCTGAGGTGCTGGGCAAGATTGGGCCGGTGGTATGCATTGGAAAGCCGGGAGAAAAATTGCCGGAGCTGGGAGCGGCGCGCGTCTACGTGAGCCATGAAGAGTGGCAACAAACGGTGCACGATTTTATGACCAAGGCGAAGCTGGTGGTGCTGCGATTGGGCGATACGCCGGGCTTCTGGTGGGAGGTTGAACGCTCTGTCAGCACGATCGATCCCACGCGCCTTCTGCTGATGGTGCCGTTTGGCAAAAGAAAATACCGGGCGTTTGCGGAGAAGGCAGCGCAGTACTTCCGTCATCCGCTGCCGGCATACAGCGCGCGCAGGAACTGGCTGGGGATTCGCTATACGCGGTCGCTGGGGACATTGCGGGGATTCATTTACTTCAAGGAAGACTGGACGCCTGAGTACGTAGACATTGTGCGCGTGCGCTGGCCGTGGAAGATGACGCCTCGCTTTATCGGCCGCCGCCGGATCTTTCAGAAATTGACGTGGGGGCTGCAGCCGGTCTTCAAGCAACTCGGAGTCGAATGGAATCCGCCCAAGACGCGGCCATTGTTGATGGTGGCTGCGGTACTGGCTAGCTTTACCGGCATTGTCTTTGTGCTGGGAATTGTTTGCTTGCTGGGTTTCATCTTCATCCCCCAGTGGTTGCACGACAGGAATTACAACAACGAGGAGGCCGCGTATCTCACCCGGCTGCAGAATGCGCCGGAGATGGTGCAGGCGCACGGAACGCTCACGACTGCGCAGGCGAGAGCCGTTGGCCTGGACCTATCCGAGAAAGGATTGTTGCGGCTCAGCGACGAAGAGCTTATCGAGAGAGAAAGTTTGTACCTGCGAGTGCTGACGTCGTCTACGTCGTCCTACACCTGCGCTCACATCGCATCCTCGGGCGTGCACAGCGATTCGTTTGAGGAATCGCTAAAGCGAGTGCCTGCTGCACAGATTCAGCGCTGGTTCGAGATCCAGGGAGACGCAGCTCTCGCGGAGGCGAGACAAACTCCGCGTGTGGATGCAGTGACCGACAAGGAATGGCCGGCCGTGTACCAGGTTCTGGAGAAGCCCCCAGCGGACAACCAGACCCCCGAACAGGCGGGCACCCTGGGACACTATGTGGAGTTCTTTCTGCTCAGCCGCAATGTAAGTGACCCCGATGCGGTGACGCTATTCACGAAACTCTCCGGCAACCTTGATTCAGCTCCGGGATTTCATGAGTACCAGGCGACCGAAGAGGAAGTGTGCAGCGCGATGACGGATTTGCAAAAGGCCGCGCTCGCCGTACCGGTGCCGGAGAATGGACGTGTCGCGCGGGCAATCGCGATGGCGGAGAAATAGCGGGTGTTTAATTTCTGCGGCGATAGCGCACGGCAAAGTCGTAGCCGGCATTGGGTGGGTAGAGTTCGCTGACCAGGCGCAGGCGCGCGGCAAGCATGTTGGGCGCTAGCAGAGGATATTCGCGCTCGCGGAGTTCGCCGTAGTCGAAGTCGAGCGCCAGCGAGAGCAGATAAATCGCGACGGCGTCGGCGAAGGAAGTTTCGAAGAAAATCTTCTGCTCTTTGAGATCAACAGGCGCTTCGCTCGAACTGGGAGCGGGTTCAGCGACGGCGGAAAAAGCGCGCGTGCTGCGGCGGTCGCGGCGCGAGGCGGGCTGGGGATTTTCGCCGGCAGGGTTGCGGCCGAGCGCGAGGTGGCGCGACTCCCACGCGTCAAAGGAGGTTTCGCCGCGGACATTGTCAATGGCCTGTTGCCAGACGAGAGCGGCGAATTGTTCAGGGACGCCGGTTTCGTCGACAAAGGCGTGCGCGACGTTGATGAAGAACTCAAAGCTGAGGGCGAAGCGGTCGCCCATGAGGCGCGTGGAGATGAAGACGCCGCGGTGGCCGGCGCCGAGCTCGACGTTGCGATGACAGATGGCGGAGTCAGAGAGCTCATCCGTCCAGGCGCCGGCGACGACGGCCGGGCTCTGGCGGACAGCCTCCGGCTTGTCGCGCAGGGCGAGTGGTACGAAATAGTAGGTGTTGGACTTAAGGGCGGCGACGATGGGGGCAGGGACAGCCTCCAGCATGCGGTCAAGGTCGAGGTCGGTGACGCCGGTTTCGCCGAAGGTGGCGAAACTCAGGCCGTTGGCCGAGCGGCGGACGGGTGTGTCGCGGGCTACCTGTGTGGCGAGGACCAATCCGTTCTGCAAGCTCTCCGCCATTGGCTTATTCTAAATGAGATGACAACAGCGAATGATGTGGAACGGGCGCGGCGGGATGGGCAGATCTTTGGGATTCCGCTAGGCGACCTGGGGTGGTTCGCGAGCCTGCTGATGGGCACAGCGACGGGGATGACGGCGTTTTTTCTATCCACGTTCGTGGCGATTCTTGTGCTGCTGGTCGATATGTCCGTGACGCACCACGCGCCTGATTTTGCCATTGCGTACCGAAGGGTAGGATTTCCAATTGGGGTGGTGGTGATGGCTGCAGCTTTGGGATATCTGGGAGTGCAGTGGGGCAAGCGGATGGCTCGGAAGCGCCACCACGCCTAGACCCCTCTCCGAACCCCAGCGAGCCAAGAACGCTCGCCGGGAACCCCCCGTACTTTTGGCGCAAAGTATAGTGCCGATTGTGGTTAGGTCGGTAATAATATACTTGCCTGAGTTATTCCAATCCGATACTGTCAAAGATGCCGTGACAGGGCAGTGCGATCACATTGTGGGTCTTATGAATTCCAACGACTGGGGAGATGGCGACCGTGATTCCGAGTGGCTTGTTCCCCTTAGCCGCTTGGATAGGTGGCAAGAATTGGATGAACAGTTCAATTACTGCCCCATGTGTGGCGTGATCTTGGATAAGCAGAAAGTCTGAAGCTCGTCTCTGACTTTGGATATCGTCTCTGCTGTCTTTATCAGCTTTTTAAGCGATATCTCTTCATGCTCGACCTCGATTTTACCTCTCGCTTTGATATTTGACCTATGGACGCTACCGTCGTGGCCTGTCCACAGGTGGTGAACGAAGGCGTTTCTCGCCTTTTTAGCTTGGCTAATTTGAGGAAGGATGTTTCTCGAAAACTGCTCCCCAAGGCCTCTATCAATCAGACGCAACATGGATTCCAAGGCATTGAGTTTCTGCTCGATAGCCATGTGCGCGAATACTGCGGAGGCACGGCCATCTGGGTCTTGATATTGGCCCGTCATGGCAAGTATGAGTGACGCATTGAGCATGTGCTCTAATCTGCTCCAGAGCACTATGACCAAGCCTATTTCTCGCAGGTATTCGTCAGGAACGTCCATTAGAGTAGGTCTCTGGTAGTGATTCCGAACGCATCGGCTATCTTCTCCAGCATCCGCAAACCAGCTTCCCGCTCGCCTAACTCCAGCCGCGCAAGGTGGCTACGTTCTATGCCGGCCAAGTCTGCTAAGACCTGTTGTGTCATGCCTCTTTTGGCTCGCATCGCTGCAATCTTGCGTCCTACTTTGACGCAGATATCGGTTCCTACTCCACTCGTGACCGCCATCCCTCAAGCATGGCTTCGCTAAGGTGGTATATTGTGTCGCATGAGACACTGGATATATCCCGTTATCGGGTTGTCCTTACTTACAAGTGCTGGCGTTTCTTGGGCTTCAAAGCCGGACATCACCATTGAAGTAGTGAGTATCGTGGATGCCCTTAGCCACTCTCCGGTCTACCATCCCGCAACTCCTGATACGTCCACCACGGTTTGTACCCCTGACCATGACAAGTGCACCACCACAACCGTGCACGGATATCCTGCCTTTGTAGACAACATGGCTTATTACAGTCAGTTTTTATATGTAATCCTCCCCGATGGAAGACACGCCGCGTTGAAATATTTGGGCCTGGGATTGGTGTATCCGCCAGCACCCGGGCACTATAACGCCGTGATGAAGGGCGAGAAAAATCTCTGGATGCATGTCGTCTACGAAAACGGGAAAAAAGACACTCTTAGGTATCACATCGACCACGAGTGGTGAAAACCAATGGAGCATACAATCAGCATATGAAAAAGCCGTGGGTAGATCCCGCCAAACAGCCACCCAAGCCGGAGACGATGAACACGCCCGGAGACTTCGGACGGTTCACCGATCTGATGAAGAAGGTAGTTGAGAAGCCGAAATCTTCTTCCCGCGCCCCTGCCGGAGCTTAGTTGAGACTCTGTGGGCGTTGGGTAAGCGCGGCATAGGTCAGACGCTTACCCTGAATCCCCATCATGCAGGTTGCGAACCGGGCGAAGTCGTCCGCATCCGTGCGATTGTTGTAGCGAAATACCTGCTCTTTTACGTAGGCATCAAGGTGGAACGGTTCAACACTGATGTACGTTCCCTTGAGGCCGCGCTTGAGTAGGCTCCAAAAGTTCTCAATGCCCTGCGTGTGAACATGGCCGTTCACGTATTCGAGCGCGTGAGTAATCACCTGATGCTCGTATGAAGTGGTGAGCGCAGTATAGGTGCTCATTTCATCCGTCATAAGGTGTGTGCCGGATATCACATTCTCAGTCAGCACAGGGTCAATCTGAGGCTTCGTGCGGTCGGCAATTACCTGAGCCTTGACGCGACCGCCGCGCTCCAGCATCCCCAGCACGATGGCCTTATTGCCGCCCTTCGCGGTGGACTTGACCCGCGCTTTCTTGTGCATATTCTTTACAGCGCCGCCGACAAAAGTCTCATCGACTTCGACCGTCTCAAACTCGCCGCCAATCATCCCGCCCTTATCGTCCATAGCCTCACGCAAGCGATGCAGCATGTGCCACGCGCTCTTTTGGGTAATCCCTAGCGCCCTTGCCACTTCGTAGGAGCTGATGCCGTTTTTGCAATTCGAGAGGAGCCATGCAGCGGGGAGCCACTTGTCCAGACCGATAGGCGAGTCCTCAAAGATGGTTCCAACTTTCAGGCTGAACTTGGATTTAGAGTGCTTGCCGTAGCACTGGTAGACCCGCGCCTTTTCGAGATAGGTGACCTTCGCAGAGCCGCAATGGGGGCACTTGACCACCCCGTCAGACCAACGGATAGCGACCATGAACTTACGGCAATTCTCGTAATCGGCGAAGTGCTTGATTGCTTCGAGTAGTGTGCGGGGCGTTTCCATGTCCCTAAGATACACAACTGAGTACACTCAGGCAAGTATATTATTACCGTTAGGTCTGGACTTGTGGGCGGGGAGACCCAGGTGTGGCAAATAGTGCTCAGAGGCTGGCGGTTTAGCCGACGCGGTAGCGTGTGACGCAGAGAAAGCCTTCTTCGGGCGAGACGGTGACGCGGCAGGGTTCGAAGACATCGGCACGGACGGTGGAGTTCTCGTGCAGGTCAACCTGGGCGAGGCGGCGTGCGGGGTTTTCGGCGTCGGTGACAGTGCAGCGCCAGAAGTCGCCGCAATCCTGCCAGCGGACGACGAAGGTGCGGATGTCATTGTGGCGCTGCTGGGTGTCGTCGCTGGAGCGCAGGTTGGAAACAAGGCGGCCGAGGACGGAGGGGTCCGAGAGACGCTGGTCGACGATTTCGTGAAGCTCTTGCGGGGTCATGGCGTGGTGCTCCCTGTGACGGTGGAGTGTAGCAGAGCGGATCTAGACCATGCGACCCCAGTCGAGTGGACCGAAATCTGTTGTAGGATGTTTTGAGTCTCTTCACATCCTGGTTCATCCGTCTGTCATTCTCTGCCTTGGAGTTTGCCTTGCGTATTCCCCCCGGTCGTTTTCCTTCCTTTTTTATCGCTGTGGCGGCATCTTTTCTGCTGGCTTTATCCTCCACATTTCTTCTTACAGGTTGCAATTCCCTGCAATCGGGGTCGAAGACCGTGCACCTTTCGCTGCAGGGCCGCGCCATGGGTGGCGAGCAGCCCATCACCGCCGCAACCGTTCAGCTTTACGCGGTCGGCACCTCGACCGATGGCGGCGCATCCACGGCCCTCATTAACCAGACCCTCCACCCCGTGACCACCTCCGACGGCAGCGGCCAGATGAACGCCAACGCCAACGCCGGCAATAACAACAACCAGATGGCTGCCGGCTTCTTCACCATCAGCGGCGATTACACCTGCTCCGGCAGCACGCTCATATATCTCGCGACCATCGGCGGCAATCCTGGAGGGGGCACCAACAATGCGCAGGAAAATATCGTTGCGCTGGGCCAGTGCGGCAACATCAATACCGGCACCACTGTAGTGGTGAACGAAGTGACGACCGTGGGAACGGTTGCTGGACTCTATCCCTACATCACCGGCTATGCGAACGTTGGTTCAACACCTGCACATGCCGCGGCTCTTGCGACGGCTTTCAATACGGCTGCCGAGTATATGAACTTTCAAAACGGCACGGCGCCCGGCCCGAGCCTTCCCGCCGGCTACAACGGTTCAGACAATGACCTTCGCGCTTTGGCCAACGTGGTGCAGTACTGCGTGAACTCCACCGGCAGCACCAGCAACGGCAGCCCTTGCGGCACATTCTTTGCCGACGCCCAGGGCACCGCACCCTCTGTTCCCGGCGATACGGTAACGGCTCTGGTGGACATCTTCGCCGACCCCACCAACAATGTCGGCACCCTGTTCGGCCTGCAAGGTACGACGCCGGCTTTCGAGCCCACCAACGCCTCAGCGCCGCAGGACTGGA
>Ga0206875_1064_pt1 | contig 26957 bp, 23 predicted proteins | sample Alteio_BWOrgCont_9_FD_152616 | JGI IMG/M metagenome (GOLD analysis project Ga0206875, IMG submission 152616) | Enriched cells from forest soil in Barre Woods Harvard Forest LTER site, Petersham, Massachusetts, United States -... | ecosystem: Environmental > Terrestrial > Soil > Temperate forest > O... | reverse complement strand
ATACATGGTGTATAAGAACACGCACTCCAAGCACTTTATCAGCGTATACGACCAGGAGATGAAGCTCGTGAAGAACACGGACCTGGATGCGCTCAACGACCGCCTGATCAACGTGGATTTCGTATCCTACAGCGATTTCGCCTACATGATCTACCAATATCAGCGCAGGGGGGTCGTGTATTGCATGGCGCAAAGGATAGGCCGGGACGGGAGCGTACAGGGGGAACCCCGGCAATTGGACACGACCGATATTGGCTTTTTCGGGGATAATAAGATATATTCCACCATTTCCAGCGAGGACAAGTCCAAGATCATGGTCTTCAAGATCAAGGGTAAGAACAGCGACATCCTGACCTTTACCACCATCCTCCTGAGCCAGGATTTGGAGATGCTCAAAAAGACCCGATTTACTTTCCGCGTCCAGGAGCACCAGGACGCCCTGACCGATTTCTACGTAACCAACGGGGGCGATTTTATTTTTGCACGGGCCGAAAAGTCCACCGCCAGGGATGCGATCCTCCACGTCACCGTGGCCATGAAGCCCGAAGCCGGAGATTCCTTGCTGGCGCTGCCCATCGACGTCGGGAGCATCTTTTTGGATGAAGTGAAATTGAAGGTCGATAACTTCCACGGGCGCATCCTGCTGAATTCATTTTATACGTCCAACCACCGGGGGAATATCGACGGACTCTTCACGGCCATCGTAGACATATCGGGTCAGACCCCGGTCAAGACCGATACCATTGCCTTCAGCAACGAAATGAAGGCCAGGGCAAAAGGAGATAACAACACCAAGGGCGCCTTCAACGATTATTTCATCAAGCACATCATCGTCACCAAGGACCAGGGTTACCTGGTGACTGCCGAGAGCGAATACTCCACCAGCCGGGGAGGACCCTGGAACCGGTACGACTATCTATATGGAAGCAACCCATATCTTACTCCAGGGTATGATTACTATTATTATTCCCCCTGGGCCAATAATGGATACGGATGGAACCCTTACCGATATGGCTATTACCAGCCCGTCCGGTATTATTCGGACAACATTGCCCTCTTCGCGATCAATAAGCAGGGTAAGCTGGAATGGACCAACGTCATCCCAAAGAGCCAGTACGACGATGATGAAGACAGCCGTCTGTCCTTCCAGATCATGCTTCAGGGGGGAGCCCTGCATTTCCTCTACAACGAGTGGACACACCGGACGCCTATCCTCAGCGACGACGCGGTGAGCCCCGACGGACAACTGAATCGCCAGGAACCCCTGCATAACCTGGACAGGGGGTATGAATTCCTGATCCGCTATGCCAAGCAAGTCAGCGCCGGGCAGATGCTGGTACCCTGTACCTACCGAAACAGCATCGCCTTTGCCCTGATCGATTTCGACGCTACCAATCAAGACGCTTCAATTCCATAAACGGTGGTCTATACTTTCCGGGAAAACAATGGTTTCAATGCTTTCCTTCTTTTCGCGTACGGCTTTCTTCTGAAGTTGCCGTATTTCCTGCACCCTTCGATCCCCGACGCCACACCGGCAGATGGATTCCTGTATTATAAATTGCTGAAAGAGGTGGCCCACCTGGGGCATTCGGCGCCCGTCATCTATCCCGTGATCGCCTACCTCCTGATCTATACGCAAGCCCTGACGTTCAACCAACTGATAGGAGAGCAAAGGCTGATGTACAAGCCACATTACCTGGTGGCCATGAGCTATATCCTCATCACTTCCCTGGTCCCCGAATGGAACAACCTGTCCAGTGTGCTGATCACCAATACGGTCATGGTCTGGGCGTGGCCCCGCATGGTGTCCCTGTATAACCATCCACGGCCCAAGGCCGTCATATTCAACATCGGCCTCGCCCTGGGCATATGCAGTTTCTTTTACCTGCCCAGCATCTTGTTCCTGCTCCTCCTGGGTATTGCCCTATTGTTGTTCCGGCCCTTTTCCATCACCGAATGGTTGGTGGCCCTGGTCGGGTTGTTGTCGCCTTATTATTTCCTCTGTATATATCTGTACCTGACGGACCGTTTCACCCTGTCGGTATTGCTCCCTGCCATGGATATTAAATATCCCAAATTCCGCTTCGATTTCGTGTTCATTACGCGGATCGTGCTGCTGGCCCTTCCCCTCCTCATCGGGTGGTATTACATCCAGCGGAACAGGGGCCGGATGCTGATTCAGGTCCGGAAAAGCGTGACCCTGCTGGTATTTTACCTGGTCTTCGCCCTGCTGGTCCCCTTCATCAATGGCTTTGCTGGACTCGAATACTGGGTCCTTGCCGCCATTCCACTATCGGTATATCACGCCGCGGGTTACCTCTACGCCCGCAGGATTTATTGGGTCCAACTGCTGCACTGGCTTACCGTGCTCTTCATCATCCTCTGCTTTGTTTTTGGCCGCAAATAGGCTTATCTTTGCCCCATGAAGTTTGGTGTGGTTGTTTTTCCCGGTTCCAATTGTGACCGGGATATGTACGATGCCCTGAGCCATGACCTGGGCTACGAGGTCCGGATGCTGTGGCACAAGGATAAAGACCTGAGCGCTTTCACCCCCGAAGATTGTATTGTGCTTCCCGGAGGCTTCTCCTACGGGGATTATCTGCGTTGCGGGGCCATTGCGCGCTTCAGTCCGGTCATGCAAAACCTGCCCTCCTTCGTCCAGCGCGGGGGCCGCGTGCTGGGTGTTTGCAACGGCTTTCAAATCCTGTGCGAGGCCGGTTTGCTGCCGGGCGCCCTCCTCCAAAACCAAGGCCAGCAATTCGTTTGCAAAAATATTAACATTGTAGGCCAGGATGGACAAATCCTGACCATACCCATAGCCCACGGCGAAGGCCGGTACTATGCCGATGAGGCCCTCCTGGATCGCCTGGAAGCTTCAGGGCAGGTCATTTACAAGTATTGCAACCCCGACGGCAGCCAGGGAGGCAACCCCAACGGTTCCCTGCGTAATATTGCCGGCATCTGCAACGCCGACCGTACCGTTTTCGGGATGATGCCCCATCCGGAAAGGGCTACCCAGGAAGCCCTGGGAAATACGGACGGCATTGAAGTATTCAAGTCCCTCCTGAAGGGGCGGCCGGTCGCTGCTGGCGGCCCGGAGGGCCGCACAATCTTTGGCGAAGGAGTTCTCGTTTGATTTCCAACAAAACCATATGCAAAAAATCCTCTTGTTGTCCCTGGCGCTAATGACAGGGCTCTTTTCCCAAGCCCAATCCGGCAGTGCGACCCAGGTTCAATGGACGTATTCCGCGAAAAAAATAAGCGATAAGGTCTATGAAGTGCATATGACCGCACATATCGGTGGCGGCTGGCACCTATATTCCCAAAACGGGGGAGACGGACCCGTCTCCACTTCCTTCAAGTTCACTACTAATCCCCTTCTCAACCAGAACGGTAAGGTGAAAGAGGTGGGAAAAATGATCACGCACTTCGAAGAAGCCTTCAAATCGAACGTACACTATTATGAAAATACCGTGGATTTCGTGCAGACCGTGCAAGTCAAGTCCGCGGTGAAAACCAATTTCGCTGGAACGGTGGAGTTCATGGTGTGCAACGACCATGAATGTCTGCCGCCTACCGATGTTCCTTTTACCGTTTCTTTGGGGAGCTAGCATGCACCGTAGGCTTCTTTCAATCGGTTTGCTGCTGTTGCCGGGCGTAATGCATGCCCAGGATACCTCAAAGGTGGCTCATTGGAGCATTTCAGTCATCTCCGGGACAGACGGAACCCCCGTCATCAGCGCCAGGGCCAGTATTGCAAAGGGCTGGCAACTGTTCTCCGTTACCATGCCCGACAGCCTTCCCAACTCGAGGATGACCCTGGATTCTTCATCTCTGGCAACGGTGCTGAACCTTACGGAGTCCGGCGCCTTGCAAAAAAATAAAAATGCGTTGCTGGGCAATGCACCTGTGGCCTATTTCGAAGACAACGCCGTTTTCAACCTGACCATCCAACCCCGCCCGGGAGCCCATGGAATCGTGAAGGGGAAGGTACTTTTCATGGCCATCAAAGGCGACGAGGTGGCCGGTCCGGACAGCATTCCCTTTAAGTTTTCCATCGATCCCGCAGGTCACCTGACGGCCGTTTCGGCCCAGAGCGGTTCCCTCCGTATCACCTCGATAGACCTTGCCCATCCCGTCAACTCCTGCGGGGGCACGGGGCTGGACAGCGGCCAGCACAAAGGTCTGTTCACCATTTTCCTCATCGGCATGCTCGGGGGATTCGTAGCCCTGCTGACCCCCTGCGTATTTCCCATGATCCCCCTGACCGTATCCTTTTTTACCAAGCGGGCTAAGGACAGGCGCTCGGGGATCGGGAGCGCCGTGACGTACGGCTTTTTCATTTTCCTGATCTACGTCCTGCTGAGCGTTCCCTTTTATTTCCTGCCCTCGGGCCAGGAATCCTTCCTGAATAACATTTCCACGAATATTTACCTGAACCTCGTGTTCTTCACGGTCTTCGTCCTTTTTGCGCTGTCCTTCTTCGGACTCTTTGAAATCACGCTGCCCAGCAGCATTGCCAATAAAGCCGATGCGCGATCCAGCGTGGGCAGCCTGGCGGGTATTTTCTTCATGGCCCTGACACTGGCCCTGGTCTCTTTTTCCTGTACCGGACCTATCCTGGGCACCTTGCTCGTAGGCGCCCTGAATACCGAAGGGAGTGCCTTGCAACTGACCATGGCCATGGGTGGTTTCGGCCTGGCCCTGGCGCTGCCCTTTGCGATATTCGCCCTCTTCCCAAGTTGGCTGAACGCCCTTCCAAAATCGGGGGGATGGTTGACTTCCGTGAAGATCGTGCTGGGCTTCGTGGAACTCGCTTTGGCACTGAAATTCTTTTCCAATGCCGACCTGGTGGAACACTGGGGCATATTGAAAAGGGAGGTTTTCTTCGCCCTTTGGATCGTCATTGGGATTGCCCTGACCCTCTACCTGCTGGGAGTCATCCACTTCAAGCACGAGGGCAAGCCCCGCGTCGGCTGGGTCAGGATCGGCCTGGCCATCGTTACCGGCGCATTCGTGATCTACCTGCTTCCGGGCCTGACCAATACCCCCATGGCCAACCGGGCCCTCATCAGCGGCTTTCCGCCCCCGCTGTCATATAGCATTTACGGTTCCGGCTCGGAAAAAGGAAAGGGGGTCGCACCCAATGTCATCAACGACTATGACCGCGCCCTTGCACTCGGGCGAGCCCAACACAAACCTGTGTTGTTGGATTTTACGGGGTGGGCCTGCGTCAACTGTCGGAAAACGGAAGAAAATGTTTGGCCCCAGCCTGAGGTCAAGACCCTGATCGAAAAGGATTTTATCCTGGTCTCCCTGTATGTGGACGACCGCAAGCCCCTCCCCGATGAGCAGCAATTCACCTATCAAACCAAGGGAGGCGGGGTTAAGTCGATTGTCACCATCGGGGACAAGTTTGCAACCTTGCAATCGGAGAATTTCGTAGTGGCTTCGCAGCCATTATACGTCCTCATCAGCCCCGATCAGCAGCTTTTGAATAAGCCCATCGGCTATACGCCCAGTTCCTCCGATTACGCGGCGTGGCTGCGTTGCGGCCTCGAGGCCTTCCAGCGCACCGCGCAGAGGTAAATCAATCCATTAGGGATGATAATAGTTCGTTATAACGATTGATCCACGCGTCATCTCTTTCGTTCTCCGGAATTTCTCCATGAGTATAAATGCCTTTAATTTTTTCCTTAGTTAAATTAATATAATCTCTTGCCTCATTTTCTGTTTCGGCAAAGCGTGTGTGAAACAGTAGTCCATATATTCCAAATGTTACCGAAAATGGAGCTGTTACGCCATCTTTTTCAAGTGTTATTCTAGCGCCATAATGGCTTTCGATATCATCGACTATAATTCCATTTTCCGAACCCTTTTTGCCAATCGATTTGCCGCCATCATAAATATACCATTCCATAAAAGGGATTATTTTTGCCAGTCAAGCATTCCAAAATATACTATATGGGCAATTCAGCATGGGATATCGAAGTAAAGGATCGAAAATCCTTTATTGAATTTCTCGAGTTGTTTTTGAAGGAATATTTGGAAAAAGGGGATTCTTGGGAGAATCCTACCCTTGAAAGTTTTTTTAGAAGCAATGGCTGCTTATTGCACTGATATTCAAAGCGTTAATAATTATAACGGCAAAAATATTAATGCTGATATACCCACTTGGCAATTATTTGCTGATATTTTAAAGGGCGCGCGGATCTATGAATAGCTGCAAATCACAACCCCCGGGGCGAAACCCAGGGGTTTTTGCAGGCAAGCGCGTGAGTATTCACAACGCAATCTGTTTTTCAGCCATCATTTTGCGCAGGTTGATCAACCCATAGCGCATGCGGCCTAGTGCGGTATTGATGCTGCAGTTCGTGACTTCTGCAATTTCTTTGAAACTCAGTTCGCCATAGTGCCTCAGGACAATCACTTCCCTTTGTTCTTCGGGGAGCTTATCGAGCATTTTGCGGACCCTGTCGTGACTCTGGCGCTGCATCATTTTGCGGTCCGCACCCTCCTCGGAGAAGTGCAGGACTTCGAAAATGTCCCTGTCGTCACTGGTCTTGATCACCGGGGTCCGGCGGACCCTCCGGAAATGGTCTACGCACAGGTTGTGCGCAATCCGCATGGCCCAGGGTAGGAATTTGCCCTCATCTGTATACCGGCCGCTCCTCAGGGTATCGATGACCCTGATAAATACATCCTGAAAAATGTCCTCGGCCAGGAATTTGTCCTTGATTAACAAAAGAATAGAGGTAAAGATCTTATCCTTATACCTCATCACCAGGGCTTCAAGGGCAAGCGAATCGCCTTCCGCGAAAAGGCGAATCAGTTGTTGATCGGATAACGGTTGCATGGACTGCATAAATTTCTACTGTGTTAGTAATCAATGGTTTCTCGATAGAACTAGTGTAGAAATTGGCCGATAAGCGATCCTTTTTAAGATTTAAGTGAGTAATAAAAGTAACCTTTCTTTAAAATATAACAAAATTTATGCATCACATACTGGTAAAAATAATTCGTTAACGGTGGTACCTTTGCAATCCGATGATCAAGTCTCCCACAGCTGTAAAAAAGGCTACAAATACGGATAATATTCTCATCAAGGGCGCACGTGTCCACAACCTGAAAAACATTACGGTAACCATCCCGAGGAATAAGCTCATCGTCGTTACGGGGGTTTCGGGATCTGGAAAGTCTTCCCTTACGATAGATACCTTATATGCGGAGGGGCAAAGGCGGTATGCGGAAAGCCTGAGCGCCTATGCCCGCCAGTTCCTGATGCGCATGAACAAGCCTGATGTGGATTACATCAAAGGGCTCTGTCCGGCTATTGCGATAGAACAAAAGGTGATTACGCGCACGCCCCGGTCCACGGTCGGCAGCATGACCGAAATTTACGACTACCTCAGGCTGCTGTACGCGCGGGTAGGACATACGACATCCCCCATTTCGGGCGGGGAAGTGAAAAAGGATGATGTGCATGACGTCGTGGAAGCAATAAAGGCGCTAAAGGAAGGCGACAAAGTGCTGCTGCTCGTGCCTTTCCGGAAACATCCGGGGCGCGACCCGGTGGAGGATATGAATATCCTGATGCAAAAGGGCTTTACCCGCCTGTATGCGAAGGGGACTACCTACCGTATCGAGGAGTTACTGGAAACGAAGAAAGCGCCTGATAAGGCTTTCGTGCTCATCGACCGACTGGTGGTCAAAGCCTTCGACGAAGACGACGAGCACCGCATTTCGGATTCGGTAGGGACGGCCTTTTATGAAGGTGAAGGGGAGTTGATACTTGAGATCAATGGGGATAAAACCCTCCCTTTTTCCAACCGTTTCGAATTGGATGGCATCACCTTTGAAGAACCCGTACCCAACCTGTTTTCGTTCAATAATCCGTATGGGGCTTGTCCGACCTGCGAAGGCTTCAGCCAGGTCCTGGGCATAGATGAGAACCTGGTCATTCCGGACAAAAGGCTCAGCGTGTATGAGGGAGCGGTGGCACCCTGGAAGGGAGAAAAGCTGGGATGGTGGAAGGAGCAATTCGTCAAGGGGGCGCGGAAAAATGCCTTTCCGGTGCACAAACCCATCATGGATCTGACCAAGTCCCAATACGAGCAGTTGTGGAATGGTACCGAACACTTCCAAGGCATCCATGATTTCTTCAAAGAGGTGGAATCGAACCTGTATAAGGTGCAATACCGGGTACTGCTGTCCCGGTACCGGGGACGGACGATTTGTCCCGAGTGCAAAGGGTATCGCCTGAGGAAGGAAGCCCTGTATGTCCGCATAAACGGCAAGCACATCGGAGAGCTGGGGGATATGCCGGTCAAAGATCTGACCGACTGGTTCGAACGGTTGACCCTGACGGCCCACGAACGCCAGGTGGGCACGCGCATCCTCCTGGAAATCCAGCAGCGCCTCAAAACGTTGATGGATGTGGGCCTGGGATACCTGACCCTGAGTCGCCTGGCCAATTCCCTGAGCGGGGGAGAAAGCCAACGCATACAACTCACGCGATCCCTGGGGAGCAACCTCACGAATTCCCTGTATATCCTCGACGAACCCTCCATTGGTCTGCATTCCAGGGATACCGAACGCCTCATCAGGGTGCTCAAGGAACTGAGGGACCTGGGGAATACGGTGGTAGTGGTGGAGCACGACGAGATGATGATGCGCGAAGCGGACCACATCATAGACATGGGCCCCCTGGCCAGCTATCAGGGAGGCGAGGTGGTCGCGGAGGGGAACTACGACGACATTATCAGGAATCCGGATAGTCTGACGGGAAAATACCTGAAAGGCGAGCTGAGCATCGACCCGCCAAAGTCGGTAAGAAAGTGGAAGCAATCGATTATAGTCAAGGGGGCCCGCCAAAATAACCTCAAGGACATTACGGTGGAATTTCCTCTGAATGCCTTTACCGTGGTCAGCGGGGTCAGCGGCAGCGGGAAAACCACCCTCGTCAGGCAAATCCTGTATCCCGCCCTGCAGCAGTTAAAGGGGGAATTTGCGGATAAACCGGGACTGTTCCAGGCCCTGGAAGGGGACCTGGACAATATTACCCAGGTTGAAATGGTGGACCAACATCCCATCGGTAAGTCCTCCAGGAGCAACCCCGTGACGTACATCAAGGCCTACGATGAGATCCGGGACCTCTTTGCGCGCCAGCCCCTGAGCAAAATTCGCGGCTTCCAGCCCAAGCACTTTTCCTTTAACGTGGATGGGGGCCGATGCGATACCTGCAAGGGAGAAGGGGAGACGATCGTGGAAATGCAGTTCCTGGCCGACGTGCACCTGACCTGTGAAGTGTGTGGTGGCAGGCGTTTCAAGGAGGAGGTTTTAGAGGTGACCTATAAGGGGAAGAACATTTATCAGATACTGGAGATGAGCGTGGATGAGGCCATCGAATTCTTTGCCGAGGAAAGCGACGTAGCCACGAAGATCAGGCCGCTCAGCGACGTGGGCCTCGGGTATGTCAAGCTGGGTCAGTCCAGCGACACCCTCAGCGGCGGGGAAGCCCAGCGCGTGAAGCTTGCTTCTTTCTTAGGGAAAGGAAAAGCGCAGGGGCATATCCTCTTCATTTTCGACGAGCCCACCACGGGGCTCCACTTCCACGACATCAAAAAACTGTTGGCTTCTTTCAATGCCCTGATCGCACAAGGGCATACCATATTGGTGATCGAGCACAATACGGACGTTATCCGCAGCGCGGACTGGCTCATCGACCTGGGGCCGGGAGCGGGAGATGAAGGGGGAAATCTGGTGTATGCGGGGCCACCGGCGGGTGCGAAAAAAGTCGCGGCCAGCGTCACCGGAAAATTTCTGTAAGACGCGCCACGCCCGGTTCAGCGCAGCCGGTCCAGGCTCTTGACCAATTTGTGGTCCTTGCGGATTCCCCTCCAGGCCAGGAAAAATGCAACCATGATCAGGATGGGCAGGATGATGCCCGGCCGCCAGGTCCCTGTACCCGAAGACAGCGGATCACTATTCATCCCCGCGACCTCCTCGATTTCCAGGACCAGCAATGCTATGGACAATACGATACCAAGCCAGCAAAGCCTGGTTTGAAGGGGCCTTTGTTTGAACAGGAAGATGGCTCCCAGGGCGACCACGACCAGGAGGATGACGGCCACATAGATCAGCAGATTGGAATTCTGGGCGCCTAGTTTATGGACGGTGCCGTCCTTGAAATTGCCGAAATAGAAATGAAGCCGGAAGGTTGCCAGGGACAGGAGCCCGGCCACCAATAGCCAGACCGATTGGATGCGTTGAATCATATAGCAATCATTTTAATTCCGGATAAAGCGGGAAAGCTTTCATGAAAGCATTGACCTCCCCTTTCAAAGACGCCAGCACGCCTTCATCATCGGCATGCATGAGTGCCCTGTCGATAGCCCCGACCACGAATTCCATGTCTTTTTCGATCAAGCCCCTGGACGTAATGGCGGGCACACCGACCCGGATCCCCGAGGTGACGAAGGCTGATTTATCGTCGTAGGGTACCATATTTTTATTTACAGTGATCTCCGCGCGACCCAGCACCTGTTCCGCTTTTTTACCGCTGATGTTCTTATTGCGCAGGTCGATCAGCATGAGGTGATTGTCGGTCCCTCCCGAAGTCAGTTGGTAGCCGCGTGTGACAAAAGCCGTAGCCATGGCCTGGGCGTTTGAAATGACCTGGCGCGCATAGGTGGTGAATTCGTCCGTGAGCACTTCCCCGAAGGCAATGGCCTTGGAGGCGATGATGTGCTCCAGGGGGCCTCCCTGGGTGCCGGGAAATACGGCCATGTCCAGTAGGTGACTCATCATGCGTATGTTACCCTTCGGGTCTTTGAGGCCGAAGGGATTTTCAAAGTCGGTCTTCATCAGGATGAGGCCGCCCCTGGGTCCGCGAAGGGTCTTATGGGTAGTGGTGGTTACGAAGTGGCAGGCATCGAAGGGGGAAGCCAGGAGTCCCTTGGCGATGAGCCCCGCGGGGTGCGCGATGTCGGCCATGACGAAGGCGCCTACCTGGTCGGCAGCGTGTCGGATACGCGCATAATCCCAATCACGGCTATACGCCGATGCACCGCAGATAATCAATTTGGGGCGCTCGCGTAAAGCGACTTCCTCTAGTTGATCGTAGTCGATCAGCCCGGTATCCCGGTGTACGGTATAAGACAGGGCGTGGTATAATTTACCCGAGTAATTGACGGGGGACCCATGCGTCAGGTGGCCGCCCATGCTCAGGTCCAACCCCAGGATCTTATCGCCGGGTTGAAGGATGGCCTGCATGAGGGCCGCATTGGCCTGGGCGCCGGAATGGGGCTGTACGTTCGCGTAGACGCACCCGAAGATTTCTTTGGCCCTGTCGATGGCCAGTTGTTCCACCAGATCGACGATTTCGCATCCCCCGTAATACCTCCTTCCAGGATACCCTTCCGCATATTTATTGGTGAGCACACTCCCCATGGATTGTATGACCTGCAGGCTGGCGAAGTTTTCCGATGCAATCAGTTCAAGGCCGTGGCGTTGCCGCTCCAGCTCTTTGTGGATCAGGTCGAATACTAAAGTATCTCTATGCATGAAGGGAAATGTTTGAGCGCAAAAATATAAAATTACTATTTTCACGGCGCATGAAGGCAATTATACCTGTTGCGGGTGCCGGGACACGCTTGCGACCGCTTACTTACACACAGCCCAAGGCATTGATCCCCCTGGCCGGAAAGACAATCCTGAGCATCATCGTTGACCAGTTGCAGGAGGCGGGTATCCGGGAATTCATTTTCATCATCGGATACCTCGGGCACAAGATCCGGGACTACGTCAAGGAAAAATATCCCCACCTGACGGTTTGGTTTGTCGAGCAAAACGAACGCCAGGGTACGGGTCACGCCATTTCCCTGACCCGGGAAATCGTCAGTTCGGATGAGGTGTTCATATCCCTTGGGGATACCATTTGCGAGTACGACGTCCGGGCCGTGCTGGAAAACCCACACTCCTTGCTGGGCGTAAAACGCGTGGACGATCCCAGGGATTTCGGGGTGGCGGAGGTCGAGGACGACGGTTCCATCAGTCACGTAGTGGAGAAACCCCAAATTCCCAAGTCGAATATGGCCCTGGTGGGATTGTACAAGGTCAAGGAGACGGGGTTCCTCTTCGATTGCCTCCACACCGTGAGCCTCCAGCCCCCGCCCAACCGTCCTTACGACTTCAACCTCACGGACGCCCTGGATTGTATGATCCAGCAGGGAACAGTGTTCCATGCCTTCAAGGTCCAGAATTGGTACGACTGCGGGCGAAAGGAAACCCTTCTCCAATCCAACGCCATCCTGCTCAAGAAATTCGGGAGCAATATTTCCAACAACCATAAATTCGAAAACTCCATTATCATCCCTCCCGTCAGCATCGCGGACGGGTGCGATATCCGCAATTCCATCGTGGGACCCAACGTGGCCATAGGGGAGGGAACGACGATCCGTTCCAGCATCGTACAGAATTCCATCATCGGGGGCTATTCCAACCTGGTCGACATTGTGCTGACCGAATCGCTCATCGGGAGCGATGCGTCCATCATGGGGGAAAGCCGCAGCCTTAATATCGGAGACAACACGGAAATAGCCTTGGGATGAACCGCATCACTTCCTTATTCGGAATAAGGTACCCCATCGTCCAGGCGGGCATGGTCTGGACCAGCGGCTGGAGATTAGCCTCCGCGGTCAGCCAGGCGGGCGCCCTGGGGTTGATCGGCAGCGGCAGCATGTATCCCGAGGTGCTGCGCGAACACATTCAAAAATGCAGGGCCGCCACTGATCGGCCCTTCGGGGTGAATATTCCGCTCTTGTACCCGGACATCGAACGCCACATCGAAGTTGTCCTTTCCGAAAAAGTCCCCATCGTTTTTACCTCGGCGGGGAATCCCAAAACCTGGACGCCAATATTGAAAGAAAAGGGCGTCACGGTAGTGCATGTGGTCAGCAGCTCCGCTTTTGCACGGAAAGCCGAGGCCGCAGGTTGCGATGCGGTTGTCGCGGAAGGTTTCGAGGCCGGAGGGCACAACGGGCGGGAGGAAACCACGACCTTCTGCCTTATTCCACAGGTCTGTGAGGCTGTTTCCATCCCCGTACTGGGGGCGGGCGGCATCGCCACGGGCAGGAGCATGTTGGCCGCCATGGTCCTTGGGGCCGAAGGCGTCCAGGTAGGGAGCCGCTTTGTCGCCAGTATGGAGGCTTCCGTTCATGACAACTTTAAGCGCGCCGTACTGGAAGCCGGTGAAGGAGATACTTTTCTGATGATGAAACCATTAACCCCTGTTCGCCTCCTCAAAAATGATTTTTTCGAGACCATCCGAAAGGCGGAGTCGGAAGGGGCCGATCCCGAAACCCTGAGGGCTATATTGGGCAGGGGCAGGGCCAAACGGGGTATGTTCGAGGGAGACCTGCGCGAGGGAGAGCTGGAAATCGGCCAGGTCAGCGCCCAACTGAGGGAAATCCTGCCCGCTGCGGAGATCGTCCGGCGGATTTGGGAGGATTTTCAAGATAAGCTTCGAAATCCAGTAAATATTTCGTAGCTTGTTCAGCGAAATGAATGCCATGGGCAAGCATTACCTCTTCTTAACACCTTTTCTGCTTTCCGCTGTCGTCGCGAGTGCGTCTACAGGAGCTTCTCCCGGGAGTAACGGGAGTACTATCAGCGGCTCTGTGGTGACCGGAAGCGCCAAGCCACTCAAGCAGGTCACGGTGGTGGTAAGTTCCCCATGCCTTTTGAAGCCCCAGGCCGTTGAAACCGACGAGAACGGCAACTTCAATTTCGGACAGCTCGAACCCTGCGTATATAAAATCACCTTCGAAGGAAACGGGTACAAGAAAGTGACGACCGACAAGGTGGTTGTCAGCCTCGATAAGAAAACCGAATTGAAGGTTCAATTACAGCCCGCGGAATGCCCGCTGCCCGAGTCCGGGACTTTTTCCAGCCAACTACAGATTTACGATTAGGCGAACCGCCACGGTGCCAATCGGGCCGCCGCCCGCAAACCGCATGTGGGATTAGTCTTTCTTCGCTGCCCACTTCAGCATTTCCCTAAAGGTTATTTTCTTCCCATACATGAGTATGCCCGTGCGGTAGATTTTCCCGCAGGCCCACGTCGTGAACATAAATGTTCCGATCAACAACACCATAGACGCCAAGAGTTGCCACAGGGGAATCGTGGGAATGCCATAGGGTATCCGGCCCATCATGACGATGGGTGAGGTCAGGGGAAAAATGCTCCCGAAAACGGCTAGTCCGCTGTTGGGCGCTGCCGTAGCCTTTGTCATCAGGACCAGGCTGAAAACCACGATCAGGGTGATGGGCAGTACCATTTGCTGGGCTTCCTGCGCGTCGTCGCTAACGGCACTTCCCACGGCTGCGAACAGCGAAGCATACAGAAAATATCCCCCCAGGAAATAAAAGACGAAGCACCCCAGGATCAGTGGGAAATTCAGCGATTTGGCCTGTTGCAGGAGCATGCCCATCATTCCCCCGAAACCGCTTCCATGCAGATCCCTTCCAATCTGGGGGAAAGCATAGGGAACGATCAATTGCAGGAGGTAGATCAGGAACCCCCAGATCACGAACTGGGTGAGTCCGACGGCGCCAATGCCCAGGATCTTGCCCATCATCAGTTCAAAGGGCCTGACCGAACTGACGATGACTTCGGCGATCCGGGTCGTCTTTTCTTCGGTCACGCCCCGCATTACCGTCGTCCCGTAGATCAGCAGAATGAAATAGATGAGGAAGCCCGCGATGTAGCCCGTCGCGCGGGCCACCGTGGACACGCTTTGCCGGGATTCGTTGCCGATGGTGGCGACGATGCTGACCTCCGGCGTGAGTTGCTTGATCTTTTCGGGATCCATGTGCGCCGCTTCCATCCGTTTATGTCCGATCAGACCTGCCAGGTCGTCGTTCAGGTCGTTCTCGGCGTCCGATCCCGCCTCGGAGGTCCTTTGGAAGTGGATACCCGAAGGATAGGCGATGGAGGAATCGGGGATCAGGAGGTATCCGTCGTAGCCTTCCTTGTTGTACGTGGAAGCCAGTTCGTCCGCCGAGTCGGCAGGGAAGAGGTGAAAGGAAAATTCTTTTATTTTCTGGTCCTTGCCGTCGAATATCCCCGCTTTATCGATGACGGCGACCCGTTGCTCGGTGGTGTTCTTGCTGATGGAAACGGCAATGATGGCTACATAAAAGCCTATGATGATCAGGGGAAGGAGGATGGTAACGATGAGGAAGGACCTTTTCCTTACCCTGGTCCCATATTCCCGGGCGAAGACGATTCCTATTTTGTTCATACAGCAGTTTGAAAGCGGCGGGCCAGGGGCGTCCCCTCCACCAGCTTGATGAAAATGTCGTTGAGGCTGGGCAGGAGTTCCTGGAAGGAAACAATCGACTGCCCCGACCCGATGAATGCATTCAGTACGTCGTTGGAAGAAAAGCCGGGCGCGATCCTCAGGATCAGGCTGGCGCCCTGAACGTGAACCGACTCAAAGCTGGGGTGCCGCAGCTCGTGTAATTCGCCCGCTACCTCCAGCCGGTAAAGGTGCTCCTTGAAATCCTGTTTCACTTGTGAAACCGTGCCGTCCAGGATCTTCTTTCCCTGGTTTACCAGGATGATATGGTCGCAGATCTCTTCCACCTGTTCCATGCGATGCGTGCTGAAAATGATGGTGGCGCCTTTGCGGGAGAGTTCGTATATCTCGTCCTTGATGAGGTTGGCGTTGACGGGGTCCAGGCCACTGAAGGGCTCGTCCAGGATGATCAGCCTGGGATTGTGCAGGATGGTGGTGACGAACTGCAACTTTTGGCCCATCCCTTTGCTGAGGTCCTGCGTTTTTTTGTTGTACCATGTGTCCATATCCAGGCGGTGGAACCAGTAGTGGATCTTTTCCATCGCTTCGGCATGGCTGAGCCCTTTCAGGCGAGCCAGGTACAGGGCCTGTTCACCGATCTTCATCTTCTTGTACAGACCCCGTTCCTCCGGCATGTACCCGATATTGATCAGCTCGTCGGAACCGAACTTTCGCCCGTCGAAGAAAATCTGTCCGCTGTCGGGATAGAAGATACCGGTAATCATGCGGAGTAATGTCGTTTTTCCCGCGCCATTCGGACCCAGCAGGCCGAAAATGCTGCCGTTCGGAATGGCAAAGCTGATGTCATCGACCGCGCGTTGGTTGTCGAAATACTTTTTGAGATGTTGGACGTCGAGGAGCGCACTCATAGTAGCGAGTTAGTCTGCGGTAAGTTAGGGAATGTTACACGAACCATAAACTTTTCACGGCATTAGCTACTTTCTCGCCGTCCATGGCGGCGCTGACGATTCCGCCCGCGTACCCGGCGCCTTCCCCGCAGGGAAAGAGGTTGGGAACCTGGGGATGTGAGAGGGTTACCGCATCCCGTGGGATGCGCACGGGGCTGGAAGTCCTCGATTCGGTCGCGACGATGACGGCCTCGTTGGTAAAATAACCGGGCATTTTTTTTCCAAAGCGAACCATGGCTTCTTGTAGTCCGTTGTGTACATAGGGGGGCAGCACATCGAAGAGGGAGCAGGAAGAAATCCCTGGCAGGTAGGAGCAATCGGGGAGGCTTTGGGACACTTTGCCCGCCACGAAATCCACCATTCGTTGGGCGGGCGCCACCAGGGCTCCGCCTCCTGCCTTGTATGCCTTTTGTTCTACGTCTTGCTGGTACGCCACGCCTGCGAGGGGACCGTGGGCCGCAAAGCGCGCCACCTGCGCTTCGTCGATGGAGGTGACGATCCCGCTGCAGGCAAAGGCATTGTTCCTTTTGGAGGGAGACCAACCGTTGACGACCACTTCCCCCGGCCCGGTGGCCGCAGGAGCGATTATGCCCCCGGGGCACATGCAAAAGGAAAAGACGCCTTGATCCACGAGGCTATAGGAAGCCGGCGGCAGGAGCAGGTCCCGGACGGCACGGTGATATTGGATGCGGTCGATCAGGTCCTGTGGATGTTCGATCCTGACACCAAGGGCAAAGGGTTTGAAGTGTATGTCGATTCGTTCGCGCATCAGCAGGTCGAAAATATCCCTCGCCGAATGACCCGTGGCCAGCAGGAAGGCGTCCCCTTCGAATCGATGCCCGGCAGCCGTTAATACCGCGCCGATGCGTTCACCCACGCGCTCCAGGCCGGTGACCTTTTCTCCGAACAGGATCCGCCCTCCGCACGATTCGATGTGCTCCCGGATGGTCGTGATGATTCCGGGCAGCTTGTTGGTGCCGATGTGCGGGTGTGCCTCGTAAAGGATCTTTTCTTCGGCTCCGAATTGGACAAGCAAGTGCAGAATGCGGTCCACATCTCCCCGTTTGTGGCTGCGGGTATATAGTTTTCCGTCGCTGTAGGTACCCGCGCCACCTTCCCCGAAACAATAATTGCTCTCGGGGTCGACGATCCCCGATCGGTTCAGGAGGGCCAGGTCTCTCCTCCGGGCGCGAACATCCTTTCCCCTTTCGAGGAGCACGGGACGAATGCCCAGTTCCAGGAGGCGCAGTGCCGCAAAAAGGCCCGCGGGCCCCGCGCCGACGATCACGATTTGCCTGGATGCCGCTGCGACGTCCTGAAAACGGAAGGGTACCGCGGGCCGGTCGATGAAAGGCTCGTCGATAAAGGCCCTGACGGTAAGGTTGATGAGGGGCTGTTTCCCGCGCGCATCGATGGAGCGTTTCAGGGGATAATATCCCGAGACCGGGCCCCGCCCTGAGGCTTCGAAAATATACCGTTGGATGACTTCGGGGTCATCGGCCTCCGCAGGCAAAACCCGGAGCGTGATATCCTGGCGCATCCTTAGAAGGGCAGGTCATCCACGAAATCGGGAGGTGCTGAGCTGGGACTTGGAGCGCTGTAATCGGGCATGACATCGACGCGTGCACTGGGAGCGGTACCTGGTTGAACTTGTTCAAGTCTCCAGGCATCGAGGTTGGTGATGTAATTGACCCTACCGTCTTTTTCCCAGCGGCTTCCCTTGATGTTGAAGGAAACCTTGACCTCGTCTCCGATGTTGAACCGATCGATGAGTGAAGTCCTGTCCTGCACGGATTGGAATTTGATATAGTTGGTAATGACCCTTCCCCCAATGTCCTCGCTCTTTTCCACTACGAACTCGCGTGTCTTGAAGGTTCCCGTTCTTTGAACGGTGTCATATTTGGCCACTAGTTTGCCGGTAATCTCAAAACTCATGTATCGTTCATTTAAATGGCGAAAGTACGTAAAGCTGCAAGCAAAATATAACTTGTAGTCCCTTCAAAATTTTGTACTTTCCAAGAACGCTTATCTTGAAACCGCCTAAGTACTCCCATAGTCTTCCCAGGAATTGCTTGCTTTTAGCAAATGTCACCAGTGTTAGGACGTAACTACCTGAAACGTAAGGTGGGAGTAGCTTTTGTGCGATCAAAGGTTGCAGGAAACGCGCATCAGGTTTGACGCGGGACGAAAAAAATTGCTGAAACCGTTTTCTGTCTTCAATGGGAAAAAAACAAGGCAGTAAAAATTTTTTTTTCAACAATTTCTTTTGATATTCGCTGTCCTGCACAAAAAACTTTATCGATGATTTGAAAGGCAAAGGCTCAAAGGACGATGGAAAGCACGACGTTCAAATATTATTAACTCTATATAAAAAATTGCTTAAGGTACAATGACGAAAACTTGCGATAAAGTTTGGGATACTTGTCTCTCTATCATAAAGGATATCGTAGAATGGCAGCATTTTAAGACTTGGTTCGAGCCCATTACTCCAGTTGATCTGAAAGATAACGTCTTAACGATACAGGTCCCCAGCCAGTTTTTTTATGAGTACCTTGAAGAACATTACATCGGTTTGCTTGGCAAGACATTGAAGCGCGAATTAGGAAAAGAGGCGAGACTGGAATACCGGATCATGATGGACAGCGGAAACCAGGCCAGCAAGCCCATAACCATGGATGTACCTGCTCAGGGCTATAAAGTATATACCAATAACGAAATGGATTTCCCCTTGGTGATCAACAACCCGGTGAAGAACCCATTTGTGATTCCGGGTTTAAAAAAGGTTCAGATCGACTCACAACTGAACCCGGTGTACACGTTCGATGCCTTCATTGAAGGGGATTGTAACCGTGTCGCCCGCAGGGCAGGGAAAACCGTCGCCGAAAAACCGGGCGCTACGTCCTTCAACCCCCTGGTGATTTACGGTGGGGTAGGCCTGGGGAAAACGCACCTGGCCCAATCCATCGGTAACGAAGTGAAACGTGCCAATGCGGGGAAAGTGGTGCTGTACGTCAGCAGCGAAAAATTCATCAACCAGTTCATGGATCACAGCCGCAACAACGCGGTCAACGATTTCATCCATTTTTATCAGCTCATAGATGTCCTGATCATAGACGACGTCCAGTTCTTTTCGCGCGCTGATAAAACGCAGGACGCCTTCTTCGCCATTTTCAACCACCTCCATCAAAGCGGCAAGCAACTGGTATTGACCAGTGATAAGCCCCCGAAGGATTTGGACGGGGTTCAGGAACGCCTGCTGAGCCGCTTCCGCTGGGGTCTGAGCGCCGACCTGCAGGTGCCGGATTACGATACCAGGATCGAGATATTGGAGCGGAAAATGAAGAACGACGGCCTGGACATGTCCAAGGAAGTCGTCAAATACCTGGCCTATAACATCAGCAGCAACATCAGGGAGCTCGAAGGGGCGCTGATTTCCCTGTTGGCCCAGTCTTCCCTCAACAAGCGGGAAATCGACCTGGAGCTGGCCAAGAAGGTGCTCCGTAATTTCGTCAAGACCTCTTCCAAGGAAATCACCATCGATACCATCCAGAAAATGGTTTGCGATTTCTTCAACGTCCCTTACGACAAACTCCTGGAAAAAACGCGGAAACGCGAAGTCGTCCAGGCCAGGCAAATCACGATGTACCTGGCCAAGATGTTCACCAAAAACTCCCTGAAGACCATAGGCGAGCACTTCGGGGGAAGGGACCATACCACGGTGATCCATTCCTTCCAGACGGTAAAAGACCTGATGGACACCGATATACTCTACCGTGAAAGCGTCATGGAGCTGCAACAAAAGATCCAACTCGCGGCTATGTAAATGTATGCGCACCCTGTTCCTTCTGACGACGATTGTTCTTTCTCTGAAGGTAGGAGACAAGGTTCCCGCATTCACCCTCAACGATCAGGACGGTAAGCCCTTTTCCATCACCGATGTCATCGGGAAAAAGGTGTTGGTAATCTATTTCTACCCCAAGGACGAAAGTTATGTTTGCACCAAGGAGGCCTGCGCCTTCAGGGATAACTACGCCGACTTCGTGAAAAAGGGTGCACTGGTTATCGGAATCAACGCAGGGACGGTGGAAAGCCATCGCGCATTCCGTCAGAAAGACAACCTGCCCTTCATCCTCCTCAGTGACCCCGGGAATACCGTACTAAAAGCATTCGGAGTAAAGGGGAGCCTGGGCATGACCGGCCGGGAAACCTTCGTGGTAGGCCTGGATGGAAAAGTTGCCTTCACGTACAACTCCATGCTCAACGGAAAAAGACACATGGAAGAGGCCCTGGACTTCATTGCAAAAATGAACCCATGAGATATTGGCCCATTATCATTTGTCTTCACATTCCCCAGGTCTTTTTGGGACAGTCATTCGAGGGGAAGATCGTCTACCAGGTGACCTATACCAGCAAAATAAAAGGTGTTACGGATGCCCAGTTTGCCAACGCCATGGGGGACAGGCAAGAATATTACATACAGGGCGGGAATTACAAGAGCCTCATGAACGGCTCGGTATTCCAATGGCAGTTGTATCTCCACGCTGACAACAAGCTGTACAATAAAATGTCGAATAACCCTTCGGTCCTGTGGATCGACGGCAGGAAGAACAAGGATACGGTTTTCCGCAGCGCCATGCACTTCGGAGCCGCCACCGTGCTGGGCTATTCCTGCGACGAGCTGGTCCTTTACTGCCGCAGCGGGACGGAGAAATACTATTTCAACGCGGGTCTTGGCGTGGACCCAGGTGCTTTCTCGGGACACCTTTACGGTAATTGGTACGTCATTGTATCCAAGGCCAGGGCCCTACCGCTGAAATACACCATCGACACCCCGCAGTACTCCGTGACCGCGACGGCCGTATCCGTCACACCGGGACGCCTCGAGGCGGCCCTTTTTCAATTACCCAAGGGGGCGATGCTGACCCCCAGCCCCGAAAATTAATACCATGCTTTTTTCCATTTTCCTGATACTAGGAGGGCTTCCGGGTGGGCCGAGCCCCAGCGGTATCGGCGCCGACGTACAGGCATACCGCTTTTCCATCGTCCTCAGCGATTCCACTAACCGGATACAGGGACTGGCCGGGATTCAGGTCCGGTTCACGGAGAATGAAACTTCCTTCCGCCTGGACCTGGAAAAGACGATGACCGTCAGCGCAGTGACCGAGGGCGGCAGGCCCGTACGGTATGCGCAAGACGCATCAGGGGTAACGCTCAGGGTCCACGCCGATGCAAATTCGGTGCATACCTACGCCGTTACCTACGTGGGAATCCCCCGGGACGGCCTGATCATTTCCAGCAATAAGTTCGGACACCGTACTTTTTTCGGGGACAACTGGCCGGATCGCGCGCATTGTTGGTTGCCTTGCGTAGACCACCCCTGGAACAAGGCCCCCGTGGAATTCCTCGTGACGGCCCCGGCCCGCTACCAGGTCGTGGCGGGGGGCAGGAAAACCGAAGAGCGGGACTTGCCGGGTGGCATGCACTTTACCCATTGGGTGGAAAAGGTCCCCCTTCCCACCAAGGTCATGGTCATTGGCGTCGCAGACTTCGCCATCCAACGCCTCCCCGACGTCGGGGGTATCCCCCTCTATACCTATGTATTCCCCGAAAACAAGGAGCGTGGCTTTCACGACTATGCCCTAGCCGCCCGCATCCTGCCTTTTTATATCCGGAACATCGGCCCCTATGCTTATGAGAAGCTGGCCAATGTGCAATCCAAGACGATCTTCGGAGGCATGGAAAATGCCAGCGCCATTTTTTATTACGAAGGCTCGGTGGGCAGCCCCGGCCTGGAACGATTGATGGCGCATGAAATCGCCCATCAGTGGTTCGGGGATGCCGTTACCGAGGGGAGTTATGCGCATCTTTGGTTAAGCGAGGGATTTGCGACCTACATGACCCACCTTTATATGGAACATACCTACGGCGCGGACTCCCTGAAGGCGGGGCTGCGGTTGGACCGGAACAGGATCATCGCCTTCACGCGTTACAGTAGTCGTCCCGTGGTGGACATTCACCGGGTCGGAGGATATATGGCACTCCTCGACACCAATAGCTACCAGAAGGGTTCCTGGGTCTTGCACATGTTGAGGAGGGAAGTCGGCGACAGCCTTTTCTGGCGGGGTATCCGCATGTACTTTGCCAGGTATGACGGCCGGAATGCCCATACCCAGTCCTTTCGTAGGGTCATGGAGGAGGTCAGCGGCATAAATTTGGAAACTTTTTTCCATCAATGGATTTATTCTCCGGGAATTCCCCTCCTGAGGCTCAGCATAGCAGGACATACGCTGAAAGTGGAACAGGCTCAGAGCCAACCCTTTTCCTTTCCCCTGGAATACACCATAGGCGACGACCCCCGCGTTTTCCGGGTACGCATTCACCGTAAGATCACCCTCATTCCCCTGCCGCCTCAGACCACCGGTCAAATTCACGCGGATCCGGGGGTGAACCTGCTGGCAGATATCCGGGTTAATCCGTAAATTGACCTCATGCAATACCTAAAGGCTCGCTTACTTCTGTGCTGTTGTGTGCTCCAGGTCCTTTCAGCCCATTCCCAGGATCGCCTTACCGGTCATTCCTGGGCCACCCGTTCCCAGGTTATCGCCCAACATGGCATGGCTTGCACCAGTCATCCACTGGCAACGCTTGCTGCCCTGGACATCCTGAAAAAGGGAGGCAGCGCCGTTGATGCCGCCATTGCCGCCAATGCGGTGCTGGGTGTGGTCGAGCCCGAGATGAATGGAATCGGGGGAGACTTGTTCGCCATCGTTTACGATGCCAAGACGGGAAAGTTATACGGCCTGAATGCTTCGGGCAGGTCTCCTTATAAACTGACGCCAAAAATTTTCAAGACCCGCGGGTTGAATGCCGTTCCTTCGGAAGGTGCGCTCTCCGTTTCCGTTCCCGGTTGCGTGGACGGATGGTTTTCGCTTCACCTCCGCTACGGTCGCTTGCCTATGGAGGATGTCCTGGCTCCGGCTATAGGATACGCCCGCGACGGTTTTCCCGTGGCCTCCGAGTTCGCTTATTACCTGCACGAATTGTCAAAGCGCGTTGGAGACAATGAGAATATGACCGAGGTCTACCTGCCCGGGGGAAAGGCGCCCAAAGAGGGGGACATCTTCAAGAACCCCCTCCTGGCGGCCACGCTTCAAAAGATCGCTACCCACGGCCGGGATGTATTTTATAAGGGCGACATCGCCAAGGCGATCGACGCCTTCATGAAAAAGAACGGCGGATACCTTGCCTACCGGGACTTTAGCGATCATACCTCCGAATGGGTGGACCCTGTATCCACGACCTACCGGGGGTATACGGTGTGGGAAATGCCCCCCAACAGCCAGGGCATTGCGGTCCTGCAAATGCTGAACATCCTGGAGGGCTTTGATTTTACCCATATTACCTACGGGAGTCCCGAGCACGTGCACCTGTTCGTGGAGGCCAAGCGCCTGGCCTATGAGGACCGAGCCAGGTACTATGCCGATCCCGAATTCGCGCACGTCCCCGTGGATAAACTGATCTCCAAGGACTATGCTGCCGCGCGCAGGAAGCTCATCAATTACGATTCCGCAAATCCCCACATCGACTTCGGAGATACCACCCTCAAGGGAGGGGAAACGATATACCTGACCGTTGCGGACGCCGATGGAAACATGGTCTCCCTGATCCAAAGCAACTATTCCGAATTCGGTTCGGGCATGGTTCCCGACAGTTTGGGATTCGTGCTCCAGAACCGGGGCGCGCTCTTCACCCTGACGCCGGGACAAAACGATACCTATGCGCCCCACAAGCGCCCTTTCCATACGATCATTCCCGCCTTTGTCACCAAGGGGAACTATCCCTTCCTGAGCTTCGGGGTCATGGGCGGAGGCTTCCAGCCCCAGGGACAGGTTGAAATCCTAATGAATATCATCGACTTCGGGATGAATGTCCAGGAGGCCGGGGATGCGCCCCGGATCGCTCACTCGGGGTCTTCGGAACCAACAGGGGTGCACGGCGGGGCCCCCGGAACCATTCACCTCGAATCGGGGTTTCCGTATGAGACGATTCATGCACTCGAGGAGATGGGGTACATAGTAGATTATCAATTGCCCGGTAACTACGGTGGCTACCAGGGTATCCGGTATGACCCGGTTCAAAAGGTGTACTACGGCGCTTCCGATCCGCGCAAAGACGGAATGGCCGCAGGTTACTAGCCCGCGGCCTCCCGCGCTGGTGCTTGCGCCCGGCCCACCGCGATCTTTCGCCCTGCCGCTTGCGCCGGCGGCCTCCCGCCCTGCCGCTTGCGCCGGCGGCCTCTCGCCCCGCCGCTCTGCGCCCGCGCCCACCGGCGGTCTCTCGCCGCGGGCGCTCCTACAGGAACGAAATCATCACCAGAAAAATCCCCGAATACGTGAAAAATGCGCTGACTTTTGCGCCCAGTCGCAGGTATACATTGTCGTGAAGCCAGTGCCGGAATTCGGTGTACCGGCTGGTGTCTGCGGAGTTCACAGGACCCTTCTTTTCCCGGGGTAAAAGATAGCGGATCAATACGCCCATCAGCAAAAAACAAACGCCCGTTCCTAATACATGTCCAATCCTTGGCATAATATTCGTTTATCGATAAGATGCAATGGGGGCCTGTTTTCCATAAAAAAGGCAGGGATTGTTAAATAAATATTAGTCCCCCGCGTTACATACACGTATTTTCAATGTATCATAGCGCTTCCGCGCAAACACAATGTTGTTTATGAGACCTACCCTTTATTGGATGCTGTGCGTAGCGATTGTTTCCTGTGCAAAGCCTGCGACCAAGAACTCCGGAGGAGGCACTGGCCCCACCGGACCCACCGGCGGAGATACCGTGATTACCACACCCGTCGATCCCGCCGTTTCGGCCACCGTTGGATTTTTCCTCAATGACTGGCAAACAAAGTCCTTCACTGCGCCCAGCGCGACGACAGCCGGTCCCGTGGCCACGGATGCCACCACCGACAGCCTGAAAATAGACCTGAGCCGGGTTCTGACCAAGGTGTCCCCCTACGTTTATGGGAACAACACCAACCTCTGGATTGGCCAGATCGTCACCCAGCCTTCCCTCATGGGCTACATAAAGGATTTGAATCCCCACGTCCTCAGAGGGCCGGGAGGGAGCACCAGCGATATTTATTTCTGGAACCAGTCCACGAACCCTCCTGCCGATGCCCCTGCGCAAATTTATTCTAATGGAGCCCTTGCGGCTCCGGGTTATTGGTACGGACAAAACACTCAGTCCTGGACCCTGGACCTGACTAATTACTACCAGTTGCAGGTGGCTACCAGCAGTACCGGAATGATGACCATGAACTACGGGTACGCCCGTTATGGGACCGGGACCTCGCCGGTGGACTCGGCGGCCCATCTTGCGGCTAACTGGGTGCGCCTGGATGCGGGGAAAAGTAAGTTCTGGGAGATCGGTAACGAGACCTACGGGAACTGGGAAGCGGGATACCAGATCGATCAAACCCAGAACCAGGACGGACAAGCCGCCTTCGTCACTGGTGACCTTTATGGGCAACACGTCAAAATCTTTGCGGATTCCATGCGGGCGGCCGCCCAGGAAACCGGGGCGACCATCTACATCGGGGCATCCCTCGTCGACGGGCCGGCCTACCAGGGGGCTTATTCCACGCTGGTTACGTGGAACCAGGGCGTTCTGGGCGAAGTGGCGAGTACGGTTGACTTTTACATTGTGCACGATTATTTCACCGCCTACAATGCCAATTCCACTGCCGCCCAAATCCTTTCCACGGCGGACAGTGTTCCCCCTAATGCCATGGCCTACCTGAAAGCGCAAATGTCCCAATACGGGGCGAGTCAAAAACCCATAGCCCTGACCGAATGGAATATCCAGGCGGTGGGTTCCAAACAGGATGTGTCCTTCATAGCCGGGGTTCATGCCGTCAAAGCCCTGGGATCCATCATCAAAAACGGCTTCGGGGAAGCCAGCCGCTGGGACCTGGGCAATGGATACAATAACGGGGATGACATGGGCATGTTCAATGTAGGCGACGAACCGGGTGTCCCCCAGTGGAATCCACGCCCCGCCTTTTATTACCTGTATTATTTCCAGCAGTTCTTCGGGGATAGGATGGTGTACGATACCTTAAAAGCTATCAACGGAGACCTGACGACCTATTCTTCTTCCTTCTCCAACGGCGCCGCTGGAACGGTCATCATCAATTCTGGTACGACCCCGCATAACGTGGCCATCGATTTCAAGGACTTTGCCGCGGGTACGACATACTATTGGTATGTGCTGACCGGGGGCACAGACAACGGACAGTTATCCAGCAGTGTCTACGTGAATGGAAATCCGCCCACCAACGCAACGGGCGGCCCCACGAATTATTCAACCCTCGCGGTCTACTCCGCGCCTCTGAAAGGAACAATCAATGTAGACGTACCGTCCAGGGCTGTGGTTTTTCTGGTGGCAGCGGGGAAGTAACCTGCTGACATACGGTTGTCATCCGCGCACTGTAGCTTTGGACAATGACCAGCCGCCACATTGCCCAAAGCAGGCTGCACAATCAGTATCTGAACCGCCCCTGGACCGATGGACCCGGCGAATTGGTCCGTTGGATGGGTTGCATCCAGGCACAGGACTTTGCGGCAGGGAAATGGGCCCTGGGTTTGAGGATGCCCGGCACGACCGAGGCGGAACTCGATC
>Ga0206875_1063_pt1 | contig 26997 bp, 23 predicted proteins | sample Alteio_BWOrgCont_9_FD_152616 | JGI IMG/M metagenome (GOLD analysis project Ga0206875, IMG submission 152616) | Enriched cells from forest soil in Barre Woods Harvard Forest LTER site, Petersham, Massachusetts, United States -... | ecosystem: Environmental > Terrestrial > Soil > Temperate forest > O... | reverse complement strand
TCTCAATAGTATCTTTATTTGTTTCATGCAAATTATGACACTCATTAAGGTATTTAATTACCATCGCTCTCTTTCCACTGCAAATTAAGTGCTGGGCATTTGCTGGACCAGAATGTACAAAAAGGAAAATACTTATAAGCAGAAATTTAATGCCTTTCATTACTATATTTATTAATGCGATAAAAGTTCTTTTTCAATTTCCTTCTGTTTCCCTGAATCTTCCTTGATTTGTTTTTTTGGTGGTTCAGGCTCCGAAGGCTTATTTGCTTTTCCTGCCATATAAACAGCCCCATCGGTTACTGTTATTTCACTTTTATTCAAAATAGTGGTCATCATTAAAAGTGTACCAAGCACGGCCAGGAAAATACCTGGAGAAGTAGTTTGAAGATTAGCCTTAAATTCGTTTGATATGCCCCCTTGTTGCTGCATACTTATAGGGTATTCGCGGAACTTACCCAATATAAACATTGCCCCTATAATTGCCAGTATCATACCGGCCAAAAAACCAAGGAATTTAATATAGGTTTGAACTTTTAATATTTCGTTGCCCTGGTGGTAGCGTTGCTTTATAATGTGGTTTTCGAGCAGGCATAGGTTTGTTAAAAATGCATTGTTATAGGTGGTCTCAGAGCTTGGGTGGTAATATTGCCTGGTAATAACAGTATCTGCCAGGGTAGGACCATTGCCAATACTTTGCTGTAAATTGTTGATTTGAAAAATAGTTGAGCCTGCAAAAATTAAAAAAACAGCCATAGTAAATACTATACCTATTACAAACAAGTATTTCTGCCATTGGCTGGCATTTTTTTGCGGCTCATCAATCATTTCAGGGGTATATACCTGATCGGGTTTGGCTCCCTCCAGTTTAGTAGCATCTTTTACTTCTGCAGCAGGTGCAGCTTGGTTCTGCTCCGGTGCTACCGGTTTAACTTCAGGTTGTGCTTCGTCTTTCTTTTCTTCCATAGGGCTTATGATTACTTAGTGCTTAATTTTTTACTGTTATTTTCCCGCTCATTAGCTTTGATAATAGACTATCACGGAGCTGGGTAAGGGTCTGATTTTGGTCCTCGAGTGATTTTACTTTTTCGAAAATTGGTTTTATTACTTTATCAAATTGAAACAAAATATTTTCAGTGGGAATTAAGCATGCAATTCTATTCAGATTCCCTTGATTTATTTTTGGCTGCACAGCTCCAGTCACAATGTTATTAATAGGTGTTTCATTTAATAACATATAAATGTATTCGGTGCTATATGGTGTCTTTCCTTGTAAAACATGGGTGTGGTTGTTTACCCAAAACTTACCCCACACATATTGAAGTACTGGAAAACCTTCATCTGTAATTACAGTACCATCTTCACCCATAAGTAAATATGTTCCATCAAAAATAAAATCATCTATATAATCTACTATTGAAGCTGCTCCATAATATCTATATTCACCTTGTCTTTCGTCGCGTTGACGACTCGAAAGTGGGACTCTCTTACTATCAAAATTCAATATCATATCACCCAATTTACCCATTCTCCAACCCATTGGCAAGCCATTTTCCATTTTGCCATCAAAGCCAGGGAAGTTGAAATTTACAAACCATTCTTTAAATATGGCTTGTGCCATATTTTCTAGGGTTTGGTTCATTTGCAGGTTGAGTTCTATTTTATCATCTAAAGAGGAAAGAATGGATGCAATTTGAGTTTGTTCTTCTATTTCAGAAGGTATTAGAGCCTCATATTCTCTAATCAATTTCAAACCAACATTTTTTATAGTTGTACCAGTCGCATTGGTCTTTATGTAATTCTGAAAACCATCGTTAAGCAAAACATACTTAATAAACAGCTTGTCAAACTTATCATCAACATTGATATAGCAAGCACTTTTACCTAAAACACATTTTTCATTGTTATATAAAGCAATGTTGCCAATTGTGCCATTTATGCCTAATAAAATTGTCCTGTCCGATAAATCCTTTTTATATTTATTATATTCTTCTTCGCTTACTCTTTTTGTATTGGAGGTCACAATAATTCTCCCCTCTATAAGGTTGCTGCCGTTTATAAAATAATATTCACCCTCATTATCATATTTCGGTGTGCCGTGAAGTCCATCGCCTAATTTGATTGCAACCTCGCCAAGTTTATATGTTTTCCACCCTTTGCTCATACTGGTATTTTATCACTATCATAAATTTCTATATTCAGTAATTCTCTTACTTCATTAATGGTTACTTCTATTTTCATGTTTAATTCTGCAGGCTTCCCTTCATAGGTAAATGATAAAACAGTATCAACAATAATTGTATATGATAGCTCGTCATCCTCTCCTTTAGGAGCGTTTTCCTTTATTTCTTCGCAATAATTAAGTACTTTAAAGGATGGGTTTAGCCCATGCTTATTCATGTCTACAATAATGTCTTCCAATCCCTGTTTACACATACTCTTTTTGTTTCCAAACTAAGTTGAGAAATTCCAAGGGATTAAAAATGCCCTTCCTCGTGGTCTCAAAATATGATATTACCCCTTGTACTAAATCTTGATTAGCAATGTTCTCACTATTGCGATAAAAATCTAAAGTGTTATTTGCAGATAAGGTAACTATCATTCACACTACAAAAATGGTAATTTTACTGGCCAGAGCTTTTAAACAAAACAAAGCTAAAGAAAAGGGTAATAAATCGAAAACATTGTTTATTAACATGAATAAAGCAATATTAACCCGAATTAGCCCTAAATAAATAAGTGGTTATTTTGTGCAAATTTTGTGCAAATGGTAAAATGAAAAAGGGCTGACTTGTCGTCAACCCTTTGCCTTTATTGGTGGTCTCGAAGGGATTCGAACCCCTAACCTTCTGATCCGTAGTCAGATGCTCTATCCAGTTGAGCTACGAAACCATCATTATTTTATTGCGCCTTCTTTACCTAATAATTTTCTCATCGTTGCAACTTGCCCTACATGGTATCCTTCATGAAACCCGAGAAAGGTAAGTCTGTCTGTTACTTCATCACTATATGTCTTAGTCACGCCTTCCAAAATTTTTTGTTGAGTTTCATCAAACAATTTTACAAGTGTTTCAAGATTCTCCGCGGTGGCTGTATCTGTCATCATTTTGCTGCCCCGTTCATATACTGCTTTTAACTTATCACTCGCTACCGGAGGTAAATTCATTAATGCTAATATTCCGTTACGGCTAATTACAATATGACCTACAATCCAATTAATACAATTACAATTATCAATGTGAGTAATACTATCAGCATGGCTTACTCCTTGCAGGTTCATTTTTAATGTCATGTCAACCGATTTATAAAGTTTTATAAGTTCTTTCGACATTTTATTTCTCTATTGCTGCAGTTAGTCCTCTTTCACCCAAAGCTTCAGATAATGGCCTTAATTGTTTTGCAGTTCCTCTTTTTACATCACATTTTCCTTTATAATGAATCAGGAATGTGCATTGTTCTGCTTGTTCAGCAGTATGCCCGCATAAATCTATCAGGGTTTCTATTACATGCTCGAATGTATTGAAATCGTCATTATAAACAATGAGTACATACTCACTGCTCTTTAGCGTTTTCTTAATTACTATTTCTTCTGTCTTAATATGAGCCATAACCAAAATTGGGCTGCAAATATAATAATTTGTGCTGTGCGGCTATTTATTTATAAGCGATTGTGCTTCCTGAAGGCTAATCTTTTTACCATTATAGTAAGCAACAACAAAACAGCCCGGGAATCCATCCTGTACCAATTCGTCTTTAAACATGCTGGCCGAAGCATAATTATCGTAAGATCCTGCTGTATAAGAAGTAAAGCCTCCCTCTTCTTTATGGGTTTTAATACCCTGATTTGCTATTTTAACAAGGTTATTGGCAACACTGATAGGTATATCACCAGAATATGTTCCAATTTGAACTGTAAACATCACCTTACCATGAGCAGTGTCGGCGGGTGCTGTAGTACTTGCATTCTGTTTTTTATGTTTAGGCTGTGGTATCGAAACGCCTCCTGAATATGACAAAGGCTTATTGCTGATAAACTCTATAACTTTTGCATTGCTTACATCTTCGTTAACAAGTATGCCTTTTAAAGAATCTGCCGATTTGTAACTGGTATATCTTCCAAGGGAGTACATGGTACTTCCATCACTGTTTTTATGCACAATTATTCTGTTGCCGGCTGCAGCCTCGTATATTGTATTTTCCTGTTCGGCCGTTAACTCACCATTGAAATTAGCTATCTGTACTGAGAAAATGGACCCTTCAGGAAAGGCAGCTGTATCAAATGATTTTTTATCGAGATGACTGGTCTCCGTAGGTTGAGTTATTGGGGTTGGATTGTTTACAGGCGTTTGTACAGGAGTATTAACATGTTGAGGGATTGTTGTGCCATTTGTTCCGGCAGGCGTGGCGTCAATAGCCGGGTTTTTAGCTATAACCGCGGTGCCATTAGCAAGCATTTGTGCAGCTTTTGTTAATTCAATTCTATCTCCGTTATAATATGCCACAACAAAAGCATCTTTAATTGGTGTTTTGCTTACAATAGCATCTTTTGCCAATGATGCATTAGGTACATTACTATAAATGCCACAGTTATAACGTATGTATCCGTTTGACGCATGATAAGAAAACAATGGGCTTAAATTATAAAGTTTAGCTGCTGTAACCGTTGTTTTAAATGCACCAACCTGCACGGTGTAAAATATTCCTTTTACATCGGTAACAGGAGTGGATACAACAGGATTGGTTGGTTGAGCATGGGTGCCTGTATCTGTTGTATGCACAGGGTTTGACTGGATAGGATTCTGTGTTGGGTTATTAATTGCAACAGGGTTAGTAGGCTGAGTTTGTGTTCCGTTTTGTAATGCTGCTGCATCGCGTATAGATATACGTTTACCATTATAGAAAGCAACAATAAATGCATCTTTATATCCAATCAGGCGAACTCTTGTTAGTGCACTTTTAGCTTTCCCAAAATCTTTAAATATACCGGCAGTATAGCGTGTAAGCCCGGTTCCGACTGTTTCACCCGTGATAGGTTCAAGGCCCTTAAATGCATTTTGACGGATAGGCTTGCTGAATGCACCAATCTGAACTTTATATATTAAACCTTCTGGTAATGGAGGGTTAATTGGTATCGGGTGCCTGTTTGAATATGGAGAAGTTGGCAGTTCCTTTATTTCATCCACTTTCTCGGTTAAATTTAAAGCAGGGTTAGTAACTGCAACCGGGTTGGTTTGAGTCGGATTCTGTCTTGGGTTGTTAATTACAACCGGATTAGTATGTGTTGGGTTAGTATGAGTAGGGTTATGCGTCGGGGTATTAACAACAACAGGGTTAGTATGCTGAGCATGGTTGCCTGTATCAACCACATGTGTAGGGTTAGTTTGTGTTGGATTATTAATAGCTACAGGGTTTGTTGGCTGAGTATGGTTACCTCTATCAACCGTATGCGTGGGATTAGTTTGAGTAGGATTATTAATAGCTATAGGATTGGTAGGTTGGGCATGATTGTTTGTGTCGACTGTGTTCGTTGGATTAGTTTGAGTAGGATTTTGCACCGGGTTATTAACCACAACAGGGTTGCTTGGAGTATATGAGGCCACATTTTCAGGAGTAACCTTCTTAAGGTCCGGGTTAGTCTCAAGCATTATATCATGTGCCTTTTGCTGTTTTTCAATAGCTGTCTCAAGATATTCTTTTGCTTTATCTAAATGCATTTGTTTCAGGTAAGGAGCATTAGTGCTGTCTGCTTTTTGTCTTTCTTTCACTGATTGGTCGTAGTAAGCTCCTGCATCCTGCGATAATAATTGTGCTGTAGTAACCTGGTCAGTATTGTTATTCCTCATGGCTGTTTGCCATGCGTTTAATTGTTGCTGGTTTGTCAGGTACTGACTGCCGTCGGCTTCATTTAAATAAATGATAGAAATGATCTTGTCTTCTTGTGAAGCGTCATCGAGCGAATCAGCCCTGTGGAATAATGTCTTAGCTTCTTTCGGGTCAGTAGCTTGCCGTGCCTGGTTTCTAACATCTTCTGCCTGGGTTGATAATTTAGTAGCATCGTTATTGAAATTAGCTGCACTAGTAGTTGCTTTTAGCGTCTGTGGAGTTGAATAATTTACAAGAGGATTCTGTGCCGGGTTTTTAATAACTACGGGGTTAGCAGGCTGGGTATGGTTACCTGTGTCAATTGTATGGCCAGGATTAGTCTGTGTAGGGTTATTAATTACAACCGGGTTGGTTGCTTGTACATGATTGCCAGTATCAACAATGCGCGTTGGATTAGTTTGTGTAGGGTTATTAATTACAACCGGATTAGTAGGCTGAGTGTGATTACCTGTGTCAACAATATGAGTAGGATTAGTTTGTGTCGGATTATTAATTACAACAGGGTTAGTAGGTTGGGTATGGTTGCCTGTATCAACTGTGTGACCAGGATTAGTCTGTGTTGGGTTATTAATTACAACTGGGTTGGTCGCTTGTACATGATTGCCGGTATCGACAGTATGCGTTGGATTAGTTTGTGTAGGGTTATTAATTACAACCGGATTAGTAGGCTGAGTGTGATTACCTGTATCAATCGTATGCGTTGGATTGGTCTGAGTAGGGTTATTAATTACAACTGGGTTAGTAGGTTGAGTATGGTTGCCTGTGTCAACTATATAGCTAGGATTAGTTTGCGTCGGGCTATTAATTACAACCGGATTAGTAGATTGAGCATGATTGCTTGTGTCAACTATATGGTTAGGATTAGTTTGAGTCGGGTTATTGATTACAACCGGATTAGTAGGTTGAGTATGATTGCCCGTGTCAATAGTATGCGAAGGATTAGTCTGAGTCGGGGTATTAATTACAACAGGGTTAGTAGGCTGTGTATGATTGCCCGTGTCAATAGTATGCGAAGGATTAGTCTGAGTTGGGTTGTTAATTACAACAGGGTTTGTAGGTTGAGTATGATTGCTTGTATCAATTGTATGTGCCGGGTTAGTTTGTGTTGGGTTATTAATTACAACAGGGTTTGTAGGTTGTGCATGATTGTTCGAATCAACGGTATGTGTTGGATTTTGTGTCGGATTCGTTTGCGTTGGAGTAAAATTCTTTATGTCATTCTTTATTTCAGTTGCATCTGTACTTGCAAGTTTTTGTGATTCCGGGTTAGCCTTAGTAGTGCTGTCAACTTGTCTTGCCTGTACAAGTAAGTTATTGTATTGGTTATGCAGGTCAGTAAGTGAAGCCTGATTTTCTTTTATCTGGTTTTCTTTTTCTTTTTTACTGTTTGCTAAATCTCTTGCCTGCTGAAGCAAAGCAACTTTCTCATTCGAGTTGTCAGTTTTTTGTGCCTGGCTTACATAGTCGTCCGATTCTGCCTGCAGGCGGTCAGCTTCCTTCTGTAAATCCTCATTATGTTTTACAACTTCTACCGAATCTTGTTTTGTGTTTTGCGCTTGCATACGAATTAAATCACCCGCAGTAGGTGATGTTGGCGCATTAGCTTCATCTTGTTTTTGAAGACTATCGCGCTGTGCCTGTAGTTTCTTTATTGCCTTTTCTTTATTAGGTGCCTTCAGAGCCGAATCGAGGCTCGCTACATATTGTATGGCCTGGTCAGCTTCTTTTTGTTTTACCGAAGCCTGTATTTGTTGCTGAGATGCCAGCTGGAAGGCTTCGATTGCTTTTTTGCCTGCATCATCCGATTGCTGTTTTAGCTGGGCTGCCTTTGCCAGTGTATCATTTTTCTGTTTAGGGTCGGTTATATTGTCAGCATGCGCTGTTGCAATTGCAGCTTGTTTAGCCAAATCCTGAGATTCGGTTAATTTATTAGTTGCATATTCTATTGCTTTGTTCGCATCTTCCTTATCACTTTGGGCCTCTACCTGTTTTTGTTGGGCATCATTTTTTGCAATTTGTTCAAGTTGGTTACTCGTTACACCATGTTTTCCGGTTGTATCAATTGCTACATCTGAACTATCAATTTCATTATTTGTAGTGTCAACAGGTTGTTTGATCTGGGTCGGGTTATTAGTAACAAGAGGGTTGTTAGTTTGGTTCACAGGAGTAACAATTTTCCTCGGTTGGGTAGTGTCTATATTCACTTCCATTGCTGCTTTCTTCTCAATCATATCCAAAGCCAACAGGTAATTCGAATCGCTGACAGCACCCACTGAAGTATTTTTGATGATCAGTCTGTCAGTTCCGGGTTCATATGTTATTTGCTGCTGCAACGGAGTTATCTCATTTTGCATAGGCAGCGTAACTGATTCCGATTGCGTTTTATGGTTTGATGTTTCGACTGTATAAATAAAATGACCACCATTAGAAAGATTCATAGCATAGCCTCCGTTATCGGCGTTTGAATTATATATACCTATAACTTCATTGGTCTGGAAATTCTTTACAGTAATACGCGATGCTGCTACCGTGTTTCCGCCATCGCCATAAGTTGTTCCTTTAATTACCAGGTAATCAGGTTGGTGAGGTTGTACATTGATTTTGTAAACTGCTATTCTTCCATCAATTGATGAACGGGTAGAGGAGAAGAAAGCCGTTTCATTTAGTGTATCGGCAATAAATAAAATATCATCACCCGGTGTATTAATTGGGAAATCCATATTAACCGGTTGTGACCATGAATTATTTGCATCATTATAAACCGATTTGAAGATATCGTACCCGCCCATACTATTATGCCCCATAGAACAGAAATAGAGGGTATGCGTAGGACCATCATAGAAAGGATAATCCTCGTCGTAAGGCGTATTAATTACACTGCCAAGGTTACTTGGTTTACCCCATGCGCCATTTGGGAGTTTGTAAGCAACATATATATCCTTTCCATTCTTGTCATCATCGCCATAACTGGCAAAGAATAATTTACTCCTATCAGGAGAAAGGTAGATAACAGATTTAAGGTTCTTTTTTTTATCTGTTTTTGTTTTGAAATCATCGGGTTCAACCAATAAAGTTCCACCATTTGAACTTAGGTCATAGGCTTCATAATAGTCGGTCTTATCCAATTCTTTTTTCCTTAGTACATCAAGGTCATGTAAATTACCCAGCAATTGCTTACCGTTATTACACATCTCAATCAAATGATCGACGGGATGCTTTTTAAGATCTGATGAAGATGCATGTTGCTTGAAATGCTGGTATGCCCGTATGGCATCATCAAAGCGATAATTCAGATGATATGCCCTCCCAAGATAAAAATAAGCCAGGTTTTCTACATTGGACTGCTTAATAGCAGTTTCAATATAGTCAATCGGCTTTTTCTTGTCGGCTTGAGAAAAAAGCGCACAGGCACCGAACCGGTAATTGTAATTCGGGTCCTGGGGGTATAAGCTTAATAATTGGGAGTATTGAAGATAGGCATTGGCATAGTCTTCATCTTCGAAATAATTGTTTGCCTGCTTTTTTAGCTGGGATTCGTTTACCGGAGTTTTTTGAGCGAAAAGGCTATTGGCTAATAAAGACAAAGCCATAATGAAAAACATTATGGCAGGTGTAAGTTTTGTCTGTATCCTATATTTCATAGCTAACTGCTTCCGGGGACAATAAGCTTTATAGCGGTTTAATTATGCTAAAACTGCAAAGTTAATGATTTTGAGAGGGCAAGGGCGCACATTTTTGAGCTTAATCTTGCTTTTTATTGAAAAGCTTGAGCTCCGATTCTTGTCTTTTCAGCAAGCGCAAAATGTTTTTACGGTGCATAAAAGCGACAACTAATGGCAGCAATATAGAGAATGCTATAAGCCACGAGTACACAAAACCTGAATAATGATTTTTAAATACTGTTGTAATCCAGAACGGGAAACTGGCTATAGCCAGCATTGACGCGAGAGATACATAGTGAGAGACTATTAGTACAATGGCAAAAACTACCATACAAAGCAGTGCTATTATAGGCGAAATACCAATAATAATTCCCATGGTTGTGGCAACTCCTTTACCACCTTTAAAGCCTACGTATATTGGAAAAATATGACCAATAATGGCCGCAAAAGCCATGGCTACTTCAAGATGTATGCGTTCACCCGAACCGGGCTGATAAGTACTTAAAACCACCAGGGCAACGGCAAGCCAACCTTTAAATATGTCAATTAATAGTACTACCGCCCCTGCTTTTTTCCCTAAAGTCCTTAGGGTATTGGTCGCCCCGGCATTACCACTGCCATGTTCCCTTACGTCGGTAGAGTAAAACCTTCTCCCTATCCAAACCGATGTAGGTATTGAACCAATTAAATAAGCTGCAACGAATAATAAAACATCCTGTAATTCAATCATAAACAAGGTTTTGCTTATACAAAGTTAAGCATTTATGAAAAACCTTGCAAATAACACCTTATCCAAGATAGGTTTTAAGGATCTTACTCCTGGAATTATGGCGCAGCCTGCGTATAGCCTTATCCTTTATTTGCCTTACTCTTTCCGGGGAAATTTCAAGCCTCCTAGCAATTTCCTCTATTAACAGGGGTTGTTGAATAGTTCCCAAACCGAAATAAAACTTCAATACATCAGCCTCGCGAGGAGGTATGGTAGATAAAGTACGGGTTACCTCAGTCTTTAGGGATTCCTTAAGTAGTTCACTTTCAGGGCTTACCGCACCTTCGTCCTTAGTAACATCATACATATTGCCATCATCATCTTCTCCACCCAAAGGGGCATCCATAGATATAGTACGGGCATAATTCTGTATTGACATTTTTACATCTTCTTCGGTCATCTTGGTTATTTCAGCGACTTCTTCCGAAGTGGGCTCACGTCCATATTGTTGCTCAAGCCTCGATGTTGCCTGCGTTATTTTGTGCATGCTATTTATCTTGTTCACAGGCAAGCGAACAAGACGTGAATCTTCTGCCAATGCCTGATGAATAGTTTGTCTTATCCACCACACTGCATATGATATAAATTTAAATCCTTTAGAAGGATCAAATCTTCTGGCTGCTTTTAGCAGGCCCAGGTTGCCTTCATTAATAAGGTCCTGCAGGCTTAAACCCCGGTTTTGGTATTGCTTGGCTACCGATACAACAAAACGAAGGTTTGCCTTGGTAAGTTTTTCCAAAGCATCCATATCGCCATTTTGTATTTTCTTGGCTAAGTCAACCTCTTCATCGGGGGTTATCATATCTACACGGCTTATATCGTGCAGGTATTTATCTAACCCCGGTGTTTCCCGGTTGGTTACTTTTTGTGATATCTTTAACTGTCTCATATTGGGTTCTGATTTCACTAGTATTATACGCAGAGCCGTTATTATTAGTTACATATTTAACAAAAGAATAAATGAATAGTTTTGAACATTTTAATAAGGCATGAGAAAGCAAAAACCACAGATTTTGGTGATCAATGATGATGGCATTACATCACGCGGAATAAAGCTTTTGGTAGAAATTGCCTCTGCATTTGGCGACGTGCATGTGGTAGCACCCGATAAAATGCAATCGGGTATGGGGCACGCCATAACCGTTCATTCAGGCATTAATATTTCTCCCTTTCATTTTGAAGGTACAAAAAGTGCTTTTAGTTGTACCGGTACACCTGCAGATTGTGTGAAAGTGGCTATATACCATTTGCTTAAAGTAAAACCCGATTTATGTTTATCGGGTATAAACCATGGTTCAAATGCTTCATTAAATGTTATTTATTCAGGTACCATGTCTGCTGCATTAGAAGGTTCACTGGAAGGTATTCCATCAGCAGGAATTTCGTTTTGTAACAATTATGTTGATGCTGACCTTCGTGCGTCTGCAAAAGCTACGAAAGCTGTGATTGAAATGATGCTTCATAATAAAGCACATAAAAATCTTTGCCTAAATGTGAACATACCTGATGTTCCGTTAAAAAATGTTAAAGGAATAAAATTCTGCAGGCAGGCTAAAGGTAACTGGCACGAATTTTACGAAATACATAAGGATAAAGAAGGCAATGAATTTTTGTGGCTGACAGGCAAATTTGAAAACCTGGAGAAAAGCAAAAAAGATACGGATCTATGGGCATTAGATCATAATTATATATCTATCGTACCTATTAATGCAGATATGACTGCTCATCCTGAGTTGAAGAAGATAGAGCGTTGGAAAACCAATTGGTAATTAAAAGCGGCAAGCCGGTATTAGCGTTATAAATGCTGAACTTACCTATCCGGATGTGCGTCAAATATTTGCTATTTTTGCCGCCTTTATTAGAGCAATGACTTCATTTAAAGAAAAAGCTGATAATTTCATTTTGGGCCCATTGTACAGGCAGCGAATGAATACCCTGGAAATGGAAACCAAAGGGGTCGATTCAATGCTTGATTTAGGATGCGGGAATAAGCCATTGGTTAAACAGGTAACCCGTAATATTAAACGTTCAGTTGGCCTCGATATTTTTCAGCCCAGTATTGATGCAGCAAAAATCAATCAAACGCATTCTGAGTTTATACTTGCCGATGCGCTTGAATTTTTGGCAAAAGCCGAGTCAAAAAGCTTTGATATTATTATGGCGCTCGACCTCATCGAGCATCTTGAAAAAGAAAAAGGTATATGGTTTATGCAACAATTGGAAAGAGTTGCAAAAAAGAAAGTGATCATATTTACTCCCAATGGATTTGTGCCACAAAAACCTTATGAAGATAATCCTTGGCAGGAACATAAATCAGGTTGGAGTTTCAAGGAAATGAAAGATTATGGTTATCGTATTTATGGCTTTGGAGGATATATGAAATGGAGGGGAGAATTATATTTAATTAAATATAAACCACGTATTGTCTTTAAGTTCTTGTCGTACTTTACACAACTATTTACATATAAATTATTCCCTTCTAAGGCATTTGCATTACTTTGTATTAAAGATATTAAGCAATAAAATCAGAATCTTTTGCTAATCTTTGTTCTTAGGGGCTAGGAACTTAAGTTTGGTGATATTATACACCAACTGATTTACATCGGGCGACAGCCTGAAGAATAAAATTCCTGCACCATATAATATGGTTATTGCCACTGATTTAACACTCATATCAACAAATTTGTTTGATGCAGTTGGTATTGCGGAAACTATTCCCCATGCAGCTAATGTTACAACTAATACCCAAATACAGTTATAAGTAAAAGGCTGCATTTTAAAAAAATACTGCACGAAAATTAAACGGAGGGAATTACTTACAATCAAACTTATCATAGTTGCAATAGAAGCGCCTGTTATACCATATTTAGGTATAAAAATAAGATTCAGCAGAACAGTTAATGTAACAAGCAAAAGCGTAAACCACAAATCGTACCTGAATTTTTTTGATGTAAGGGTAATTAATGCATTAAGCCCTGTTGCAAGGTCAAAATAGCGGCCAATAGCCAGGTAAAGGAAGGCATACTTAGCCACTGCATATTCCGGTGGCATAAATTTAAAAATGGAATCAATATTTATCCAGAGGCCAAGAAAAAGAAAACCTCCGGTTATCATATTTATCAACGATGTTTTTTTGTAAAGCGTTTCCATGGAACCCATATCTCTCTCTTTCCAATAGCGCGCAATAAGCGGTTGCGAAATTTTTTGAATGGACCTATAAGGAAATATCATAACAGTAGATATATAAAATATAGTAGTGTATATACCAGCCAGCCCCAGATTAAGTGTTGATGCCACCATAAGGGAATCGACATTGTTAATAATTGATGCGCCAAGTATACCAAGTATAGAATACATACCATATATAATCAAAATTTTAAAGAAACGCTTGAAGCGGATACTTCTTACGGGCATTATAAATAACTGTTTTAAATAAAGCACGTAGCATAATAAAAGGAGAGTGAGTATACAATTTGATATTATGTAGAGTATTACAAATTGATGGAAATCGATAAGTTTTAAAGCATACAGACTTACACAAACGGTAACCATTATTCTGCTTATGAATTCGTTTAATACTGTTGATATAACAGTCTTTAAAAGGGATCTTACATACGCATCAAGGAAATTAAAGTATACAGTTGAAAGTGCCAGAGGTATCAGGTAATAATAATATTCTACCAATAAAGGCGAGTTGTTTCCGAAATAATGCATTACAGATGACTTAAAGAAAAAGAAGAAGAAGGAAGTCACCAAAAAGCCAACCATTATTACAATTCCAATCCAGAACAGGAAGCCGTGGTGTTTCTTTTCCCGTTCTTCAAAAAACGGGAAAAAACGGAGTACTGCCCCAATCATACCTAATGCCGAAAATTGTGCATATACAACTGATATATTAGTAAGTATATTAGCCAGGCCAACCTGGTCGGGTGAAAGAAAATTGGTAAAAAGAAGTATTTTGTTTACATAGCCAAGAGCAGCACCGATGTATGAAACAAGGGTAAGTTTTATACTTTCTCTTTGAACTATGCCCATATATTATTAGCTGTAACGTAGAATATCAGCAAAAATGATAAAAACTTTGGTCTATTAACAAATTTTCACATTTGCATTCAACTTTTATTATTTTTGTAGCGCAATGGTTCTCCAATGGCCTTAATATGCCAAAGGGGTGAAAAGGGAACCGGGTGTAAGTCCCGGACAGTTCCCGCTGCTGTAAGCTCTTTTACTGAGAGTTGGCAGGTTTTCGAAAGAAAAACTGGTTACTGTCAGTTACACTAAAGGAAGAAGTTTTTTAACTTGATTTCCTTCAGTGCTAAGCGTTTTTGAACTCTAATCGCCACTGTTCCGCAATATTGCCGAACGGGAAGGCATCAAAAACCGAGTAAGTCAGAAGACCTGCCAATGCAAAATTTATAATTCAACGCTTTCGGGTAAAGAGCGAGGAGTGGAAAAACGGGTACTTTTTCTATTCTTTTATTTACTTGAGGTGTTACAAACATTGTAACATTCATTATTATGAAAAAAACAACAATCTATTTTTTGCTTGCAGGAATATTCCTGTATTCAGGTTTACATGCACAGTATATTTCACCCGCAAACAGTGATAGTGCCAAAAAACTTTCAGATTCAATTAAAACAGTAACTATTACAGCAACCCGTACCAGTAAAGATGTTATGGACGTGGGAAGGGATGTAACTATAATTAACTCTGAACAAATAAAAGATGCCGGGGTTAATTCAGTTTCAGCCCTTTTATCGGAGCAGGCAGGCATTTTTATAGTTGGCCTGGGCCAAAACCCTGGCTCTATTCAAAGTCTTTTTATGCGGGGTGCCGATGAGAATCATACTACATTCATGGTGGATGGAGTTCCCATTTCGGATCCTTCAAACGATAACGGAGCATTGGAATTGTCAGAGTTGTCGCTTACGGATGTAGATAGGATAGAAATTGTTAAAGGCTCTCATAGTACTTTGTATGGTTCTTCGTCAATTGGAGGTGTTGTAAATATTATTACAAAGAAGAACTATTCCCCCGGTTTGCATATTACTGCATCTGAAACAGCAGGTACTTTTGGGTCCGGCACTTCTACTTTCGATGAAGGGCTTTTGCTTAATTATACTTGTAAGAATGGCTTCTATGTAAATGCAGGCTTACACAGGCTCGATGTAAAGGGCCTGAATTCTACCGTTGATACTGTTACAGTTCCAATGGCATATGACAATAATCCTGATAGGGACAATTTTCAAAAGCAGGATATCTTTTCTAAAATAGGGTTTCATAACGAAAAATGGAATGTGTATGTTCAATATAAAAACACTTACCAGGTATCGGGCCTTGATGCCGCTGCATATACAGATGCAAAAAACTATACCGGGCAAACAATACGCAATTTTTTTAATGCGTATGCTAACTATGCAATATCAGCCAGTTTTCATGTTTTATATGTTGGCAGTTATTCTCCCTTGCAGCGTAAATATGTTGAGGATACTAATATTATAGATGCATATGGTGACAAGTATTATCAAACGCAGCTTTTTAAGAGTCTTACCATGACGCATGATATTCAGGCTACATACGATTATAAAACATCGCATTTTATTATTGGTGGAGGAAGTAATATGCAATCAATGAGTTTTACTTCATTGGGAATATATGATGGTTTTTCAAGCCGTGATAGTGTGAATAGCGTGAATCAAACAATAAGCAATGTATATGCCCAGGCTGATATAAATGGAGCAACATTTAATACAAATCTTGCACCTGTTTCTTTATTAATAGGAGCCCGGTTCAGTGCTAATTCAATATTTGGCAATAATTTAAGTTACGAACTAAACCCTTATTATAAAGTAAGTAACAATACCTTACTTTATGCATCTTATTCTACAGGGTTTAATACCCCCTCTTTATACCAGTTGTATTCACCGGACAAAGGTGGTTTTGATCCTTCAACCTCGGTGATGCGCGGTAACAGTAATCTAAAGCCCGAAACATCATCATCGTTTGAGGTTGGTGTAAAATATCGTATTTCAAGTGTTTATTTCACTCTTTCGTGGTTTAATACTACAGTTAAAAACCACATTGATTATGTTTACCTCTGGAATAATGCAAAGCCTGTAGATTCTCTTAATGGCTCCGATTACATGGGCGACACTTATCTGAATATAGGTCAGGAAAAAACACAGGGTATTGAACTGAATTTTACAGTATTGCACAGTAAAAAACTTGTTACCGGTGGTAATATCAGTATATTATCCAGTAGCCTCAGCTATTCTACTTCTGACATAAATGTCTCTCAAACCCATGGTTATTATGTACAGGTATTTGATGGTGGCGGCTTTCTTACCCAAAACCTTAAAAGCCCAAGCCTGTTAAGGCGCCCGGGTAGCATGGCCAATATATATATAACATATTCACCTGTCGAAAAGCTAAAACTTACTTTAAGGGTAAGATATGTAGGTAGTAGAACTGACGGGCAGTATGATTATGCGCTTGGTCCTTATGGAGCAGATGCGGCAACCGAAATGGGCGATTATACCTTGTTAGATGCTTTCGTATCATGCGATATAACTAAAAACCTATCGGCAATGTTCAGGGTTGAGAATATTTTTAATACCCAGTATTACGAGATTATGGGGTATACAACCTTGGGCAGGAGTATTTATTTGAACCTCAGGTATGCTTTCTAACCAATCATATATTATATTTACACTTTAAACAATAACAAACGTATGAAGACGATTATCAAAACAAGGACTGGAATATTAGCGATAATGATTTTAACGGCTAGTTTATGGAGGCTTATTTTTGCAAGCAACCATACCCCATTGCACGATTTTACACCTATTGGCGCTATGGCGCTTTTTGGTGGTTGCTATTTTTCTGATAAATGGAAGGCTTACCTCGTGCCATTACTTACCCTTTGGCTTACCGATTTGGTTTTGAATTACATATATATGCACCAGTTTGTATTGTTCTATGACGGTTTTGCATGGACCTATGGTGCATTTGCCTTAATGGTTTTGGTTGGAACATTTATTAAAAAAGTAAATGTTCGCAATGTAGTTTTGGCAGGTGTTGTTACCGCATTATTACATTACGTTATTACTGATTTCGGAACATGGTTAGATGGTCGTATGTATCCTTTAACATGGCAGGGCTTTACAGCTTGTTATGTTGCTGCACTACCATACCTGCAAAAAATGCTGTTTGCCAATCTCATGTTTGGCGGGCTTATGTTTGGTGCTTTTGAATGGGCGCAAAAGAAGTACACCGTATTAGCAGCATAAAACATGGCTTTAAAGGCTTGTTCTTTTCTCCCTGCTGCTACAAGTATGATTCAGCACATGGGGCTGGAGGAGTTTTTGTATGGGGTAACTTTCGAATGCCATTCCGATAAACCCAAAGTTGTTCGTTCTTATATAGAAGGCAACAACTACAGTAGTGAGGAGATAGAAAAGATAGTTTCTGAATCAAAGCAAATGGGCAAGAGCCTTTATTATGTTGATGAAGAATTATTACAGGAAATTGCTCCCGATATTATTTTTACCCAGGATGTATGCGATGTTTGCCAGATAGGTACAAGCTATGCCGAAAGGGCAATATTTAAGCTTAAAAAGCAGCCACTGGTTATTCCACTTACTCCAAGAATGCTAAATGATGTTTATGATAATGCCATTACAATAGCCAAGGCTTTAGGTAAAGAAGAGGCCGCATATAATTTACTGGCTCAATTAAAGAAACGTACCGATCATATTACTGATACTCTCCGCAAGAATAATGCCCCTCTAAAAAGGGTAATGGTTATGGAGTGGATAGAGCCCGTATATAATTGCGGGCACTGGATTCCGTATCAGATAGCTCAGGCTGGCGGAGTAGATATGCTTTCGAATCCCGGAGGGTATTCTATTATTACTCCATGGGAAAAGATTGTACGTTACAATCCCGAAGTATTGGTGGTTGCTCCCTGTGGATTTAATGTAGAAAGGGCTGCTAAAGAAATAGATAAGCTGACTAAACGTGAAGGCTGGAATGAATTAGCCGCAGTAAAGAATAATTCAGTGTTTTTAGCTGATGCTGATTTATTTACTTGCCCAAGTACGCATTTGGTAGATGGTATAGAATTATTGGCGTATATGTTTCACCCGTATATTTTTTCACCCGATGAAAAATTCAAGGATAAGTGTAAGCAGCTATATACAGAGAAAAAATGTCAAAAATGTTCTGCTTCATTTACATGTTCTTCTGCCAATTGCTGGTGTAGTGAACTCCCTCAAATTATGCCTATGAATCCTGAAGCAGGCTGCTATTGCCCTAATTGCCTGAAGGAAATTATTGAAAGTAAGGTAAAAGCAGCTGAAGTAAAATAGCATGATTTATTTCGTTACAGGCGGAGAGCGTTCAGGAAAAAGCAGCTATGCACAAAAGCTCGCGCTCGAGTTAAGTAAAACCCCAATTTACCTTGCAACTGCCCGGAAATGGGATAAGGATTTTGAAAAGAGGATTGAACGGCACCAGAGCGAACGCGATGAGCGTTGGACCAGTATTGAAGAAGAAAAGCAATTAAGCAAAGTTGAGTTGAAAGGAAGAGTTGCGGTTGTTGATTGCGTCACCTTATGGCTCACTAATTATTATACCGATACTAAATATAATGTGCAGGAATCATTGCAATTGGCTAAAGATGAATTTGATAAGTTGACTAATATAGATACTACGCTCTTGATCATTTCTAATGAAATTGGTATGGGAATGCATGCAGATACTGAAATAGGGCGTAAGTTTGTTGAATTGCAGGGTTGGATGAACCAATATATCGCAACAAAAGCGGATAAAGTAGTTTTCATGGTTTCGGGTATACCGGTAAGTATAAAGTAAAATGGCACAGAAACTTTTTAGTGAGGAAGAAGCAAAAATTCTGGAAGAAATCATCTTCCATAGGCGCGATGTGCGTGGTAATCGCTTTTTGCAAACTCCGGTGGAAGATAATATTGTAGAGAAGATATTACTGGCAGCCCTGAATGCCCCATCTGTAGGGTTTTCACAGCCCTGGGAATTTGTTATTGTGAAAGACAAAGAAGTGAAAGAAAAGGTGCGAGACAGTTTTAATGAGGAAAATCACCTTGCCACAGACTTGTTTGATAGAGAGCGTGCAGGGGAATATGCCAAAATGAAACTGGAGGGCATAATGGAAGCTCCATTGAATATTGCTGTTTTCTATAAGCCATCTAAATCAACTGTTTTGGGTCAGACTACTATGAAGGAAGTAGGGCTATATAGTGTGGTTTGCGCGGTGCAAAATATGTGGCTTATGGCCAGGGCACACAATGTTGGTATGGGTTGGGTAAGTATTTTAAACCCCGATAAGGTAAAGCAAATTTTAAATGCGCCTGCTGATAATAAACTGGTAGCATACCTGTGTGTGGGTTATGTAAAAGAATTTTTAGAAAAACCCGAGTTAGAGATACTTCAATGGGAGAAGAGAAAGATACTTGAAGATATTATTTATCATGAAAGATATATTGCTGAACCTCTGAAATCATTTGATATAAAACCGGTATCAAAGTGTATTGAGGCTGATATACAGCATAAAATAGATTTTAAAACTAAACCCCTTGGGGCATTGGGGCAGTTAGAGAAAATTGCCTTGAAAATAGGGCAGATACAGAATACGCTTTCACCTGAATTAAGAAGCCCGCATATTATTGTATTTGCTGCCGATCATGGAATTGCAAGAGACGGAGTAAGTTCCTATCCTCAGGAAGTTACCTTCCAGATGGTGATGAATTTTTTAAATGGCGGTGCTGCCATTAATGTGTTTTGCGGGCAGAACAACATAAACATGAAAGTGGTTGATGCCGGAGTGAATTTTTCTTTTCCTCCGGGCCTGAATGTTGTTAATGCTAAAATTGGTATGGGAACCAAAAGCTTTTTAAGAGAACCTGCTATGACCATTGCTGAGGCTCAAAAAGCAATTAATTCGGGTGCTGCTATAGTTGAAGATATATTTAAGGATGGATGTAATGTAATTGGTTTTGGAGAGATGGGTATAGGTAATACTTCTTCAGCCAGTGTGCTTATGAGTTTGTTATGTAACATACCTATAAAAGATTGTGTTGGTAAAGGAACGGGGCTTACAGCCGAAGGGTTAGAGAAGAAAATAGAAATACTTTCATCTGCACTTAAAGAGCATGGTAAGCCTGATGATATAATTAAAATACTTGCCACCTATGGTGGGTTCGAGATTGCTCAAATGTGTGGCGCCATGTTGCAGGCAGCTGAAAATAAAATGATAATAATGGTAGATGGGTTTATTGCAACTGCAGCGTTCCTGGTGGCATACAATATAAATCCGTTGGTAATAGATTATGCAATCTTCTGTCATCAGTCTGAAGAAAACGGGCATGGGCGTATGTTAAAGCATTTGAATGCAACTCCTTTGCTGGATATAGGTATGCGCCTGGGCGAAGGCACAGGTGCTGCTGTAGCGTACCCGCTTATTAAATCCGCCGTACATTTCTTGAATCATATGGCAAGCTTCGAAAGCGCAGGCGTTTCCAATAAGGAATAGAATGAAAAAAGAGATACGTATTTTTTTTACTGCTCTCATGTTCTTTACCCGCATTCCTTGTCCTAAATGGGTCGACCATTCTGAAGAATACCTGAATAAGTCATCAAAGTATTTCCCGTTAATGGGGTGGATAGTTGGCGGATTCAGTACTCTTATATATTTTGGCAGTACATATATTTTTCCTGCTTCAATAGCTATACTTTTAAGTATGGTTGCTTCTATTTGGATAACCGGCGCATTTCACGAAGATGGCCTTGCCGATGTATGTGATGGTTTTGGCGGTGGTTGGACGAAAGAAAAGATATTGCTTATTATGAAAGACTCCCGCGTTGGTGCATTTGGTGTTATCGGGCTTGTAATGGTATTACTCATTAAATATATATCCCTCATTTCAATACCAACAATGGGCAAACTATTCATTCCTTTTGTTATCGTTTCCGGGCATAGCCTGAGCCGATTTTTTGCAGTTACATTTTTAATGACTCATGAATATGCAAGAGATGCAGAAGGCAGTAAATCTAAACCCTTAGCAACTAAGTTAAGCCCCGTAGGATTTTTTGAAGCACTTGTTTTCGGAATATTACCATTAGCCTTATTCAGCATTCATTATAAAAGATATGAATTGTTTATTCTAATTGTTCCGGTTATGATAACGAAGTTTTTATTGGGGCGTTTTTTCAAAAAATGGATTGGTGGCTATACAGGTGATTGCCTTGGTGCCACGCAACAGATTTGTGAAGTTGTATTTTATTTAAGTTTCCTGGTGTTATGGAAGTTTATTTAGTAAGACATACCAAACCCAAAATAGAAAAGGGTATTTGCTATGGGCAATCAGATGTTCCTTTGGCAGAATCATTTGAACAGGAAGCCTTGGCCTTAATGAAACATTTACCAGGTAAGATTGATGCAATTTATTCCAGTCCTCTAAGCAGATGCCAAAGACTAGCACGTTTGGTTAAGGAGGAAAGTATAATATGTAACGACCCCAGGTTAATGGAAATGAATTTTGGCGATTGGGAATTGAAAAACTGGGATAAAATAGACCAAAACCATCTTAATGGCTGGATGCAGGACTTTGTTAATGTAAAAGTTCCTAATGGGGAGAATTTTTTGGAACTATACGGACGTGTAAATTACTTTATGGATGAACTGATGAAACAACAACATAAAGCTGTTGCTGTTGTTACTCATGCAGGAGCAATACGCTCGGTTGTAGCCAGGGTACTTGAAATACCTCTTAAAAATGCCTTTAAGCTCCCGGTTGATTATTCTTCCATTACCAAACTCAATATTTCGGGTGACGGATGCTATACCAGCATAGAATACCTGAATAAAGTGTAAAAGGATTGAACTTGGCTGTTATCTTTGCTTATCTATTAGTCGAATTATAATGATAGTTGTTACAGGTGCTGCAGGATTTATAGGAAGTTGTTTGGTACGCAAACTCAATGACGAAAGATTCTTTGATATTGTGGTGGTTGATGATTTCTCTAACAAGAAGAAAGACAATAACCTCGAAGGCAAAAAGTTTGTTCAGCAAGTACACCGTGATGATTTTGCCAATTGGCTGAAACAGAACCACCGTTTTACTCAGTTTGTATTTCATATTGGTGCCCGTACCGATACTACTGAAATGAGTACGGCTGTATTTGATAAACTTAACCTGAATTATACGAAGGAGGTTTGGCAATTGTGTACGGAATTTGGATTGCCGCTGGTATACGCATCTTCTGCCGCTACTTATGGAGATGGGGAGTTTGGTTACGATGATAATAATGCGGTGATAGAAAAGTTGAAGCCGCTTAACCCTTATGGTGTTTCAAAGAACGATTTTGATAAGTGGGCATTAAAAGAAAAGAACACTCCTTATTTCTGGGCGGGCTTAAAGTTCTTTAACGTATATGGCCCTAATGAGTATCATAAGGCTCGTATGGCATCGGTAATATTCCACGCCTATAACCAAATACAAAATGGGGGAGAGGTGAAATTATTCCGTTCGCACAGGCCTGATTATAAGGATGGAGAACAGAAACGCGATTTTGTTTATGTAAAAGATGTTGTCGATATCTGTTATTTCTTATTGCATCACAGAACCAATTCAGGTATATATAACCTGGGTTCAGGTAAAGCACGCACGTTCCTTGACCTGGTAAATAATATTTACTATGCACTTGATAAAGAACCGAGAATTAAATTCATCGATACGCCTATTGATATACGTGATAAATATCAGTATTTTACTGAAGCCAATATGAATAAGATAATATCTGTTGGCTACGATCAGCCATTTAATACCCTTGAACAGGGCATACACGATTATGTGAAGAATTATTTAGTACCCGGAAGATATTATTAAGAAGAGACCTTCTTTTTCAAAGCAAGTAATTCAGCTTTTATTTTTTCCAGTGATTTGTAAAGAGCATCTTTATCATTCGCCTCTTTGCGGTTTTCTTTTTCCTTTAGGTGCTTCTTGGCGCCATCTAAGGTAAAGCCCTGTACCTTGGTAAGGTCGTGTAGTATGCGTAGTTTTGAAATATCCTGTTCAGTAAACTGGCGGTTACCTCGTGTATCTTTAGAAAAGTGAAGCAATGCCGAAAATTCTTTTTCCCAGAAACGTATCAGCGAAGCATTAACATCAAACATCTCTGCCACCTCTCCGATGGAGTAAAACAACTTTGTTGTTTCCTTCTCTTTATATGGCATTATCTTACCCCTTGTTTAAATTTCGAAATGAAATTCCTGGTGAATTCTGATAATACAAGTTTGCCGCTCATTTCAGCACGTTCAATCAAAAGTTTATCCCAGTCTTCTGTTCCTTGCCAAAAGACTTTCTTTAATAATGCCATTGCTTCAGGGTTACTTTGTGCCAGCCTGTTTGCAAGTTCATCAACTGCTTTATCCAGTTCAGCAATGGTTGAGTATATGTTAGCGTATAATCCTTTTTCCCTTGCCCAATCTGCGCTCATCCACTCGGCAGCATTTATTGACATTGATGAAAAAGCGGAAGTGCCGATTTTTCTTTCTACTGCAGGGCCTACTACAAATGGTCCTATGCCTACATTTAGTTCGCTTAGTTTTGCTAAACTGTCATTAGTTGCTAAAGTATAATCTGCTGCAGCTGCAAGGCCAACACCGCCGCCAACTGTTTTGCCCTGCACACGTGCAATAACAAACTTTGGCGCTTTACGCATAGCATTTATAACCGATGCAAATCCCGAAAAGAACTTTTTACCAGTAGCCAAATCAGCAATAGAAACAAGTTCATCGAATGATGCTCCGGCACAAAATGTTTTTTCTCCTTCGCTCCGTAATACTATAACCTTTGCATCTTTATTGTTTCCTGCTTTTTCAATTTCAGTTGCCAGGTTCATTAACAGAACCCCAGGCAATGAATTGCTTTGCGGATGCATAAACTGAACTGTAGCTATACCATTCTTAACTGCAGTTTCTACTTTTCCTTCGCTCATAATAAAATATTAAACTGTTGGGGCAGGTTTCGATTGTGGATTGTCTTCTGTCATTTCTCCTTTTTCGCAACGCAGTGTGCGGGCAGGAAAACGCTGTGTGAGCAATAAGTTATGTGTGGCTAAAATAATAGAACGTCCTGTTTTGCTAATATCAATCAGCAGGTTCATAATATCCTCCGATGTATCCGGGTCCAAATTACCGGTTGGTTCATCGGCTAATATTATTTCAGGATCATTGAGCAAAGCGCGTGCAATAGCAACCCTTTGCTGTTCACCACCCGAAAGCTCATGAGGCATTTTGAATCCTTTGGTTTGCAGGCCAACTTTATCAAGCACATCATTTACCCTATCCTGCATAGCATTCTTATCGTCCCAGCCTGTGGCACGAAGCACAAATAATAAATTTTCTTTAACGGTGCGGTCCATAAGTAATTGAAAGTCCTGGAAAATAATGCCAAGCTTTCTTCTTAATAAAGGGATTTGCTTCTTCTTAAGAGTTTTAAGGTCAAATTCGGCTATGCGCCCTTCCCCTTCGGTTAGTGGTAATTCAGCATAAAGCGTTTCGAGCAAACTGCTTTTACCACTGCCTGTCTTTCCCATCAGGTAAAGGAATTCCCCTTTTTTTACCTCAAGGTTAACACGGCTCAGGATAAGGGCATTATCCTGGTAAATGGAAACATTGGTTAAACTTATAGTTACATCTAGGTGCATAGCAACAATTTAATTCGGACAAACAATTTTACGAAAAATAGTAGATGAATGGGAAGGTGTTAGAACATCTTTTTCAACACCCTAAGTGTATGAGTGTAGCGCTTTTGTATTTCGCTGTATATGCCCAAATGGTCGAACCTGTCTACATGTACTTTGCCGGAAGCATGTATTATCTGCCCTTTATCAAGCACAATACCTACGTGTGTTATAGCTCCTTCTTCATTATCGAAGAATGCAAGGTCGCCTGCTTCGGTCTCCTCAGGGAAACTTAGCACCTCACCCTGTTCTGCTTGTTGCGATGCATCTCTTTTGAGGTTAATTCCATTCAGGCGGTAAACCATCTGTGTAAAACCAGAGCAATCTATTCCTAAGGGTGTGCGTCCGCCCCACAAATAGGGTGAGTTTAAAAAAGTAAAAGCATCTTCAACCAGTTTACTGCGCTTTATCTTACCCACGGGGGAAAGAGAATTCCCTTCAAAAGAAAATTTTCTCTTTTCAATGCTTATTTCTTTTGCTTTTGTAAAATGCAATAGGCTGCCAATGGTTACCGGGAAGGAAACCTCATCGGTTTCATCAGTAAGGACACCTAAAATATCTGCTACGTAGCTTGGTGCTTGCTTTTTAAGGCTTTGGTAAGTTTCTTTTGAAACGGGCAGGCATTGTTTTATATCAATCCATCCTTCATAGCCATCAATACCGGAACGGATGCGAAGCCAGTTTTTAAATTCCTCAAGTATTTCGAAATATTCTCCAAACAAAAGCTGTGTTACCATCTCGCTTCTGTCCGATGTATCCTTCCGGCAAGGAACTATGCTTAAGTTGCAAAAACCGAAAGAATTCATTTGGAAAGTATATTACATATTTTGAATAACTATAGCGCTTGCACCACCGCCGCCATTACATATTCCTGCAGCACCATATTTGCCACCATGCTGCTTAAGGACGTTGATTAAAGTGACTACAATACGTGAACCTGAAGACCCAAGTGGGTGGCCTAATGCCACTGCACCGCCGTGTACATTCACTTTCTTAGGGTCAATTTTCATTTCTTTATTATTGGCAATTGTCACAACAGAGAAGGCTTCATTTATTTCAAAGAAATCAATATCATTAACGGTAAGATTTGCCTTAGCTAATGCTTTTGGCAGTGCTTTTGAAGGAGCGAGAGTAAACCATTCAGGAGCTAAAGAAGCATCGGCATAGCTTATAATTTTAGCCAATGGCTTTAAGCCAAGTTTTTCCATTTTTTCCTTACTCATAATTACCAAAGCAGAAGCACCGTCATTTAAGGTAGATGCATTGGCCGCGGTAACAGTACCGTCCTTTTGGAACACAGCAGGGAGGGAAGGTATCTTTTCGAAATTCACATTCTTATATTCTTCGTCTTCAGCAAATATTATCGGGTTTCCTTTGCGTTGCGGAACTTCAACTGGTATTACTTCATTTTTAAAGTAACCATTTTTCCATGCTTCAGCCGAACGTTTGTACGATTCAATGGCATAAGCATCTTGGTCCTGGCGGCTTATTTTGCATTCCTTGGCACATAATTCACCGGCATTACCCATATGGAAGTTATTAAAAGGGTCAGTAAGGCCATCAAATACCATACCATCTATTAATGTACCATTTCCTAAACGATATCCTTTACGTGCTTTATCCAAGTAATAGGGAACCATTGACATATTTTCCATGCCACCTGCAACCACCACATCAGCGTCGCCAAGCATAATGCTTTGTGCGGCCCACATGATTGATTTCATGCCGGAAGCACAAACTTTATTTACGGTTGTTGTAGGAACTGTATTAGGTATGCCCGCCCTTAACGCAGCCTGTGTTGAGGGTGCCTGGCCTTCGCCTGCCTGCAATACATTTCCAAAAAACACTTCGTTAACCTCAGCCGGGTTAAGATTTATTCTTTCTAATGCTGCTTTTATAACTAT
>Ga0206875_1062_pt1 | contig 27271 bp, 16 predicted proteins | sample Alteio_BWOrgCont_9_FD_152616 | JGI IMG/M metagenome (GOLD analysis project Ga0206875, IMG submission 152616) | Enriched cells from forest soil in Barre Woods Harvard Forest LTER site, Petersham, Massachusetts, United States -... | ecosystem: Environmental > Terrestrial > Soil > Temperate forest > O... | reverse complement strand
CGGCGGACGTCTATGGAAGCGGCGCGGCGGACGAATTGATGGGCCGCGCGTTGTCCGGCTTGCCGCGGGAGAGTTATTGCCTGGTCGGCGCGGTCGGGCACGATTTTTATAAAGGACAACGCCAGGGTTCGCGCGGATTCCCGCGGTTTACCGATCCGGCCCTTCGGCCACCCGGGGACTACGGCGATTACCTGCGCATGGCTGCGGAGAAATCCCTGCAACGGTGTCATGCAGAAAAATTCGACCTCCTGTTGCTGCACAACCCCGATTCGACCGGTTATTCCAGCGACAAGGTCTGGTCGGAAATGGACAAATTGCGCGAAGCGAAATTGACCGACCGGATCGGCGTCGCGCCCGGACCGGCCAACGGTTTCACGCTGGACCTGATCCAATGTTTGGAACGCTTCGGCCCATTGCTGGATTGGGCCATGATCATTCTCAATCCGTTCGAACCGTGGCCGGGCCAGCTTGTGTTACCGGCGGCCGTCCAAAATGAGGTGAACGTGCTGGCGCGCGTGGTGGATTACGGCGGCATTTTTCATGAGGACGTCAAGCCCGGCCATAAATTCGGCGCGCACGATCATCGGGGTTTTCGACCGGCGGGCTGGGTGGAGGCCGCGCAAGCCAAGCTGAATGACGTGCGCGAGATCGCTGAACGGCATAACCTGACGATGCTACAACTGGCCTGCGCATGGGACCTTTCGCAGGCGCCCGTCAAAAGCGTGGTGCCGACCTTGATCGAGGAAGCGGACGCCGCCGGAAAACCGATTGAAACGAAGGCCGACGAACTGGCGGCGCTGCCGGAAATCGTCTTGACGCGAGACGAATGCGATTTCATTACCCGCATCGGCGATAACCGCGGCTGCATGGAACTCAAGGGCGCCAATCGCAAACACACCACCACGGCGGAGGCGGATCGCTGGGGGTTGACGCCGGATTTGGAAGCGGTGGGCCGCCGTTGGGGCATCGATCCGGATCGTGACTTGATTTTTTCCCACGGGTCCGCGCCGGCCCGCTGACGAATGGCTGAACATTCCCCGCACGGCACGTCTCATTCGCGGCATCACGGCAACGTGCTGCGCGCCCGCGATGGCCGTGAAGCGCGCGTCACCAACGTCGAGATTTTCTTCGACCTCGTTTATGCGTTCGCGGTGACGCAGCTTTCGCATCATTTGCTGGAACATCTTACTTTGCTCGGCGCGGTGCAGACGTTGACGCTGCTTTTCGGTGTCTGGTTGATTTGGCAATACACGTGCTGGGTTTCAAATTGGTTCGATCCGGAAACGAAGCCCGTGCGCTTCCTGCTGCTCGCCATTATGGCGATCGGCTTAGTGTTGTCCGCGGCGATTCCAGAAGCGTTTGCGGAACGCGGCATGGTCGTGGCCGTTTGTTTTGTCGTCATTCAAGTGGGCCGAACCTTGTTCGTGCTGTATTACCTCGGGCGCAACAATCCACTGACTCCGAATTTCCAGCGCATTCTCGGATGGGTTTGTATTTCCGGCGCGTTGTGGCTTGCGGGCGGATTGTCCGAAGGCCGGCAACGGCTGATATTTTGGGCGGTGGGCGTGTTGGCTGATTACGTTTCGCCGATGATCGGTTTTTGGCTGCCTGTGCTGGGGCGGTCCACCACCCAGGAATGGACCATTGAAGGCGGGCATCTGGCCGAACGTTGCCAGGCCTTCGTCATGATGGCGCTGGGCGAATCGATCGTCGAAATCGGCGCGGGCCTGAGTGACATCAAGACTTGGACTTCGCCCATTCTTATTGCGTATGCGGTGACGTTTATCGGCAGTGTCGCGATTTGGTGGGTTTATTTTGACACGAGCAGCAAGGATGGGCGCGAGGCGATTGTGCATTCGCCGGACCCGGGCCGGATTGGCGCGTATTTCCATTACGTTCACGTCATCATGGTGGCGGGGGTGATTGTTTCGGCTGTCGCCTACACGTTGATGATCACGCATCCGGCGCAACGCGTTTCCAACGCGACGATGGCAGTGTTGATCGCGGGACCAGGATTATATCTGCTCGGCAACGCGCTTTACAAGAAGGTGATTTACGGGCGGTTCCCGTTATCGCACATAACGGGATTGGTCCTGCTGGCGGCGATGGCGCCAATATCCTTATTGACAGACATTCTCATGGCGGGCGGATTAACCACGGTGCTCATCGTGGGGGTGGTGTTTTTCGAGTGTCTGGGCAAGCGCTTCTGCAAAGTTAAAGTCGCTTGATTGCGCCGGACTTGACTTCCCAGCGATGCAATTCGCGTCCGAGTTCGCGCGGCCAATTTTCCTCGGTGCACGTCATGAAGACCTGGCTTCGGCCCGTTTGCGCCTGCTGCAACAACGGCAAAAACGCGGTGCGCCGTTTCGCATCCAATTCGCCCATGATGTCGTCAATCAATAAAACCGGGGGCGCGCCGTGCGCGGTCGAGAGATATTCCGCCTGGGTCATTTTCAAGGCGATGGCGATGGAACGTTTTTGACCTTCGCTGGCGAACTTGGCGGCGGATTTGCCATCGAGCCGCAGCAACAATTCATCGCGATGCGGCCCGATGATGGTGGAACGAAAGACTTTTTCGCGTCCGCGATTGCGCGCCAGTTCGAGCGAAAAATCCTGACGGACGCTGGGCTGGTATTCGAGTTCGAAACTTTCCGCGTCGCGGGAAACGCGCGCGTAAGAGGCTTGGGCCAGCGGCGCGATTTGCGGGAGCAATTCCTTGCGGAACTGGATCAATTGCAGGCCGGCCTCGATGAGCTGGCGCGTGAAACTTTCCAGGGCGGCTTCGTCCGGGGCGTGTTGCTTCAAGAGGGCGTTGCGCGAACGCAAGGCAGCCGCGTAACGCTGCAACAACGCCAGGTAAACCGGATGCGCTTGCGTCAATAATAAATCCATGAACCGCCGGCGCAGGCGGCCCGTGCCCTTGACCAGTTGCAGGTCTTCCGTGCAAAAAACCACCGCCCGCAAGGTGCCGAGGTATTCGCCCAGCTTTCGCACCGGGCGCCCGTCCAGCGTCAATTTTCGTTCCTGCGGCGACCAATACATTTTGATTTCACGCTGGGAATGCGAGACGACATTGGCGCCGATGAAATATCCCTTGTGCCCGTGCTGGATGATCTGTGCGCCGCCCACGCCGCGAAAGGATCGCAAGGTGGCGATGAGATAAATGGCTTCCAGGATGTTGGTCTTGCCCTGGGCGTTGTCACCAAGAAGAACGTGGAACCCCGGCGCAAAATCGGCATCCAGCCGCGCGTAATTGCGGAAATCCCGGAGTCTTAAATGGACCAGATGCACGCCCAGAGCATTCCGCATTTGGGTGCGGACGCCAATAGAAACTAAACCAACGAAAACAAAGGAGGACGGGAGAAACCTATCTTTTGAGATTGACTTTATTATCAACTGTTCTTATAGTGCCCTGAAATTCTGGAGATGGGCCCTACCGAAAGAGGGGTTTTATTTTCAGAGTGTTGGTCATTTAAAAACCAGTCTCGTGTCATTGTCCTGGGCAAAATCAGTCATGATGAAACTGCGCCAACAGTCAGGCAGCGTATTCATTCTGGCCATTGTGCTTGTAAGCGCATGGCTGCCGGTGAACATTTCCGCGCAGACGGCCGCTTTTGTGGCGTTGTCGGGCAGCACCACCAATGCGGCTTACAGCTACGACGGCATCCATTGGCTGGCCTGTCCCTACGGAACCCCCTTTAACAACGGAGGCATCAGCGTGGCTTACAGTGGCGGCGTTTTCACGGCTATTTCCGCCAGCAGCGACACCAATGCGGCCTACAGTTATGATGGCATCACTTGGACGGCCAGTCCCACGGGCTTGCCGAAGACCCAGGGTAATTGGCAGGGGGTGGCTGATACGGGCGGTTATTTTACAGCCATCTCTTATCAAGATGGTTTGCTGGCTTACAGCACCGACGGCGAGAGCTGGACCAATCTGTATGGCCCGATGATGACCTCGCCCGTTTATTTGATGGGCGATTGCTGGAGCATTGCCTCCGGCATGTGCGGCGGCACTCTGACAATCATAGTGACCTCGGTGGCGGATAACGCTTATTCGTTTAATCGCAGCCCGCCCGATGGATTGTGGCAGGCGTGGACCCTGCCGCAGACTTCCGAATGGGTGGTGGCTTATGGCAATCAGGAGTTTGTGGCCGTGGGACCGGGCACCAATGCTTATACCACGAATGCGGTCAATTGGCATTCGGCGCATTCGGTGTCGGGTAATTGGACCAGCATCGCCTTTGGCAACGGGACTTTCATTGCCACGCAAGGCGGGTCGTCCACGGCCGAGTACACCACCAACCCGCCTTCGGGTTGGACTTCCTGTTCCCTGCCTGTTTCGGACAATTGGGCCGGCCTCGCTTGGAACAGCAACCTGTTCGTGGCGATTGCAAACGGTTCGACCAATGCGGCCTACAGTTCCAATGGCATCAACTGGACTCTCAGCCCGACCGGATTACCGGTTTCAGACAATTGGGCGGCGGTCACGGCAGGGCCGCCTCTCTCCCTGCCGGTGATCACCAACGAGCCGGAAAACATCGCGACTCTACCCGCGTTCAGCCCGACCTTCAGCGTGGGAGCGGCATCCTCTTACGCCTTGGGTTATCAGTGGTTCTTTAACGGGACGAACATCGCGGGCGCAACCAACAGCGCCTATACCCTGACCAACGTGCAAGCCACCGACGTGGGCAGCTACACCGTCGTTGTGACCAACATCTATGGCAGCGTGACCAGTTCCGTGGCGACCCTGACCCTGAACGGCTACATCACCAACGGCCTCGTGGCTTACTGGCGCATGGCCGACCAAAGCGGTGCCACCGCCACCGACTGGAGTGGGAATGGATTGAACTTGCCGCTGAGCAATTCGCCATCGTGGGGATCGAATTATCTGACTTTAAATGGAAGCACCCAATACGGCGATGCGGGCAGCAACGCCTTAACCAGCCTGGATACTAACGACATGACCATCTGCGCTTGGATCAATCAGAATGATAATTCTATCAGGGGAATTGTTGATAAAAGCTACTATATATCCTGCAGCAATTACGGGGGCTGGTCACTTTATGTCAATGCCGGCCAGTTGAATTGGACAGTCGAGGATTGCAACGGAGGGTCTATGGCCGATTCCGGCCCGATGAGTGTCACCCCGGGCCAATGGACATTCATAACAGTTGTATGGCACCACCCAACCGGTGAATCAAACTACGTATCATACTATATAAACGGAATCCAAAACTCAACTGTTGGCGCTGGTGCCCAATCTGAAAACCTCAGCGGGCTTGCGCATCTGGAAGTTGGAAGCTACGAAAGCGGAACTCTCCTTTTCAACGGTTCAATGCGCGATTTTGCAATTTACAACCACGCTCTTTCCCCTGCGGAAGTCGGAAGTAATTATTTGGCAACGGCACTCACCACCAACGTTCAAACTCCGGATTTGCTCTATTACACGATGAATTTTTACGGGGCAACCAACGACTACCAAACCATAACTAATTACGCAATGGGTCAACCGAACGGATTGATCATTGAGTCTAACAGTGCTTCAACGAACAAGCCGGTCGTATGGACGAACGGAGTCGGGACAGTCTCCAACAGCCTTCATTTTAGTGGCGTATATACTTATATTGACACGAGCAATTCGTTCAATTTTACCAACAACACGTTCACGATCAATTTGTGGTTTTCGCCTTATAATGAAGGCGCTATTATAATGGCCAACGACACATTTGATGTAAACGGTTGGTATTTGCGACTCGTTCACAACAACACCTCGATTGAGTTCGGGGCTGAGACAAACGCAACTGATTATTCAATTCAGACAACGGGCGGAGTGGGCAACTGGCCGGGACATGACCCTGTTATATCTAATACGAATTGGGACATGTTAACGGTGACCGGTGACGGTGTTAATCCACCCTTGTTTTACGTAAACGGAAGTTTAATGCCGACAACGACAATCGGTTTTGCTTATCCGGCCCCCACTTCTAACCATTTGTTAATTGGATATGGCTATGATGGGGATCCTGGTGGTCCTGTAGATCTAGACGGTGATATTTGGCGGGTGCAAATTTGGAGCAGGAATTTGTCGCAAGCCGATATTGCCACTTTGTTTTTCGATCAATTATTTGGATATTTTATGCCACTGGAATCCCCGCTTGAACCCTAAGCCGTTTTATGTGCGATCTCAAAAAGAGCCTTAAAAATCTTCGGCAAATCGTTTTAGTCGCGTTGCTCGCAGCAGTGCCAGCCGCCGGCCAGGCGCAATTCGGATATATGGTAAACGCCAGCAATGCAAACACCATTACGATTACGAACTATACCGGACTTGGCGGAATCGTAAACATTCCAGCGACTATCAATGGTTTGACAGTGACCGGTATTGGTTCCCCGGGATTCTCATTTAATTTCAATGTCACCGGCGTGACAATGCCCGGGGCTATTACAAGCATTGGAGGTGCGTTCGATGCATGTAAGAATTTGACCAACCTAACGATCCCCAGCAACGTTACTAGCATTGCCGATGACGCGTTTTACCAATGTCATAGCCTGCAAAGCATTATCGTCCCCGGCGGGGCTACGAACATTGGAGTGGAGGTATTTGCTTGGTGCATCAGCCTGACAAACGCGATACTTATGGATGGCATCACTTCGATCCCCGGGGGTATGTTCGCAGGATGCACTAACTTGGTCAGCCTGACATTTCCTAGTAATATCACAAGTATGGGCGAGGATGCTTTAAACGGCACTGCATTGAACAGCTTTATCATTCCATCAACCATGACCATTATAGACGATGAAGCATTTGAGGGAACGGATTTAATGACGAACGTGGTTGTTCCTCCCACCGTCACCAGCATTAGCGAATTTGCATTTAATTACAGTGGCATTACCAGCATCTCGATCCCCGAAGGGGTCACGAACATCGGTTATCTTGCGTTCAATCAGTGCGGACTCACCAACGTGACAATTCCCGGAAGCGCACAATTCCTAGACGATTCAATTTTTTCAGGTTGCGAGAGTTTGGCCTACGTCACCATCGCCGCCGGCATTTCGAATATTACATACGACATGTTGAGCTATTGCACGAACCTGAGCGGCGTTATGTTTCAAGGGAATGCTCCCAACGTTACGGGCTTTTCGACTGACGGTCCTACTTTCGCTGGCGATCCCAAAGCTGTGGCCTATTACCTCCCGGGCACGACGGGTTGGAGCAACACATATCAGGGCATTCCGGCGGTAGAATGGAATCCGTCCGTGGCTCCGGCCACGATGCACAATGGCCAGTTTGGCGTCACGGTGACCGGCAACACGAACATTCCCATCCAATTGCAAGCCTGCACGAATCTTTCTTGTCCGGTCTGGGCGCCCCTGACCAACGTCAGCCTGACCAACGGGAGCTTTTACTACAGCGAGCCTGTGCAATCCAATTCCCCAAGCCGTTTTTATCGGGTCGTTTTCCCGTAGTGTTTACAGAAGGAAACGAAGAGAACCAAGAAGCGGCATTAAATTAAACCACGGATGAACACGAATTGACACGGATAAGAAGCCGGACAATGGGCCACAGATTGCACAGATTAACGCAGATGGGAGAGAGTAAAAGTGTTGTTGACGGGACGATCCAGATGCCAGGTTTGGGATTAAGCATTCCAAATAAAAGATCCGCGGTTTTCAAAATCTGTGTTTTCTGTGAAATCTGTGGCCTCTTCCTTCGTTCTCCTTCGTTGCCTTCTGTTCCATTTTTCCCAGCGGTTCTGTTCCCAAGTTTCGCGGTTAAATCGTTTTTTCAGAATCTGTGTTTATCTTCCCAATCTGTGGCTGAGAACTTCTTGGTTCGCGAACGGTTTAAGTCAGGCTCTTGATGCGGGTGGTGGGCGGGCGGGAAACCAGTAACGCGTCCTGTTTGCCGATGGGATAACGAATGTCCTGGCTGGGGTCGTTAAATTTCACCACGATGAACGCGTTGGTCACGTTTTGAGAGCGGCAAAACGTCTCCGCCTGCGCCACGCTTTCAAAGGCCTTGGCCTCTTCCAGAGCGGTGGTCCATCCGGTGCCATCGAAATAGCTCCGCTCGTTAGGATCCTGTATCAAAATCCGCATATAATGCTTTACACCACATAATTTAAGGGTTTCCATTACAAAGCACAAGCCCAAACTGCGCAATTATTGCACATTTTTTTGCTCTTTGAAGTTTCAGGTTTGAACCCTAATTTGAAGTATGGCGCACGCCGATTTTGTCCATCTTCATCTGCACACCGAGTATTCGCTGCTCGATGGCGCGTGTCGTTTGGACCGGCTGATGGAAAAGGCCAGGGAGTTGCATTTCCCTGCCATCGCCATTACGGACCACGGGGTTCTTTACGGGGTGATCGATTTTTACCAGGCGGCCCGCGAACACGGCATCAAGCCGATCATTGGTTGCGAAGTTTATGTGGCACCGGGCAGCCGACTCGAAAAGAAGTCCGCTTCCGGCGGACGCGACGTTTATCATCACTTGGGGCTGCTGGCCAAGGATGAGACCGGTTACAAAAACCTGGTCAAACTTTCCACCATGGCCCACTTGGAAGGGTATTATTACAAGCCGCGCATCGATAAGGAAATCCTCGCGGCGCACAGCGAAGGGTTGATCGCGCTCTCGGGCTGCCTGGCCAGCGAAATTCCCGACCTGATCATGAAAGGGCAATTGGACAAGGCCCGCGCCACGGTTGATTGGTTCAAGCAGACGCTGGGCGCGGACAACTTTTTCCTCGAATTGCAAAACCACGGCATTCCGGAACAAATCGAGGTCAACCGCCATTTGATTCCGTGGGCCAAGGAATTCGGTCTGAAATTGGTGGCGACGAACGACGTCCATTACGTCGAAAAAAGCCATTCCCACGCGCACGACTGCCTGATTTGCATCGGCACTCAAACTCTGTTGAGCGACACGAAGCGGATGCATTATCAGCCGGAGCAATTTTATTTGAGATCGGCCGAAGAAATGAAGGCGCGGTTTGCGGAAGTCCCGGAAGCGGTGCGCAACACGATGGAAGTGGCGGAGCGCTGCAACCTGGAAATCCAGTTCAACAAACTGCACTACCCGCTTTACACGCCGCCAGTTGGCAAAACGCGCGAAAGCTGCCTGCGTGAGTCGCTGGCGGAAGGACTGGAAAAACGTTACAGCATCCACGCCAAACCGGAGGCGTCCGGGTTTGTTGTCAGTAGTATTGACGACCCGCGAAAATTGCCGAACGCGCCGGCTGACCCTGCGGCCCCGGTCGATCAGGAAGCCGGCCTTAAGTCCGTCATGGAGCGTCTCGAAACGGAGTTGAAGGTCATCGAGAAGACGGGGTTCATCAGCTACTTTCTTATCGTGGGTGACTTCGTGCGATACGGACGCAGCAAGGGCGTTTCGTGCGTGGCGCGCGGTTCCGCCGCCGGTTCGCTTGTCACTTACTTGCTGGAAATCTCGAACGTCGATCCCATTCGTTACGGGCTGCTGTTCGAGCGCTTCCTCAACCCCGAACGCATCAATCCGCCGGATATCGATATCGACTTCGCGGACGACCGGCGCGCGGACGTCATCGAATATGTGCGCGAGAAATACGGGCGCGATTCGGTGGCGCAAATCATCACCTTCGGCACGATGGGCGCGAAGTCCGTCGTGCGCGACGTCGGCCGCGTCATGGGATTGAGCTACGGCGATTGCGATCGCCTGGCCAAGATGATTCCCAACGAGCTGAAGATGACGCTGAAAAAGGCGCTGGAGCAGTCGCCGGAATTCAAAGAGGCCTACGAGAACGAAGAGCAGACGCGCGAATTGGTGGAGACGGCGCTTGTTCTCGAAGATTTGACCCGCAACGCTTCCGTCCACGCGGCGGGCGTCGTTATTGGCGATCAACCGCTGGTCAATTTGCTTCCGCTCAAGAAGGACGAAGACGGCGCCATCGTCACGCAATACGCGATGGGGCCGGTGGGCGATCTCGGCCTGCTCAAGATGGATTTTCTCGGGCTGAAGACGCTGACAGTCATCCGCAACACCTGCGAATTGGTGCGGCGCAATCGCGGCGTTGAAATTCCTATTGACAATCTGCCGTTGGACGACGCCAAGACCTACGACCTGCTGAACAAGGCCAATACGATCGGCATTTTCCAATTGGAATCCGGCGGCATGCGCGATTTGTGCCGGAAATTCCAAATCAGTTCGATCGAACACATCACGGCGCTGGTCGCGCTGTATCGACCCGGCCCGATGGATCTTATCCCGGACTTCATCAAGCGGCGCCACGGCGATATCAAAATCGAATACGAGCATCCGTTGCTCGAACCGCTCACGCGTGAGAGTTATGGCGTGTTGATTTACCAGGAGCAAGTGATGCAGGCCACGCAAGTGCTGGCCGGCTACACGCTGGGCGGCGCGGATTTGTTGCGTCGCGCCATGGGCAAAAAGAAGCCGGAGGAAATGGCCAAGCAACGCGAGACCTTTGTCAAGGGATGCGCCAAGGTGAATGGCATTCCCGCGCCCAAGGCCAACCAGATTTTCGATTTGCTGGAAAAGTTCGCCGGCTACGGTTTCAACAAATCCCACGCCGCCGCCTACGCCATCGTCGCCTATCAAACCGCCTGGCTGAAGGCCAATTATCCCGTCGAATTTTTCAGCGCGATGATGACCAACGACCTGGGCGACCTGGCCAAGCTCAGCACGCTCATCGCCGAGGCGCGCGTGTTCGGTATCGATGTTCTCCCGCCCGATGTCAATCAAAGCGATGTTTATTTCGCGCCGAGCCCGCGCCCGGACAAGGTGAGCAACGGCAGCGGCGAGGGCGGAATGGCCATTCGCTTTGGTTTGGCCGCCATCAAAGGCGTGGGCGAAGTCGCGGTGGAAAGCCTGCTGGCCGCGCGCAAGGCCGGGGCGTTCCAGTCGCTGGCCGATTTATGCGAGCGCGTGGATGGGCGCACAGTCAACCGCAGGGTGCTGGAAGCGTTGATCAAATCGGGCGCGTGCGATTGTTTCGGCGAGAATCGAGCCACGCTTTTTTCGCGCATCGACCGGGTGCTGGCGCGGGCGGCGTCCATCATTCAAGACCGGCAGCGCGGGCAGGACACACTCTTCGGTAAAATGGAGGAAAACGCGCAAGCCAAGCCCGTTCCGGAAAAGCAATTGCCGGAATGGCCCCAGCACGAATTGCTCGCGCACGAACGAGAGCTATTGGGCTTTTACGTGACGGGACATCCGTTGACGCCGTTGGTTCCGGTCCTGGAGAAATATACCGTACACAATACTTCGCAATTGGCCGCGCTGGCCAATCACGCCATGACGCGCGTCGGCGGGATGGTGGCCGAAGTGCAAAAAGGAATTTCCAAAAAGAGCGGCAAACCTTACGCGCTGGTCACGCTGGAAGATCTGGCTGGGTCCGTGCAAGTGCTGTGCTTGAACGACAATTACGAGAAGTACGTCGATCTGGTCGCGCCCAATGCCGCGTTGCTCATCACCGGCGAAGTCAATCGTTCCGAAGAGAAACCGAAAATCTTCCCGCAGGAAATTGTTCGCTTGCAGGATGCGCCGCATCTTTACACCAAGCAGGTGCATCTGCGTTTGCAAACGGCCCACTTAACGCCGCAGGATTGGGAATCCGTTCGGACGCTGGTTGAAGCGCATCCGGGCAAGTGCCCGTTGTTTTTCTGCCTGAAATGGCCAGGCGGCGAAGTGGTGTTCATCGAGACCCACCAACGCTATTTCGTTAAACCGTCGTCCGCATTGCAGGATGCTGTTGACCAAAAGTTCGGGGAAGAAACCTATTTCGCCAAAGTCGATGCCACGCTTCCTCAACGCACCCCGCGCCAGTGGGAGAAAAAACTCAACGGACGAAACGGCGACGACTGAGTCTGTACACAAAAAAACCAAGGGAAGTTCGTTCCCCTGGTTTGTTGGATATCCCGATGCGGGATAATTAAATTAGGTCTTCGAGGCCGGGGCGGGTTCCATTTTTTCACCGGCGTCCTTCCAACCCATGATGCCAGCGGTCAGGTGCTTGATGTTTTTATAACCCAGCTTCTTGGCGGCAGCAGCGGCCTGGCGATAGGCGGGGCATTGCGGATTGCCGCAATAAGCCACGACCAGCACGTCCTTGTCCCCGGGCAGGACGGTGGACAAATTTTCCTTGTTCGCGGTAAAGTCGATGGCGCCGGGGATGTGGCCCTTCTGCCAGGACTCCGTTCCATTGGCATCCAGGAGCACGACTTTTTTCGTAGCCATGGCCGTCTTGAGATCGTCAATGGTGATGGTGGGAAATTCGGCCGCATAAACATTGGCCGCGAGAATAAACGCTGCAGCAGACAAGAGTAATTTTTTCATACAAAACCACGCTAACACGCCCACCTGTCCTGCGCAATCGCGATTTGGCGCGCGTATTCCAGGACCGCCACGGCCTGTTCGCGGGTGACACCCTCAAATTCGTCCAGGAATTCCTCCAAATTCAGGCCGGCCTCCAGGTTTTCAAACAATGCATCCACTGGCACGCGCGTTCCTTTGAAGCAAATCCGCCCGCCCAATCGTTCAGGATCGCTCCAGATCGGAAGGTTGATTTTCGTGGACGCGGCATCTTTCGCATTCATTACGGGTAAAATAGCAACCTGGCTCGCAGGGGGCAAAGTCATTTGAAGAGGAGGACGCGGCTCCGTTTTTTGACAGGTCAAAGTGGCGGTTAGTAGGAATAAACAGATGCCAGGTCAGTTTGAAGCGACAGTGGGTCTGACGGCCTCGTCCAATCAAAAGAAACCAACGCCCAAAAAATGCTCAATCTGCGCGTCTCTCAGACCTCAAAACGATCCGCAACGTCCACTCGAACGAAAAGAGAGACGATGTTCCTGAGCTGCGACCCGGCGAGCTATTTGGCTAGCATTCTCGCCGCGTCTAAGGACAGCAGGGGGGAAAACAACCGAACGGTGGCGTTGGAATTTCCAAAATCGGCGACGGCTTCCAGTTCGGCAAATGGCGTGACCCATTTCGGCGGCGTTTGCTCCGGCTGCTCTCCATAGACGCCTTCCCCGTAATAGGGTGTAATTTTCGTAATAGTGAGAATCTTGGCATTCGCTAGCGCTTTGACCCGCTCAAAATAAATTTTCTCGTCCGGGTTCGGCAGGACGATGATTTTATGTGCGCGGATGCAGGCCATGATTTGTTCGGGACTGGCCGTCTGTTGGTTTTCATAACGCTCAAGGTTAGGCCAATTGGGAGAAAATGAGCGAATTTGCCCGTAAGCGCCGAACTCAATCCAAAAACCTTCATTCCATCCGTCGTCGCCCGTGCCCAGGAATAGAATCGCATCCAACTGACGAGACAAAAAGACGCCTCGGCCGCAAATCTGGTTGGTCAATTTGTCGTCATTGGCATCCAGGTTAAAATGAAGTGTCAGGCACTTCTGCACCACTTGTGCAGGTTCAACGCCCAACTGAAACGCGTAGTGCCACGCCATTTGCGCCACCGTTTCATCGCTTGGAATCTGGTTTGTCAAAGTATTCTGGATGGGCGAGAAAAAACTCAGAATTGCTTCGTATGGTCTGATGGAAAAATTGCAAACATGCGCGCAAGGACAATTGCAGTCGGGATCGTCCATGATGCAAATGTCGTTGGTGTCAGGCTTCGGAATTCCTTTGCTTTGAAATGAGGCGAGAACGATTGCATTGGAAATCACCTCTGCCGGGAAAATGTGAGGGGAAAGCACTTTATTCCAAATTTGCCAAATCCCTGGATCGGGTGCAGCCGGTTCTGCTGCACGCAGCCACCGGCGGAGTCGTGTGGCAGGAGTTCGGAACGACGGAACCCCAGGTCCGGGCCCAGATGAAAGCGGTGCGGGAGAACACGCCGGCACTATGGCCGGCTGTCAATGCGATTATTGAAAAGGCCGCCACCGCCGGCCGCTTGCGGCCCGGGCCATCGATTCATCAGGGAAAGGCAAAGGTCTGAACCCATTTGCGCTACATGCGGGGCGAGCGAACTTACGGCAACTGTAATGTCAGCCATTTACGAGTATTTAAACCACCATCCATCAATCCGCAGGTGGCAGTTCATTCCTTATCCATTCACCGACTACTGGGATGCACTCATACTGTTTGCGATTCTTCCAGCCCCATAAACCGGTTATTCCTAAGATGCCGAAGCCAGTGAGACATGAGGGTTCAGGAACAGCGGTAGCGGTTATCGACACGTCATCGATCTCTTGACTTTCGCCCACCACAGGAAAGAAACCAATTTGGACAAGGTATTCTCCAGGATAATTAAGAAGGAATGGCTCAAGGTTAAAATAGGTCCACGCACTTTCAGCAAATGGAGGACTATCATATAAATCTGTGGGAGAATCTCCATTAGAGAACGTGAGCACAACCGCCGTTTTAGTGTTCGCACCCTGGTCATAATACCAGAAACCAGCGGATGTTATATTGTTTACCAATGTCGGAGTAATAGACTGGTTTAAAGTTGTTTCAGCGATTGCGGTGCTCTCGGCTGGGGTGTAAGCAGCATAACTCCCTTGATAAGGATTAAAAGACACCACAGACCATGGATTTGGGTTGTTTGGTGGTTGACTCCAACCTGTAAAGTCTCCGGTCTCAAATCCGCCATTTACTATCAATTGAGTGTCTGCATGTGCGCTGTATGATAGCCAAAATAAAATTATGAAAATGAGTGCCGTCGAGTATGGGGGAACATGTTTACTTATACGTTGCATGGACCACTCCTTTTCTAGGAACATAAGGCTTTTGAGCATACGTAGATCCTGTGATGATTATGTTTATGGCTAGCTTTGTCAAGCGGAATATTAGCCGGGATTTCCCATTTGACCGGGATTTCCCATTTGACTTGATGTTCATGGTGCAAATTGAGTTTTACCGGTCGTTTCTGCGATTTTCCTCCTGTGGCTTGGTGTGTCAAGCCGTTTTTCAACGCTAAAACCCTGCCTTTCAGGTCCACCGCCATGTTCGGCACCGATTTTCAGGCCCCAGCCATTCGCTTGAGCCGGAGTCGACGACACTTCACCTCTATTGACTGATGTTTTCATTGAGTTTTCGTTCATCCGCTGGCCACCGCGGGCAGGCGCAGGCGACCGATTGCCTGAAGGATTGACCAGAACAACTCTCGCGGCACCGCCACCTCCGCCATCTGGAAGACCACTTTCTTTGAATGGCGCACCACCTTGGCGCCAATCTTGATCAACTTCTCCCGCAGCGTCGTCAGCGTCCAGTGTTGCACTGGCCGGGGCAGCACCGCCTGCCGCAGAAAGTTGCCCAGGTTGTAGGCCAGCACGAACAGTTGCAGCCGCACGTGATTGTCCACAAAATCATGGCACGAAAGCCGCGTCCATTTGACCGCATTCTTGCCTTCCTTGATCCACTGTTCCGCCGTGCCCCGCTGGTTGTAAAACCGCACCACCGCTTTGGCCGGTCGTTTCAGATTGGTCACGATGAAGCCGATCCGGGGAAATAGTTCTCCGCTGTGCCATTCCACTTTGGCCACCACCCGACGGACTTGACTCCAACTCTTGGCCTGATACAAAAATCCGGCATACCAAACCACCGGCGTATTTGACGGACGGCCCACTGGCCGGGTCAGCAATGGTTCAATGTCCCGCAATAACGCATCGTTGGCCGGCAGACGGATCGCATACTCAAAGCCTTCGGCTTCCAGGTATTCATACAGTTCCGGCTGGGCAAAGGCCGCATCCGCCCGAAAATAACGCCGCAAGTTCCTGCCCTGATAGCGTGCCACTACCGGTTCCAGCACTGCCCGCCAATCCTTCGCGCTATGCACGTTGCCTTCGCGTAACAGCGTCCCTTCCACATCGCCAAACTGGTTGAAGCAAAATAGCGGGTGGTAGCAGGTGCAGGCGAAATGTCCGTTGTAGGCCGTGCCTTCCTGCTCGCCATAGGTCTCGCTCACCGAACTGTCCATGTCCAGAACCAGTTCCCGCATGGCTCGGTGTTCATGCAGCCGGTCAATCCACTTCCCGGATAAATTCGCCAACACCTTCAGGTTTTTGGGCTGGGTCAACACTTCGGTCTCGAATCTTCCCATCTGGCTGGTCGAGGCTGCCGTGTGTTCGGTGGCGCGTCCGCCCACCACCTGCCGCATCGCCGGATCCACGGCCAACCGCTCCGCGTCGTTGGTGTCTTCATAACCGGCCAGCCGGCTGTAGAGAGACTGCCGCAACATCGCGGTCATCGAATGTTGGGTGTTCTGACCCGTGCGCCAATCGTTCAACAAATCTTCCGCCGAGGCGGTCAGATTCAGTGCCTCATCCAGTTCCCGATAGGCCAGCAATCCGGCGTCGGAGGTGACTTGGGAACCGTGGAACTCCAGCCTCAAACGGCTGTCGAAAGTCACCCGCAGAGCCTGTTTTTGGCATGCACCCGTTGGATTTTCAATTTTTCGTTGGTTCGACATAGAGAAAAGCCTTTGTTTATGCGGCTTTAATATAGCTCGCTAACTTCCACTTGTGAAGTTGATTTGGGAAATCCGGGTTTATACGTCCAGAGAGTTTTTGGCAGGTGATTCGTCGGCGCTTGCCAGATAATCGGCGTGTTGGTAAAGAAATGGGGATAAAACTTTTCAAGTGATGACGTATCGGCCAGAGAAGAAAACGCTGCTGCCCCAATTGCCGTAAGAAGCGCGACGGTTTTCATGGCTTGGATTCGTCAATGATCGGGCAATCGATTTCGACACCGATGTTTCCGTGGCCGGTATCCACTGTCGCCCATAGTGCGACAAATGGCATGAGCCATTCCGAAGGTTGGAAGGGGCCACCGGCGTAATAGCAGAGTTTTGCACCTGTGATAGTCAGACGTTTTATCGAATTCCAGTCAATCGGTTCGGCATCGGGAGGCAGCATGTTTTGGACGGCTTTCCCACCGCGTATCCATTCGATGAGCGTTTTTGGAGGCACGGTTGAAAAGCGTTTGTGCCGTTTGAGATTCCGCCATGACAACCATATCCTCCGTGGCACACCGTAATCACCGAACTGCACCTGTCCGTCGCCGCCTGTTTCCGCACCCACCCACGGCGCTCCGTCCACCGCCCGGCGAAAATCCGTCGCGCGATATTCGACGTTCGTAATGACTGTATCATGCACGTAGTGTTCCGTGGACGGCTCCGAAAAATGCAGATCGGGCGTGCCATCAGATTTCGCAACGATGTCAGATGGTTTGATCCCGACTGTTTGAAAAAAGCGCGAAGCCAGCTCAGGCAACTCTGTCTTCGGCGGAACGTGAACGGCAAGATTGGCAAAGGGACGGTCGGCGGTCTGGTAACGAATCTGACCGAGGTCGAATGAGATAAAAAGATTCGGCAGCAGTGCGGGCTTCACAAACAGCATTCCGTTTGCTTTGGCCGGCTTCCTGTCTGCGTCTGTAAACGGGCCAAGCGAAACCAGGTAATCGACGACCTTTGGCGAGAATGTATTGGGCAGCACTCGGTAAACCCACACACGCGCGGGGATCGCATTGCTGGGCGCGTTCCAGCGTACGTCGAGATCGTTTCGGCGAAACGGGGTGCCAAACCTGAACGACAGGGTTTGTGAAAACCCTGCCGTCCAAATTGACAGTAGCAGAAGAATGGTCAGCTTTTTCACCTTTACGGCCAGACTTGAACGCTATTGTAGAAAAACGTCCCGGACGGAGACGAATTCGTTTGCAGGAAATCGCTCCGGCAATTCGCATCGCCGGAGGCTGAAAAAAACATTGTATTCGAATAGGAGTACCCGGTTTCGGTGTAGGCTGCCCGCGCACCGGCATACCATGCAGATTCAATCGCCATTGGCGGCTGTCCCACATCGGGGCCGGTGGTGATATATTCCGCCCAATAGGATGCAACGTGGGCGCCTGTGGAGATAACCGAATTTGCGCCCAACACTAGATGCAGATTGCTGTTGAATGGCAGCATGTGGAAACTCCGCATGCTGTTCCATTGACTTTGGCGCATACTGTTGCAGGCGAGAATGCCCATCCATTTCAGGCCGTTGGTGGCCGTTCCGCCGAGGCTCATGTCGGACATGCGCAAATACTGGGCGCCTTGCCCGGAAGTAATCGGGAAATACATCTCCTGTGCGCCGTTTTCACTGAAATCCTGCGCAGTGCCATAGGTGCCGTGCAGTAAAAGCAAGCCCAAATCGACATTATTGAAAGCGCCGTTGCCTTTCAGGTCATTGATATTTAGCTCGTTGTCGATTTTGACGAAACTTTGGGACCAGTTGGCTGACCACATCTGCAGGATAAAGTTCTGGACCTCTGTTTTAAATGTCGCGAGCGGGGGATAATTAAACGTGGAGGTGGCCGCAGTATGGCCTTCCAGCGGAATCGGGCCAAGACCCTCGCCGTTAATTGGCGGCGACAAGGTATAGCCGTTCGTGCCATTGCCCGAATAGGTGTCATAGGCGACTCCGTATGTCCCCGCGCGTCCGCGCACCGGTTTGGTAGGTGGACGTTGCGGGGCACGACTGCTTTGTGACGAGCCGCCGCTGTAGGCCGGACTGGCTCCGCCAGTACCGTAACTGGATGAAACTGTTCCTCCGCCTACTATGACGGTGGTGGAACTGACCTTCTGATTCTCCAAATGGGGGCGCATTAGCGTCGTCGTGGTGATTTCATTTCCGTCAGCGTCATCGCCGTAAGACATACCGGGGGGCGCTGGCGGAAGCAGAATTATTTCCGAGTCACTAGTGCCAATCAAACCTGACGCCGAGGACCGAGAGAAACCCCGCCCGTCGGCGGTGGGCGGGCTGCCGCCGCTGCTGCCGGACCCGCCGCTCAGAGCTGGCAGCGCCTGTCCGTTGGTTTCGACGGTAATCAAATAGGTATAGTTCCCAATCGGAAGATTCGTGCCGCTATCGTCATTGCCGTCCCAATCAAAGAGCATCGAGCCTCCGCCGCCGGTGGCGGTGCGAACGGTATTCGTATTGACATCCTGAATTTGCAGCGTCCAATTCACATTCGCAGCAAATACCGCCGTGACCTGTTGATTGGTTCCGTCTTCGGGCGCGAAAAATGGTTGCGTGAAGGAAATACCGGTAATGAGGTTGCTGAAATTGACGGAAACGAAAGGTGAAACGCCGTGACCGAATTTGATTGCCGGCACGCTGTGTGCGCCTTCGGAACCCGACTGACACTGTGCGCTGGCAAACAAGGTATGCGCCCCGTTCAGCCATTCGCATGTATTGAGATAATAAGTGTCGTTCACATAATTGGTGCCGCCGCTTGCCCAGTTGGTATGCACGTCGGGCGGATTCATTTCCTGGCCATCGACGTAAAGCTTCGTCGAAAGGAAACTCTGATCCGTCGTCGCGCTGACTGTTACGGTCAATGTGTCCGAGGCAACGGAGCCAGTGGTGGGTGCGGTTACCGCCACAATGGGTTCGTCCGAGGTCGTGTCAGGTCCCAGATCAATGACGCGGTAAAAACGAACCGGTGAATATTTTGGGTTAACAATGGCAGGCACCGTGAAATAATTGCCGGTATCCAGCCATAAAGTATTCGTTCCTTGGGACGGATACCCGGTATAGAGCTGGTTCCAGATTGTGCTGCCGTTAGCGTTAGCGACCAGCGAATCGGCCTCGTCGATTTCGTAGGTTTCATGGCTGATACTGGCCCAACTTATCTGGATGGATTGTTCAGGCATTTGAGTAATGCCCGTGAATTGCAGAGTTGTTTGCGCGAAAGTTGCCTGGGTAAGTGCCAAAGCCACGCAGCCCATTGCCACGGCCATTTTGCTGGCGATTTGATTGAGGATTTTCATTGCGTGCTATTTCCCTTTTTTGGCCTGGATTTTCAGCCCCAAAAACCTGAAAGGCGCACACCCCGTGCTCCCTCAGGAGGCAACCCGCTAAGGCGCCTTACAGAAAAAACACAAGGCGGCGCCCATTCGGGCGTCGCCTTGGCCTTCGTTTCTGTAAATGCCTTAAAAAAATTTAGCGGGTTTTTCCTGTGGCTTTGAGTAGCGGCCAACGCTACGCAAATTTAACTGTAAAGAACTGCCGGGAGTATTGACTTGTCTCGCGAAACTAGCAAGCGTGAATGTATCCGTTGGCGAGTTCAAAAAAACGGTAGCTTTTTGACAATTGCAGAGTGGCGGCACTTCCGCTATGGTAGCGATACCTGATTTGTTATGAATCGTGCTCAAAAAACTGCCTCTCCAGTCGCTGAACTTTCCAGCGGACCCACCCAATTTGATTGGCCCCTGGCTTTCCCGGCCGAAACTTACCTGCGCCAGCGCATCGACGAATTCCTGGCGCGCAACCCGTTCGCCCGCGCCCTGGCCGATCGCATGCGCATCGAGACCGGCACCGATTTTTTTGAGTGGACCGACCATTTGACGCTCCCGGCCAGCGAACAAAAAGCGCTGATGGATTTGGGCTTTGAGGCGGACGACGTCGAGACGCCGAACGGCGAAGTCGCGCTGCATCATCCGCGCGCCACGCTGCCCCGGGTGCTGCTGGTCAAGGGCAACCGGCCCATGCTGGCGTTGCGACCGGAGTTTGTGGCGGATTTTCTTTCGGCCCATTCCCTGCCCGGCCCGATTGAAGGCGATGCGGGCTCGCGTTTTCGCCGCGCCCTCGTCAACGAGCAAAATGGCACGCGCCTTGAGGCCGTTGAACGCAGCGCCTATCGCGGCTATGTTACGGCCAAGCTGCCGGATGCGGATTTAAAGAAAATTGTGCAGGCCCGCGAACTCTGGCGCACGCGCCGACGCCATTGCGCGACGGACGAGGAAGGGGTCAAGGAATCGAGCCGCGTGCTGGACGCGAGTCTCAAGCTGGTTGGCCGGGACCTTTCCTGTCAATACTTTTTTGAGGATGAACGCCGCTACTGGGAGAGCCGCAATCGCGCCGCCCGCGTGCAGAAATTGCGCCAGGACTCCCTCGGCCTGGGCTGGGGCAATCATGACCATCACACCTTCCGTTGTTCCCGCCGGCATTTTGTCGATTTGATCGAACTTTTGCTCCAACTCGGTTTCAGCAAGCGCGAGCGGTATTATGCCGGGTCCGAAGCCGGCTGGGGCGCGCAGATTTCCGAGCAACCCGTCGTCGGCATTACCGTCTTTGCGGACGTCGATTTGCTGCCGGAGGAAACGGAAGTGGACTTTTCCAAAATCCGCCTCGGGCCCGCGCCGCGCTTGGGCACGGTTGGGTTGTGGTGCGGTTTGCATGGCGAAAGTTTCCTTGAAGCCGGAATGCATCATCTCGAAGCGCGATTTGATTTCGACCTGCTGCGCGCGCAATTGCAGAAGGAAGGCGTCACCACGATGAAGCCATTTTCCGATTTTGAATTTCTCCGCCAGGCCTTCACCGAAGGCGAACGCTGGGCGGTCCCGCGCGAACGGGCCAAGCGTTTATTGCAGGAAGGCTTGGTCACAACCGAACAGTTCGACAAATTCCTCAAGGAAGGCGCGTTGGGCAGTCACCTGGAAAATCTGCAACGTCACGGCGGCTTCAAAGGATTCAACCAGAAATCAGTCAGCGTCATCATCAGCGCGACCGATCCGCGGAAGAATCTCGCGCACGCCGCCTGATTTGTATGCGGACATCGCAGCGCGATGTCCCTACCTTGATGTGGTAGGGTTCGGCGCGCTGCGCCGACCGCGAGGACTTACCCCTTGTGCATCATGCGATAGGCGGTGGGCGAGATTTCGTTCAGCGCCTTGAAGATGCGCGAGAAATAAAACGGGTCGTCGTAGCCCATCGCTGCGGCGACCTCTTTCACGCTCATGTCCGTGTTGTCAAGCAATTGACACGCTTGATGGATGCGCAGGCGAATAAAGTAATCGATGGGCGAATAGCCGGTCTGGCGTTTGAAGAGCGCGCTGAAATGCGATGAGGAAAGGTTGACCATCGCGGCCAGGTGCGACACGCGCAAGGCCTGGCTCAGGTGCCGTTTCATGTGGGCGATGGATTGCGTGATTTTATGGCGCGGTTCGGAATCGCTTTGCGCCTTTTGCTGCCGATGCAAAATCATCAATCCCATCAGATGAGTCAGCGTGCGCGAGGCATAGAGCAGTTGATAAGGCGCGTAGCCATGTTCGAGTACGCCGATGACTTCTTCAAAGAGCGCGATGACCTGCGGGTCCTGTCCGAGAAAGAGGGTCGGGCGCTCACTTGATACGTTTAATTCAGCCAAAAGCAGCTTCATGCTCGCGCCAGTGGCGTGCACCCAAAAGATCGACCACGGCTTTTTTTCGTCGGCGCCGTAGGCGTGGCTGGCGCCGGGCGGGATGACCAGCAATTCCCCGGGCCGGACAGCGTGCCGTTGCCCGGCCATCTCGCACCAACCCGCGCCCTGCGTGCAATGGATAAAAATCGCCTGATCCACGCCAATCTCGCGCTCGCGCAGATGGCCGATGGCATTGGGAAAGTAGCCGATATCGGTCGGCAACAGGTCCCGCAGCAAGGGTTGTTGCAAGGCGTTGGAGACAACCCACTTCGGCAGCACGACGATGCGCTGGCCGGGAAACCCTTCGCCTTTTTCGTTATGGATCATGGGCAATTTGCAAAACGAGTACTCCAGAACGTTACACAAATCAGAGAATAATCCATGTAAATCATCGTTTCCTCTATTCCGTAAAAATCCGCAATTAGTGTAGATTCATGGCAATTCCATAAAAAGTCCCGACAGAAACTGTGTCAACCAATAGTGTCAACGTGTCGATAAAACCAGGCGACCTCAACTACATCATTTAGCATGAAACTCTCATCCACCTCGCTGTTGAAGAAATTGTCCATGGCCCTCGCGTTCGGCGCGTGCGCCGCTTGGTCTGCCTCCGCCGCTAACGTCTACTTCGCGGGAACAAATGGAGTCAGCGCCACGACCAACTGGTCTGATACTCTCAACTGGCTGCAATCGGGCACCAACATCATCAACTACATTGGGCCCAACAACAACGAGGCGAACATTAATTTTAATACAATGGTTGCGACGCCGGGAGTGGTCACCCTCAACGTGGACGGAAATTATGGCACGCCGGGCAGTGGATTGGCCCAGGCTTGGGGTTTGTTTTTCACCCACACGAACGGAGCTCAGACCGTATTCATTCAACCGGGAATCGAACTCGCCCTGCAATCGGCCAATGGAACTCCGGGCGGCGGCAATTTTGTGGTGGCGCCGGCAGGAACGAACAACGGTGGAAGCAGCGCCGGAAATTTGCCGAGCATCCTCTATACAAATTACACAACGATCACCGGCATCGGAGGTGAATTCTTCGTCAACGAAGCGGTGATTCGCATCGAGGCACAGAGCAGCGTTGTGACCAACCATTACACTATATTTGACATGTCTGGATTGGGCACGTTCGTTTATACCAACACGGCGGGATCGGCCCAGAACTTCTATGTGTGCGACGGCGAGACCCGCAGCCAGGCGCTGGTTTATATGGCTCGCACAAACATCATGACGATGAACAGTGGCGGCAATGGCTTCGTCGTCGGTTCCGAAGTTGCCACCAGCAGCAACTCGCTTCCCATTGCGCTTTACCTGGGCTATTCCAACTATATGTCGATCTCCACCGGCACGGGGACCAGCAACTTCGTGGTCGGCGGCACCAATGGCGCGAATGTCTTCATGGAGTTCAATCCGGCATTCTTGGGCGGCCCGGCAAAACCCACGGCCACCATCACCACCCTCAGCGGAACTCATAATGCGACTATTGGCTATAACCTTAATGGGAGCTTGCCGAGCAGCGGGACATGTGACTTTACCGGCGGTGTCGTTAATTGGACCGGCAACACACTTTATGCGGGTCAATCTGGTTCGGCCAGCGCAAGCGCCACCGGCACTCTAAAGTTTGACAGTGGCACGGTGAACTTCAACACGATCGTAGCCGGGTTGCAGAGTATTTCCAGCGGAGCGGCGGGCGTTGGCACAATATACGTCGGGACCAACGCGACATTGCAAGCCAACACGAAGATTGTGCTGGGCCAGGTTACGGGAACGGCCAATGCCGGCACGGCGGGCACCATCAATGTCAATACGAACGGCATTCTGGCCGTCACCAGCGTGACCAACGGCGGCGGCACGGGCACGATCAATCTGACCAATGCCAATCTCAATATCAGCCTGCCCGTCACTGGCACTACGAATGTCATTGTCACCTCTTTCAACGCGAAGGGCACGACCAACCTGATCAATATCAGTTCCATCACGCCGTTTCTTAACAGCGCTTTCCCCATCCGATTCCATTTGATTGCTGCCACGGGTTTCAGCGGCACGCAAACGCTCGGGTTGACGCTTCCGGCGAGCTACAATCCTTCCGATCCTTATCTGGGTTACCTGGATACCAATACGACTCCCGGAGTGGTGGATCTCGTCTTGACGTCCGGCCCGCCTTCGGCCCGGCAGTTGATTTGGACCGGCACCAATTCCCTCGGCGCGCCCACTGGAAGCTGGGATGTGGCCACCACGGCTGACTGGGAAACCAACAACGTCGGCACCCTCTACAATCAATATGACCTGGCCGCGTTCAACGATGCGCCGCCCGGCTCGACGACGGTCAACCTGACCACGACGCTGACCCCCTACTCAGTATCGGTGACCGATGCCACCTCGCAGTATGTCTTCAACGGTTCCGGAAATTTGAGCGGCGGGATGGCGTTGACCAAGCTCGGGGCAGGCACGCTGATTCTTGACAATACCACCTCCAATAATTTCACGGGCGGCATCACCATCAGCGCCGGCATATTGCAGGTGGGCACCAACGACTCGGGCGGTTCATTGCCGCTGGGTTCGATTGTTGACAACGCCATCCTGGCCGACGACCAGAATGGCACGTTTGCGATTGGCGCGGCGATTTCCGGCTCCGGCAACGTAGCTTCAGCGGGCGGTGGCACGCTGCAATTGCCCTATGCGAACACGTTCACGGGCAGCGCTGTGGCGACCAATAATAGCACCTTGCAGGGCGGCAACGCCACCTCGTTCGGAACCGGCAGTGGTACGGTTATCGTGGTCAACGGATCGACCCTCGATCCCAACGGCGCGGGCACGACCAAGGCGGTCACAGTTTCCGGCACGGGCGTGGGCGGCAACGGCGCCATCGTCAATAGCGGCGGCACCATTGGCGATTCGACCGGCGGTTTGACGCCGACACTGACCCTGACTGGGAATACAATCTTGAGTTACCCGAATCGTTGGGACCTTGGCTCCAGCACAGGCGCAACACTCAGCACCGGCGGCAACGCTTACAGCCTCACGTTGATGAGCCCAAGCTCCAGCTACTATGAATGGCGCGATGTGCGTAGCGATACGAACCTCGCCAATATTCTTATTAATTCCGGCCAGCTCGGCATTGCCGGCGATACGACGTTGGGCAATCCCAGCGCCACCCTGACCATCACCGGCGGTTCTTATTTGAAATTCTATAACGACGATGGTTTCAACGCGGCCATCAATAAACAGGTCGTCTTGCAGGACAGCGGGACGATTCAAAACGGCGCGGGCGCGAGCATCATGTATGGCGGGTTGAACATCACCAATGCCAACGGCGGCCAGTATTGCGACCTCGATGTCGGCGGCACTTCACTCACCGTCAACAGCACGGTCACCGGCAACGGCATTCTTTACCTCAACGGCGGCACCAGTCCGTTGATCCTGAACGGCAACGCCTCCACCTTCGTCGGCGGTGTTGCGGGTTATTCGGGCACCTTGACGCTCAACAGCACCATCGGTTCGGGCATTACGAATAATGCGAATTGCACGCTGACCGGCACAGGCACGGCCAACGGTTACGTGGATGTTTCCGGGCCGGTTTATCCCGGCGCCGTCAACGGCATCGGCACATTCAACGCAGCGGCCGGGTTGACCCTCGAAGGAGCCAGCACGTTGACAATGGATTTGAGCGCGAACACTGCCGTCGGCGGAACGAACAACGACCTGATCGCCGTCACTGGCAATCTCACCTTGAATAACGGCACTTTGATCATCAATCCTCTCCCAGCCCTGACTGCCGGCACCTATACGTTGATCACCTACACTGGCAGCGCCAGCGGTTCATTTGGCACAGTGACTGCGTCGTCACGCTACACCTTGAACGTGATGAACAATGTTTCGGCCCAGGCCATTCAGTTGGTGGTCAGCGGCAGCGGCAGTCCGAATAATCTGCTCTGGAACAACGGCAGCGGCGACGGCCAATGGGATGTGCAGGCTTCGCAAAACTGGTCCAACCTCACTACATTGCAGGAGGACGTCTTCTATGCCGCGGACAATGTCACCTTCAACGACACGATTCTGAGCGCGGCCAATCCTCAGGCAAACATCAATCTCACTGTGCCGGTCGGTCCCAGCACGGTCACTGTCAATAACAGCGCCACCAATTACACCTTTAGCGGCAGCGGTTATATTTCCGGCGGCGCGTCGCTGGCCAAGCAAGGTTCCGGCACACTGGTTATCGATACCGCCAATACCTTCACTGGTGGGACCACGATTTCCGGCGGACTGGTGCAGGCCGGCAATGCGACGGCCTTGGGCGCAGCCTCATCGACGGCCTCCCTCACCAACGGCGCCACGTTTGATTTCAACGGAAATTATGTCACGGGCAATCGCTATCGTGTGGCTGGCGCGGGCCTGAATGGCAACGGCGCCATCATCAACAGCGGTGGCTCGGTGTTTGACAATCCCGGCAGCGTGACCAACATGACGTTGACCGGCAACGCGACCTTCGGCGGCCCCAATCGCTGGGACTTGGGCAGTCGCACTGTCAATTCTACTTTGAGCACTGGCGGAAGCGCTTACAACCTCACGCTGACCAATGCGGCCGTCGGCGCTTATACGTGGGAATGGTATGACGTCACGGCCGACGCCGCATTGAACAACATCAACTTGGGCGCCGGCCAATGGGGCGTGGCTGGCACAAATTATTTGGGCAATCCGGCTGGCACAGTCACCATTTATCCGACAGCGGCGATGGTGTTCTACGGCGGTAGCAATTATCTGAAGAACTTCCTGCTCATGCCCACCGGCGCGATCATTATCAACAGCGGGCCTGCGTTGAACTTCGGCACGGTCACGATGGATGCGGGCGCCTTGTTTGAGGCCAACACTACCGCGCAAATGTCCGGACCGGTCACGCTGGCCGGCACGGGCGTCTTCCAGGCTGCGGCGAACATGACGTTCAGCAACGCTTTGAGCGGCGTGGGTGGCGTTACCCTCAGCAACTCCAGCGCTTCGCTAATCCTGACCGGCACCAATACCTACAACGGCACCACCCTGCTGCTGAGCGGTTCGCTCGAGCTTTTGGGCAACGGCTCCATTTCATCGAGCACCAACA
>Ga0206875_1060_pt1 | contig 27772 bp, 30 predicted proteins | sample Alteio_BWOrgCont_9_FD_152616 | JGI IMG/M metagenome (GOLD analysis project Ga0206875, IMG submission 152616) | Enriched cells from forest soil in Barre Woods Harvard Forest LTER site, Petersham, Massachusetts, United States -... | ecosystem: Environmental > Terrestrial > Soil > Temperate forest > O... | reverse complement strand
ATCCGGCAGTCCGGCATCAATCCAGACTTGTGGATCAAATGGGGTAATGCCTGACAATGAATTAACACGCGGCGCAATTAGTGATATTATGAAGGAGCCGCGCGAAAGTTCAAACGAACTGGAAAAGCTGGCACTTGAAAGAGGTCGGCAGGAATCTTTGCGCGGCGGCGGCTCGCACCGTCGTCCCTCCATAAATTACGAGCCGGCCACTTCTGGGGACAGTGGAAACCGGATCAACAGTGCCTTCGATATTCTTTTCCAAGAGGTGATAAGCATCAGCAAATCAAAACACACATGAAATTAGCAGCCATTTACGCGCGCGTTTCAACCGCCCGGCAAGAGGAAGAGCAAACGATTAAAACGCAGCTTTCGGCGGTCAATGATCTTGTTCAAAAGCGCGGCTTCAACGTGGTTGAAAAATACATTGATGAAGGCTGGACTGGAGACATTCTGGCAAGGCCCGCACTGGATAAACTGCGGCAGGACGCCAAAGCCAAGCTGTGGCAGGCGGTTGTAATCTACGATCCAGACAGACTCGCCCGTAGATATTCGTATCAGGAGCTGGTAATGGATGAATTACGCGAAGGGGGGATTGAGGTGGTTTTTGTGACCATAGCGGCCCCAAAAAACAGCGAAGATAAAATTCTGTATGGAGTCAGGGGATTATTTGCCGAATATGAAAGAGCAAAAATAGGCGAACGTTTTCGCCTGGGGAAACAGCGCAAGATCAAAGAGGGTCATCTTCTGGTCAGCGAACCACTTTATGGGTATCGCTATATCGCCAAGAAAGAGCAAGTTCATGGGTACTATGAAATAGATGAAGCGGAAGCCAGAGTGGTGAAGATGATATTTGATTGGATTGACCGGGACGGCCTGAGTCTTCGAGGGATTGTCAGGAAATTGCAGGAAATGGTGATCAAGCCAAGAAAAAGTAAACGTGGTGTATGGGCAACCAGCACATTGAGCCATTTGTTAAGAAACGGGGCATACATCGGCGAAGCACGATGGGGAAGCTCGTATGCCGTTGTCCCGGAAAATCCCAAGAAAATTGAGAAATACCGGAAAGTCAGAAAAACCAGCCGCAGAATCAAACCAAAAGAGGAGTGGCTCATGGTCCCCGTACCGGCGATTATTGACAGGGACATCTTTGCCCGGGTTCAAGATAGGCTGAAATTGAATTTCTTTCTGTCACGAAGAAATACAAAAAATGAATATCTGCTTGCCGGGAAAATCCATTGTGTTTGCGGACGAAAGCGGGGTGGCGAAGGGCCTCAAAATGGAAAGCACCTGTATTATCGCTGCCTTGACCGGATATTGAGCTTTCCATTGCCGCATAAGTGCAAGGAGAAAGCAGTCAATGCCCGCATTGCCGACCGGCTCGTGTGGGACGAAATTGCCAATCTCATGTCGTCGCCGGAATTGATGAAAAAGCAAATCCAGCGTTGGACCAACAGCCAGCATGACAAGATTGATTCATCCGGCGTGGATGTGGAATTCTTGAAACGAGAAATTGCCAGGCTCAAGGATCAAGAGGACAGATATACGAAAGCCTACGGCGGTGGGCTGTTTTCAATGGAGCAATTGAAAGAATACACTGTTCCCGTCAGGGAGAAAGTGGCCTTATACGAATCTCAAATATTGAAATCCAAACAAGAGGACCGGGATTTGCAATCAACGCCATTGCCCGACGATAAAGAAGTAGAAGCATTTGCCAAGCATGCGGTCGAAGTTCTCCCGAACTTGAAGTTTGAGGCGAAACGAGGCATAGTTATGAACGTCTTGGAAAAAGTGGTCGGTACCAGGGAGAAACTACAAATTTATGGATTTATTCCAGTAACAAATGTCAATGTCTGCACTAACGATAGGCATCGTCGGGACATACCTCGACATGACTTCGGTGAGAACGACTCTAAAATTATCCCATTCCAATTTGAAGTTAATATTCCTCTGTTGGCAGTCAATCACATGCAAAATTAAAGATCAAGCCTAACAAATAATCCCGGCAAGCTCGCCGCCACTAAACTTAACATGCAGTCCCACCAAAAAGGGGGACTGCATGTTTAATCCTCATCGTAATGGATTACAGCGATTTCTTTCCCTCTGCTTTAGCCTTCGCCCATCGAGCCTTCGCCGCCGCTGCAATTTTGGCTTTAGCCGCCGCGCTCATCGTGCGCTTCTTCTTGGCCGCCGGTTTTATAGCCGGCTTTCTAGCTTTAATTTTCGCCCACCGGGCCTTTTGAGCCGCTGCAACCGCAGCACGCCCGGCGGCGCTCATACCGCGTTTCTTGGGTCGTTTAGCAGACTCTGAAGTCGGGGCGCCAAGAACCGAGGCCAGTTCCTTGTTCAACACCTCGATCTTCTCTTTAAGGTCAGCCGCGCGTCTTAATTGTGTGGCCGTTAATGATATTAGATTACTCATAGCAGGCAGATTATATGGCTAGACAAGGGAAGTCCAATGTCAAAATAACTAGGTGGTATTGACATAATTGAAATACTGTGATTTGATATTTACCCCTATCACCGAGCTTTAATGCCCGGCGTTTTTTTGTGAAACTTGCCGCTTCCGGCAAATGTTGATTGCTTCCGCAACTTTCCAAATCCGATAGTGTGAGTTTGAACTCGCCGAGAGTTCGTCTGCTTCAAACATTATGGCTTCGCCTCAACTTTCAAATTATCTGATATCCAATCGAAAGCGCCTGTCTCTTTCTCAAAAAGAGGTGGCTTTTCTCCTGGGAAACAAAGGCGGGGCCAAGGTGTCCCGTTACGAGCGGTTTGACCGCGAGCCGAGTCTGGAGACCGCTTTGGCGTTGGAAGTGATTTTCCAGAGGTCAACCAGTGAACTGTTCAGCGGTCTGTATCAAAAAGTCGAACAGGAGGTCATTGAGCGTGCCAAGACACTTGCCAATGAGACAGATCAAGGAGATCCAAAACGCCAGATATTTATCAATATTGCCAATAAATCACTCAACTAACCATGAGCACAATCCCTCCAAAACAATTCCGAATTTTAGCCATTGCACCAGTCACCCGAGGGTTCGGTTTTGCCGTCCTCGAAGGACAGGACACGCTCGTTAATTGGGGGGTGAAGGTTATTCAAGGGAAAGGGAACAAGAACGCCAAGTCACTCGCTAAACTAGAAGAATTGATCACCCATTACCAGCCGGGGATGCTGGTCTTGGAAGATGATTCGGCCAAAAGCTCGTTGCGCCATCCCCGGATACGAAGACTCGTCCTGCAAATCATCAAGATGGCGGCAACCCGAAAGGCAAATGTCACATTATTGACGCGCGAGCAGATGATTAAGGTTCTTGTTCCCGATGGGAAGGGGACAAAGCACGACCTAGCTAAAATTGTGGCCAATCAATTCCCGGAGCAATTAGGTCCCAAGTTGCCGCCGAAACGTACAGCGGCAATGAGGGAACATTACCAAATGGGTATTTTTGATGCGGTAGCCCTTGGCGCAACGTTCCGTCGGTCGAGGTTCAAGAGCTAGGTTTTAGGAGGGATTTCCTTTTCGGCTTTGACCATCGCCGCCAGAAGTTGCTGGAAGTCTTGTAAACCAGTAGCAGGAATGATGACGGAATCGGCTCGGTTGCCATTGCGTTCAACAATACGAACAGCCCGGCCTCGCGGGTTCTCCTGCTTGAGCTCGATGATCTTGTCTGTGATCGGTGCCGGCAGCCGGGCTGTCCGTGGTTCCGGCACACCCGGTTACAAACCTGCCTCCCCACCGAGCCGATACGCCTGCTGCCACAGCCCCAGGCTGCTCTTGCTGACATTCAGTTCCCGGCAGACCAGGGCGATGCCGATCCCCTCTTCCTTATGCAACCGGACGGCCTTGAGCTTTTCCGCAACGGTGAAACGCCGCGAGGTTTTCGCGCCGCCAGCCCCCCTCGGGGGGCTGTTCCTCTTCTTCTCTGCTACAACTTCTTCATTCATGTTACCACTCCATTTATCATTGGAGTGTCAACCCCTTTCCTGCTTAAATCAGTCTCATGATCTGGTCGTTAGCACACTCACGGACTCCCGATGTTACGTCCTGAGAGGTCACTTTTTATGGAGTCACCATTTTAATTATGGTTCTCAAGCGGATTCAGATTATGGACATTTTCCTGATAGGTGACTTTTGACACCACATTGGTTTGAAACATGACCGTGAGGATATCCTGATATTCTGCGTCCTCGTCCGATGCGATACCAAACGACATGATATTCGCGAAAGTCTTGGTGGCCTGTCCCTCTTTGGCATTTTTTCGGTATTGCCAGGTCTCGTTACCGTCATTGTCCACAGAACGGCTTCGCGGATCACCCACGACGGCAGTCACTTGGTCTTTTGTCATGCCGACTTTGATCTGGCCTACCGTATCGGCGGTGAATTTGGATTGGTTGCTTGTGCTGGCGCAGCCAGCAACAAAGGCAAGGAGAACGATTATGAGTGATGAATGGAGGATTGATTTCATTGCATTTGTGGTTTGAGTTTGGTTTAGAGAGAAATTAAAAAGGCCGGCGAACAATGCCGCCGTTGTCGTCACGCATTTGGTTGGCGCAGAGGAGAATCAAATCTGCTATCCACCACAGGCCAAGGCCGCCCATCGTGAGCAATTTCAGAAGACCGAGCATGGGTGAATTGAGATAGAATCTGTCAACGCCCAACCAGCCGAACAAGAGCGACAGGCAGAAGGTCGTCCACCAGTTCGCGCCACTTCGCCCGGCGTTCTGCCTAAGCGAATGCAGCCAGCGGTCTTTCTCGTCGGTCATGGCAGGGCGGCGAGGAAGCGTTCGGCCAATTTTTTAGCATGGGCCGGATGCGTCACAGTGACTTCCGTTCCCTGATTCATGGGTGCGGCCGCGACCACAATATTCTGAAAGCGGCGCATTTTCTTGATGACCATGATCTTGATGATGATGCCGGGAACGATGCAGCAACAATACCCGATGATGGTGAGAAGCATCAAAAACCACGGAATGGGCGGACGGCCTTCAAACGTGGCATTGCGGGTTGATTGACTGGTGGTACGCCAGTTTTCGGTCGAGAAGAATTGAATTGCTCGCGTGACGACCTCCTCGCCGGAGAGGCTTGTTTGTTTTGTGACAGCGGAATCAGCCATAGTTTTTAAGAATTGAATTTTATTTTGCAGCCGAACGGGCCTGCCTGCCTTTTCTTAGATTGCTAAGAATTCGTAGCAATAAAAACGGATTTGCCGTTTAGCGTCAAGCCTGAAATTCGAGCATGGCAAAAACCAAAACACCGGCAAACGTAGTCGGGAAGCAAATTCAGAAGCGGCGCAATGAATTAGGCCTGACGCAGGAGGAATTCGCCGCCCGCTGTCAGCTTCACGGCTTCGATGTGAGCCGAGGCACGATCTCGCAAATCGAGGCGCATTTACGATGCGTCAGAGACAGCGAATTGGAGCTTATTGCTAACGCTCTTGGTGTATCAATCAACGATCTATTTTCGGCGCGAGCGGTGCGGAAGCGAAAGTTGAAAGGTAACTAAATTTCTTCGTGGGTCAGCAGCTTGCATAACCAGCCTCTTAGTATAGCGTGGATGATGTGCATAGGTATTTCGAATCGTTCGCCGAAATGATTGAGGATCTTCCGGCCAAAGCGATTTTACGTGCCGCTGAAATAGAGCGATGTATGTTGAAGATGATGTGTCCAGCAAGCGAATCTCCCTCACCAGCGGAGAGTATTCAGTTTTGGATTTTGTCATTTTCTTGAAGAAGTCCTGCTCGGTGCTGATAGTGTTCCGAGCACTATGCGGGTGGAACAAACTGCGTTTTACCGTAAAATCGTCGAACGGCTGGTTGAAGCGGGGGAATTGCCTCCGTACGCCATGGCGCAATTCGATGCTACTTTTTCTTCGAGTTTCTTGAGAGCACTAGCAACTTGATTCGTTGATTATCGTTTATTTTAAGTCACTGCGTTATTCGCAAGGCATGTTGTCGAGCCTTTGTTCCTTGGATACGAACCATTAAATCTCTCTGAACAAAAAGCACTTATTCCTCCTTGAACCCAAATGAAGTTATGGTAGAAATGAATTAGCTGGGAACAGAACCATGAGCAGCGATCATCAAGACGAGAGCGGGCACGACACGCAAATTAAACGGGCGGAGAAGCGGACGGAACGGGCCGAGGCACAGTTCATCGAATCAAAAAAATGGAAGTGGTCGGCCAACTCGCTGCCGGAGTGGCTCACGATTTCAACAATATTCTGGGTGTCATCATCGGGTACAGTGATTTACTGATTCCAGAGATCAATCCCGACGGTCCGGGACGCAATTACCTCGAAGAAATTCGGCACGCGTCGGAACGCGCCGCCGGATTGACGCGGCAACTGCTCATTTTTAGCCGCAAACAAACGGTGCAACCCGTTGTGCTCGACCTCAATGACGCGATGAAAGACTTCGACAAGATGCTGCTACGACTCATTGACGAGAATATCGAATTATCGATTGTTCCCGGAAAACAGACCGGTCTCGTCCAGGCCGATTCCGGCTACGTCGGGCAAGTGTTGATGAATCTGGCCCTCAATGCGCGCGACGCCATGCCCAACGGCGGCAAACTTACGATTGCCATCAACAATGTCACGCTCGATGAACACTATGCGCACGCGCACCCGGACGCAGTGCCTGGCGACTACGTGATGCTCTCAGTAAGCGATACGGGTACTGGCATGACCGATGAAGTCAAAGTGCGATTGTTTGAGGCGTTTTTTACCACGAAACCCAAGGGCAAAGGCACAGGCTTGGGGTTGGCGACCTGCCAGACGATTCTTAAACAATCCGGGGGCCACATTGGAGTTTACAGCGAGCTTGGTAAGGGCACGACCTTTAAAGCTTATTTTCCGCGAGTTGATCAACCGTTGGATGTCGCGGTTAAACCGATCCAAGCCGGGCCGCTGCCGTGTGGCACAGAAACATTATTATTTGTCGAAGATGAACCCTCCGTGCGTCATTTGGCTTGCAGTGTGTTGGAAGCGCAAGACTACAATGTGCTCCGTGCAAACAATGGCAAAGAAGGCTTACGAGTGGCTCTTAATCTCAAAGGACAACCAATCCGCTTGGTCGTCACTGATGTTATCATGCCGCTGATGGGTGGCCAGGAGATGGCGCAGCAACTAAAAATAGCGTACCCCGACATCAAAATCATCTTCACGTCAGGTTATACGGACGATGCCATTCTACACCATGGCGTACTTGAGCCAGGCGTCGCGTTCCTGTCAAAACCCTATGGTCCCGCCACCCTTGCCCGCAAAGTGCGTGAAATGCTTGATACGCCATCAGCCTGACTTACGATAATTCTTTGGATCATTGCCGTGATTGCAGGACAAGAATCTTATGAAAGAAAAAAATTTTAGCCTTTTGCGCTGGGTTCCGGTTGTTGCCTCCGTAGCCCTGATGCTTCTGATTATTGTCATCTCCCTGGCAACCGTTTCTGGATTAAAAAGGACAACCCATTGGCGCGACCAAACATTTCAAGATGTTTTGGATGCACAGACATTTGAAGACAAGCTGGTGGATGCACAGACCAGTGTGCGCGGCTATGCGGAAAAAGGCCAGCCAAGCCTGCTCCTTGAATACAAAAATGATACGAATGTTGATTGACAGGAATTTAATCAACTGATGGCCTTATCGCACAATGACCCGGGACAGGAACAGCGATTGCAAAATCTTGCGGCAGCCGTGAAAGCTGTCTTTGCCGATGATAGCAAAGTGATTGGCATTTATGCGCGGCAAGGGTCAAATGCGGCCGTCCAGACTGAGGAAGCGACCGGGGACAAAGATGATGCCGACAACGCGCTCCAGGATTTGGAGCAATATACAGATGATGAAGAGGGGCTGTTGAACAAAGAGGATACGACAGAACAAAAAGATTATCATCTGACTGAAGCTGAAACCGTTCCTGTATAACCACCGAGATCAATTGCAAGATGCCAATTCCCGCCATGAGGTGGCTTTAAGCGGTATGGAGTCACTTTGACAGGACCACCGTAGTAACTAAAACGTTCGCCTCGACAATAGTTGTCATAATTGGAGCTATCCATCAGTTGAACGTTGGCCTGTTTATCGAGCCTGACAACAACATCATCATTTTGACCAAGTTGTAAATCGTAATGGAGATAATTCATGGAATATAGTAATAAAAGCTGCCAGTTTGTTTGAGGAGGCGGGCGAATTACACGCTACGAGAGTCATTTTTGCCATGTATCGAGCCTAGGAAATTAAACACCTCGTATCAAAGCCGATGGTGCCGAAACCGGGCTGCCGGAATTGAGCGGCAACCTGGGCGTAGTGTAGCGGTATGCCGTTCGGTCAGTGGAGCCGCAATGGTTGAACTTTTAAACATTTGCTGCCCGCTCATTGAACAAATTGGAAACCGTAATGAATGAGCTCAAAATTAAGATGAGTGATATCTTTCCGGATGAGTTTTAGCATTTCTGGGAACAGTAGGGATTGTTCTGCCATTGACTTTCCTTCCATTTTGTCCCGAAATGTCTGACATGAGTTCAATAACAAGCCTATTTTGCCAAACAATTACGAAAAGCAGCAAGAATTAAAGAGAAAACTGCAGATCTTGAAGCGGAACTTTCAAAATTACTTGGATCATCTGATAAAGCTCGACCGACTCAAAGCCGGCAAAGAGGACACGCTGCAAAATGAGTGCTGCTGCCCAGAAGAAAATAATGACGGCGGCAAAAAAAAGATGGGCGAAAGTGAAGCCGCATGAACATGAGCAAAAACTTTGACGCAGTATAAAATTGAAAATTATCAGAGACCAAGGGAAAAATTCGGAATTGAAGCTAATTGCACAACTGAAATTTAACTTAGAATTTGTAACATTGACTAGCATTTGACTCATGATAACAATTTTTCATACATTTTATAATCAGCATCATATGCTAGAAAAACATTTCGCGGCATGGCAAGATCATCCCAAAGAGATATTTGAATATATCATCATTGATGATTGTTCTATCACTCCCATAACAATTCAACAAAATATTTCTAACTTTTCTGTATTCCGAATCGACCCCGATATCCCTTGGAATGTTTCGGGAGCACGCAATCTCGGTTTCCACGTGGCGTCCAATGAATGGGTTTTATGCGCGGATATTGATCATGTAGTTACGTCCAGTGTTGCACAAAAACTTTTGACCTTGGATTTAACGAATTCAAATATCGCATATGTATTTAAGAGAATTCGCGAACGTGATGGCTACGTAGGGTGTAAGGCCGCAATGAATATCCTTATCAATAAAAAGCGTTACTGGCAAATTGGAGGTTATGATGAAGATTTTTCAGGGCACTATTGGAAAGAAGATATATTCTTTCTCAAATGCCTTCAGTACCATCAAATACAGATGGTTTACGTAGAAGATATTTTTCTTTCCTGGCATCCTGAAATCGGAAGCACCAGGAGACTGTCTAGAGACAAATCGCACAACATATCTCTTTTTGAGAAAAAAAGCAAAGCACTGTTGGACGGCCAATATAAAAATGGAAATGTACTCCGTTTTAATTGGAAATATCAACGCACCCGTTGAATTAAAACCCTCTTTTATTTTATTACAATCTAATTTAAAAGGCTATAAACTTACAAGGCGTACATTAGTTTTAGAAAAATCGGCAATTGCATCTTCCAGAGTATTGCATATAGCCATACCCTTGGCATTTAGGGACGTATTTATAAGACATTCTACGCCAGTCTTTTTGCCTATTTCCACCAATAGTTCATATAGCCATGGATGCTGGCATGGATCGAGAACTTGAACTCGAGCAGTATTATCTTTGTGAACTATTCCAGGCGCAAGTATTTTGGCATGTTCAGTACAGAAATTTCTAAACTGCATGTGACGTCCTTTTGGCCCAATAAACAGATTGTCGAAACACCGTTCAGTAACGATAGGCGCAAGAGGGCGGTAAAATTCGCGCCCTTTAATTTCCATGGATGCCTTGCGGGCATTCTCCATGGTTGGAACAGCAAGCAGCGATCGGTTTCCTAATGCACGTGGACCAGCCTCACCCTTGCCTGTAATAAGACCCAAAATTTCACCATTCATCAAATATAGAGCAGCTAGTTGTGGTGAAATATAGTCAGTTTTAAATTGGGGACACCATTGCAAATATGGTGTGTCTAATCGCCTTGGCCACTCGCCCTTTGCCAAGAAGTAACCATATGCAGCACTACCCAAAGCGATCCCCGAATCATTAATAGGCGGGCCAAAAATTATATTTCTCCCCTGTTCAACGAGCCAAGTATTCAACTCTAAGGCTAAAAAAGCTCCTCCACCAACCACAACATTTTTATGTTTGTATTTATCTAAAATCTGACGAATATGATCTTTCAAGTCCTCGGTATAGGACCAGTAAATACTGGCGCATTCGATCATAGCACTTTCTGTCAAACCGTCACGCTCTATACGCCTGTTGAGCGAGGTGATACGGTGATCAAAGGGGAGACGTTTAAATTTGGCAGAGGGGATGTATCCAGACAAGCCCATAAGTTTTCCAGCAACTTCCAAACGACTAGTGCTTGGTAGGCGGATTCGATTTAGGCGATGGTGTGGTGAATACACATACTTGTCCAGATTATTATTATGCTCTTGGAATTGCTTAAGAGAAATAACCCCAATCGAATAAAACCCTTCGCTTCCATCAGTACGGCAACCGCTACCGTCTATTGCAATGTATAAGCTCTCATCAAGAGATTCCGTATCACGAAACATCCATGAAGTAGCAATGTGGCATAAATGATGACTTAAATAATGGACTCGTAGTTGTCTGTCAAATCCAAGAATTGAGGATGTCATTTTTGAAGAGAACTCGTCCGGCCAAATCTGTTTATCAAAAAATGATTTATAGTGATTTGGCCAGGTGGTAAAAAAGAAATCATTCGCACCAACCGGATCGATGCCAAACATTCCTAGGAGTCTATTCAAAAAGCCAACGCTGGAGTCAGACTTCCGACGAGTTAATCTTTCAGTCTGGGAAAAAACAAGCAATTCGCCTTCTTCGTTAATGCAAGCAATTCCAGCGTCGTGTTGTCCATGGTTAATTCCAAAAAAACGCATAGCATTAATGTACTATACTCTTATTTTAAACTCGCTGTGTCAAGCCTTGTGGGATCTGCATTTGAAACCTAAAAATTAGAGCGACTATCGCTTAAGTTGCATGCCTTGTCTTAGAAGAAAGTTCAAATTTGTAGGCAAAAGCTCGAATATTTTATAAAAAGTTCTGCTGTAGCATTACACATCCTAGATATATAATTTTGTTCCTTATGCCCGGGTTGCGTCTTGCTGTTGTGCGACGACACGCGAGCAATGCTTGTTTACAGATCTTCTGAAAATCTGTTTCTATTTTTGAATTTTTAATGAAACTTAAACTCGTGACAGAATTTCTTGACGTCACTAAATCCAATGTGGCAGAATTCTTTAAACTTAAGATAAGCCATATGAGGGCGTTACCAGTCGAGGCGCACCACCAGCCTTGGCTTTGACTGATTGTATTTTCCAAAATGGACATTGTTTGAATTCGATAAAAATGGATAAAGTTATTATTTATACAGTTATCACAGGAGGTTACGATTCATTGCCAGAGATAACACCAGAACCATCCGTTGAATACTGGCTATTTACTGATGATGCATCAATTCCGACGCAACAGTTTTGGAACAGGTTTGCGCTCTCCAATCCTTCAGGTTTGAACCCGAGGCGTCTGTCGCGCCTGCCAAAATTGCGACCACATATTTACTTGCCCGCACATGAGATCTCAATTTACATTGATGCCAATACTGTTTTGATACAACCAGTTTCTGAATTTGCCAAGTATTGCGTGCAGGAGATGCCATTTGCAGTACACCGTCATCCAGGCAGAAGATGCGTTTACAGTGAAGCGGAAAAGTGCCTTAGTACCCATCTTGATGACCCTAAAATTATCGTCGCACAAATGGAACGGTATAAGAGGAATGGATTTCCTGCTGATTTCGGTCTAACTGAAAATAGATTTATTGTCAGGCGGAATGTTGAGGCGGTCACCATGCTTGATGAGTGCTGGCACAGAGAATACTTTAATGGCAGCCAAAGAGATCAGCTCTCCTTCATGTACTGCGTGTGGCAGACAGGCGTGCCAATTTTTACCATTCCTCAATCCTCCCGGCAAAATCCATACTATAAGATCCAAAAACACTTGCCACTGTCGAGATCAAATCATGATCACTGATCGGGTGCTTCGATCCCAAGCTGGCTACCTTGACACGCATAGGAGGCCGATTTAGTCACTGAATAATAAATTTGAACCCATGGGCTCCCCCTTTCGCAATCTCTTATAAAGTTGAATTGTCAGTGGACGCTTAAAATCAGCAAGAGCGGGTCTAATGAAAATCTGCCAATTCGAGGGACGCATTGTGTTGCGTGACGTGAAAACAGCGCAAAGATGCGATGAATTCAACTCATTATGACCGACAACACTCAATAGCAACTCTGGCGACGCACCGCTGGTGTGCAGGAAAATGCCTTTCATTATTTCGGCAAAGTTCCCCGCATCTCGATTATGGACAACCTGCGAGCCGTGGTAACGGATTGGCACCACAGGACTCGTGCTTCTTCGCGGCAATAGTGTTGTATTGTCGAATAATGGAGGGCGGCACAGAAATGTGAAGCAGAATTGCCACGCCGCACAGTGACGCATTTTTCGTCCAATAGAGAAGCCTAGGATCATACCCTCATGCTCCATTATATTAGCTGGACATTTCGCGAGCCAAATGCAAAGCTCTAATTTCTGGCACTTGTATGCCCAAGAATTTGTTGGGATGGACAGTTGCCGAGAAATGACAATAAGAGCGTAAAGAATGATAGGCGATTCCGTCTCTGAAATACCAGGATCGGTTACAGTACCGGGGCGCGCCTCCATTGCACTTGGGCCGGATGTATGCCGCCCTTCATGGGAGTGGGTGGGGTTTGATCTGAGTCGAGAGTTGTCAAAATATTACTCAATCCATGTTTTCTCGCGCAAAACTGAGGTGGTACCGCCGTGTGATGTGGTCTTGATGATCAAACAGAAACCGGGTCTTAAGTTTCTGAAGAACTTCAGACAAGGCAGCGCGAAATTACTTTTTTGTCCGGTTGATAAATACGACCTGATTGAGCAGATTGAAGCTGATGTAGATTTTCTCGGAAAATGTCACGGGATACTAGTGCATTGTGAACGTCTTGTGTCGGTATTTCGGCGCTACTGCCCAAGGGTTGAGTTTGTCGAGCACCATAATCGCTTTGGGTTCATTCGCTCCCGAGAATACAGCATTAATGGGTACGCTGTCTGGGTCGGTGAATATCAGCACTTGCCGCGAGTTGTGGAGTGGCTGCAACGGCACCCCCTTGGAATGGAGATCAAATTCGTAACCAATTATTCGAAAGCATGGAAAAAACGGCTTAGAGATGCACTTCCAATTCAAGATCCACATGAAATGATCTGCTGGTCTCCGAATAGCCAACGTGAAGTCATGGAGGGAGCAAAAGCAGCTTTCGATATCAAAGGAACTGATTTCAACCAGACGCACAAACCTCCCGTCAAGGCCCAGCAATTCATCTGCTCAGGCATCCCTTTTGCAGTAAATCCTGAAAGCTCCTCGTATGATTACTTCGCGGCCCGTGGATTTCGGCTTGCATCGCCTTTAGACCCGGTTTATTGGCTTTCGCAGGGCTATTGGGAAAACACACAAAGAATTGGTCGGGAACTAAGTGCGCAGCTTACATTGGAAAATGTAGGGGCGCATTACAAGCGAATTATAGACAAGACAATATCAAAAACATGATAGTCTACACAGCAATTACCAATGAAGATTCGCTGCTCGAACAACCTTCGGCGGTATGCGTCCCTGGAGTGAAGTTTTACGCATTTGCCAACCGCGTCCAACCGAGCGAGACTTGGGAGATTCTGCCAGTGGCTAATTCGCCTTTCGACTCACGCTTGAATACAATCTACCACAAAGTTTGTCCCCATTTGATTTTTCCTCAAGAAGAGGTTAGCCTCTGGATTGATCGGAAACTCCGGTTTAGCTTTGGCACGTCTGTGTTGAAATGGGCCGATTACCTACTTGACAATGTCGACATCGCAATTTTTCCTCATGATGAGCAGCATTGTATTTACCAGCATGCCGCCTCATGCATCCACGAACACCCCGCCGACCGCAGCGCGATTCGTGCACAGATTTACCATTATACGCAGGAGCTCTGTCCGGCAAATATAGGTTTGGCAGACTGTCGTGTTATCCTCAGGCGACATTCAGACGCAATGCGCCAGTTTAATGAATTGTGGTGGAGTGAAATTCTAAAGACATCGCCTATGGATGGAATCAGTTTCTCCTATTTGCTTTGGAGGACTGGTATGAAGGTGCGGTATTTCCCGGGCACAATTAGTGATGGCTCCCTTTTTCAATATCCACCGCCTAAATAGACTCAAAAGACTTCGGCGTAACGCTCGACAAATTCGCGTCGACTTTTTGAATCATGAGAAGCTGCCTTCAAAATAAAGATGAATCAACCACAATAATGGGTGTGGTGCATCAAAACTGCGCTCAGAAACGCAAAGGACCAAACAGGGAATATCCATTATAATGTGTGGCGGCAAAGTGAGAAATTCAGACCGACGGTCCAAACGCTCGTTTCAACTTGAAGGAAACGCAGAAAACTGTAGCTTAAATCTTTTGAAGCGAGACTCGCAGACCTAGGCCGTGCCAAGCATGAATTGGTCAGACGGATTTTGCGCAAAGTCCAGCCGTGGTGGAAAATTTCGGGACTCGATGGGACAAGTCAATCGGCTATTGAACACAATGCAGCGCAACATTGAGAAATATTTGGATTTATGAAATGGCATTCTCCGGAAATTTTTCCCAGACTTCAGTTTGCGAATTATTAGTGCCATTTTAACCACTCCCCAATCACTTTTTGATAGGGAATTTCGATGTCTAGTTTAAAAGGATAGCTTGACGGAGGATCAAAAAATAGTCAATTTTAAATAATGAATCGTCCTGACCAGCTTGAAGTTCATGTCGCGCATGCCTGCAATTACTCGTGCGAAAGCTGTTCTCATTTCTCACAATTCCATGTTCCAGGCATGTTATCCTTGGAAATCGCTGAAGAATGGTACAAAACGTGGTCTCTTCGACTAAATCCCAGGCTTTTCACACTACTTGGCGGTGAGCCTACCATTAATCCTAAGTTGGCTGAGCATGTTGATCTTGCGGCAAGGTATTGGCCCCGCAGTAAAATCCGCGTAACAACTAATGGTACCTTATTGCACCGTCATTCAGAACTGCCGAAAGTTTTATCTAAAATCCCACACCATGTTTTGCAGCTTTCCAAGCATTATAGGGGCGTTGATTTTGACAAACAGTTTACTTCCATTGTTGCATTATGCCAACAATGGAAAAACACATATGGAATTAATTATGTTATTCGCAATTCATTTGCCAATTGGACACGCCGTTACACAGAGGAGGACCGTACAATCCATCCATTCACAGATAATAATCCCAGGCAAAGTTGGGTAAACTGCTCCTGCCGTAAGTGCGTTGAATTACATGACGGAAGGCTGTGGAAGTGTCCGATTGTAGCTTATTTGTTTTTGATTAAAAATCAGTTGAACCTGAGTGAAGAATGGCTTCCATACTTGACTTACAAGTCATTAGATCCAAATTGTTCGGATCTTGAACTGGATCAATTCTTAACAAAAGAAGAAGAGCCGATTTGCGGCATGTGTCCCGCTTATTCACGTCCGTTCATTAAACCAGATCCAAGACGATAGTCCAAATAGTTCAATGCAATTTATATTAGCAGCAAATCACATACACAAATCTTTTGCTATGCGTTGCATACAAGGTTTAGATGCTCTTGATTATCAATGGACAGCGTTCGATCTAGGAGGACTTGGATTTGGCAAGCCGCATCTTATTCAAGACGAAACGTTCAAATCGCGTGGTTTTTATAAGACATCATATAAACGACGTATCAGTAGGGCAATGCATAAGCCTCAGATTATAACGGAATTTATTAATTCGAAATGGTATAATCATCCGAACGAATTAATCGTTTATCTTGATGCCGATACATTTATTCGACAAAGAATTGATGAAGTTATTGGAGACTACGATATTGGAGTTACAACTAGACGTCAAGAAGAAAGAAAACTATTTGGAAAAATCAATGCTGGCGTCATTTTTATCCGCATAACGGAACCGACTCGAATGTTTTTACAACGTTGGACTGCAGAGACACAGCAGCTAGGAAACGACCAGGAGGCCTTGGCCTCTCTTTTGAACAACCCCCAGTGCTCTATTCGAGAATTTCCAACCGAAATTTATAATTGGTATTATTTCCCAGCGTCTCCACCTGCAGAAGCAAAAATACTGCATTTCAGAGCTGCCTCACGCCACCACAATGTTTTAACTAAACGGCTATGGACGTCGGCTTGTTATAACGATGGGAAAAAGCAGCATCAATTTAATGGAATGTCTTAATGAAGGTAAATTTGCATTATTTTTCGGATCGTCGAAAGGGATATCAGTTTGACGTATATCGGCGCTGCTCCGCTGCATTTAAGCAAAAGGATATAGATTTGTCTTTTCATCCTAACGAACTACCAAGAAAAGAAAATTCGGGTGACTGTATTATTGTTCAACATTATATGGCAACACCTGCCATGCTTGGAGATTTGAATCGTCCTGTAATTATTGAGGAAAGTGAAGACTGCTCGACTCCCCAGGCACGCGATGCACTTGCTTTAAGGAATGTAGTTACCTCATATAAAATTAGCGTGGCGAAAGCATTGTATATCAATTGCCAAACAAAGTCGTTGTGTGCCTGGATGCTTTCAAAGACCGATAATTATTACCAAAAGCATTTATCTGATTATGAGATATCAAAAATTCGTCCTGGAATTCATTTTGGTATGTTTAATCGAATGATGCCTTGGATAGAAAGTTCACCAAGTATCAATCTGGACGATTGGTCTCATCGGCCAACAGATGTAATGTTTGCCGGACGTGTAGACGCTTACATATCGGAAATTAATGGTCATAGAAATCTTTTTTATGATGAATTGAAATCAATCAAAAAACTAAATGTAATTTGTGAATGCCGGCGAATTTACAGCAAAAATAAATACAGGGAGCTTTCGCGCAATGCCAAAATCGTCGTGTCTCCGTGGGGGCATGGTGAGTTATGTTATCGAGATTTTGAAGCCATGCTCGATGGCTGCATATTGATCAAACCAAATACAGATTTTATTAGGGTACTCGACAACATTCTGCAAGCAGGAAAAACCTATATACCGTGCTCTTATGATGCAACCGATTTAGAAGAAATTATCCACTTTGTTCTAAAAAATCCTGAGTCATTTGACGAAATGAGATCCCGAAATCGACAGATGGCATTGGATTGCTTCTCCCCAGATTACATTGCGACGTGGTGGAAAAATCAATTTGCGAATTTTTCAATATAGTTGTTGCGTTCCAAATTTTGTGCAACCGGCCTTACCTCGATTGTGTGGACAGGGATGCGTTTGCTCGGAATTTAAGAAAGGACCAGGCGAATGATGCCATCCCAACAATTTGGAGCCCACAACCTGTGGCATGAGCATACAAAATAAATCTGAACCAATGCTGGCAAATAAACTTGACCATACTATAGAACCTTAATATACACCGCAAATGGAAATTAAAAAAGCCCCAGGGAAATATTGGAGAATTCGCTGTGGGTTGCAATATTACTCAGAGGCTCTTCGACTTTGCCGAAAATATGCAGGCACTGCTTCAAGTGTCCTTGAAGTTGGAGCTAGGGATACACTTTTTTTGGAAAAATTGGACTGGATACCTCGCAAGGTTGCAATTGACAGACGCATGGTGCCAGTTATTAACGGCGCGGAAAACATTCGAAGTGATTTTCTAACATGGCAAGAGCCATATCTATTCGATTTGGCTGTATGCCTTCAGGTACTTGAGCACTTGAAGAATGTGATTACTTTTGCTGAAAAGCTAAAGAAATGTTGCCGAATATTGATTGTGAGCGTGCCATATAAGTGGCCATATGGCCGTTGTAGGGGGCATCAGCAAGACCCGATTGACCTGCCAAAGTTGATGGGCTGGTTTGAGCAGGTCCCGATCGAATATAGGATTATTAATGATGCCGACAGCGCTAGGCTGATAGCAGTATTCGTCGTTTAAAAGTTGAAATTTTAAAGAAATCACTTCAGATTTCTGTTTACCTCAAAAACATTGCCGTTGTAATTCAATATTATTAAAATAAGAGCACGTTAATAATACTATAGCTAAAACATTTCAGTTCTATGCCGACATCGAAAATATTCTGTATTGGATTGAATAAAACCGGAACAGCTTCTCTTCATTTTGCCCTCAAGCGTCTTGGTTACAAAAGCCTTCACAATCACTCCTACAACGATAGAATCCACTACGCAATAATCGAAGGAAAACCGCTCCTTCATTATTTCGATGAAGAGTTTGACGCCTATTTAGACTTGAGCGGCATAAGAGGATATTTTAAACTGGCAGATCTACAATATCCTAATAGTAAATTCATTTTGACCGTTCGAGATCTGCAATCATGGTTGGAAAGTCGGATGCAGCATGTAAGGCAAAATGTTCAAAACAAATCGCTAGGCAAATATTCTGGAAGTTGGTTAGAAATAGATTTTGCTCGTTGGGAAAGGATGTGGTATAGTCACCAGCAAGACGTCTTAAATTATTTTTCAAAAAAAAATAATCTTTTAATTTTTAATATCGTTGCAGGCGAAGGTTATGAATTACTTTGTCCATTTTTGGGAAAACCCGTGTTAAACGAAACATTTCCATGGAAGAATGCAGGATCAAACACCACCCATGGTAAATTTCAATAGCGACATCGCTTATGTAACATAAATAGTAGTTTCAATTTTGGTCGAACAAATATGATTGATTCTGAACTTTGGGTAATTACGACTTATTTCAACCCTCTCCATTATGTTCGGCGTTTAAATAATTATCGTTTTTTCAGAAACAAACTAGGAGCACCATTAATAACGGTTGAGCTAGGATATGATGGCAAATTTGAACTTGGTTCGAATGATGCTGATATCCTTTTACAAATTCCGAGGGGGCATGTAATGTGGCAAAAAGAACGTTTGCTAAATATAGCACTTTGCCATGTCCCGCCCGCAATTAAATTTGTTGCATGGTTAGATTCCGATATAATTTTTGAAAAAGTAGATTGGCCAGAATCAGTCATCCGCCGTTTGAAGGATTTTCCCATTGTTCAAACTTTTTCGCATTCATGTAGACTTGAACAAAATGTCAATTCGACGGATGAATTTTATAGTTGCAAGCAATTCGGGCAATCATCTGCTTATTTTGTTAATAAAGGATTATTAGCAAAAAAACCGATTGATCCTAATGTAGTGCGACTACGCAAGGGACGCGTTGGATATGGTTGGGCTGCGCATCGAGATATTCTTGATAAGTATGGCTTTTATGATGCCATGATTATTGGTGGGGGCGATTTGGTTATGGCATGTGCTGCATATGGTTGGTTCGACGACGCAATAAGAGCGACCTCTTTTAATATAAATCAGACTTCCCATTACCTTGCGTGGGCCCGGCCATTTTTTGAACGAGTACGCGGAAATGTTGATTATGCAACAAACTGTATATTTCACCTTTGGCACGGAGATATTAAAAACCGCCGTTATGAAGCTCGGCATATTGAACTTGCAAACCGCGGCTTCAACCCGTATAAAGATATTATTCAAAATGAGTTTGGATGTTGGGAGTTTACGGGAAATAATGCAGACTTGGAGGTTTTTTTGAAAGAGTATTTTTTATCCAGGAAAGAGGATGGTTAGACGCTTGAATAATTTTCGAACTAAGACTAACAATAGACGCCAGGTAACGGCCGTAATGGTTACCGGCATGTGCGAAAGCAGATATGCCTTAGCACAAATCGCGATGCAATGCTTTCGCGATCAGTCTTATGCATCGAGAGATTTACTGATTATAAATCATGGGCATCTATCACTCAACACAGGCGAGCGAAATATTCAAGAGTTGCGAGTTGATAAAAAGACTGATGAAACAATCGGTGACTTAAGGAATATTGCCCTGGCAGAGGCCAAAGGAGATTTCATTATTAATTGGGATGATGATGACTGGCATTCTCCTTTAAGAATTGAATCGCAATTGGCAGCACAAGCAAATGATGCGGCCGTTGTTTTAAAAAATCAAATTCGTCATAATCTGCTCAATTCATGTGCACTATACGAAAAGACGAAATGTGGAATTTCTGGCACAATTCTTCACCCACGAGACGTGCCTTTTCAGTATCCAAGTAAACACCGGGGTAGCGATTCGGATTTTATGTTTAAGTTTGCCAATCGTACAATTCTGGATAACGATCCTTCTCTATATATTCGCTTTTTTCATGGATTTAATTTGTGGGATGCAAAACACATAATGCACCGTATGGCGAGTCCAACGTGTTATGGGGAATTGAATATCAAAGAAGCCCATAAGAATATGCTTAATAAGATCCTCGAAGCAAATTCAGCCATATATAGTCAATTCGCGATTAAACAATCCAAAATATTTATTAAGTAAGTCGGTCGTTGCTGTTTTATGCAAAGTACTAAATGTATTCTTATAGTTGCAGCACACTGGGCGCCATCAGGCGGTGCTGTTTGCCATTCATATCACAATAAAACTACTGGGGTAGCTGTCTCGGCGCGTAGAATAGCAGAGAATTTGGCAAAAAAAGGAGTTAAAGTGACTGTTTTTGCATATAGTTTAGTACAACAATTGGCTGAGCCGATTTTGGAATCAAATGAAAACATGGAAATCTTGCGATTTGGACCGAAAATTGTTCATAAAAACAGTGACTCACCTAAATCGGAACAAGCGGCCAGGCGTCGGCAGATATTGGACGCAATGGAAGTGGAAGCAAGAAAACGAACCGTAGTAGGTATTTTTTCATTATTTATTTCGGATGCCGGGTTGATCGGCACTTATCTTTCAAGCATTCTTAACGTTCCTCTTGTTCTTGGAGCTCGAGGAATTGATGTTACTGACCATATATTCGACTTCCAGCGCCTTGGATCAATGAAATTGATAATTGAAAAAGCAGCAGCAGTAGTCTGTGTTAATGAACAAATACGTCACCGCCTATTGACAGCCTTTCCAGAGATTAAGCACAAAACTAGCATTATCCAGAATGGAACAGAAATCGGAAATATCTCTCAATCGCGCGATGAAATGCGAATGACTATTCTTAACATCACGGAATGGCCCTCAACATCGTTATTAGCAGCATTCATTGGGGTTCCTCGGGAAAAAAAGGGAACTGCTTATCTCCTTAATGCAATGCTAACATTTCCAAATGATCACCCATTAAAGCTTCTATGCCTTGGACCAGAGCCAAGTCCGATTGATGTAGACGCTTGGGGAAATTCATGGAATAAATTAAAAGAAAGAAGGCAGCTATACTGCTCGGGTATAAAACCAAGAGACGAAATATTGCATCTTGCTTTAGGCGCAGATATTGTCGTTATGCCGAGCATTGAAGATGGACTAGCAAACGGACTTCTTGAAGGTATGGCATTGGGGCTTTGCCCAATTGCATCCGATAATTTTTCGGATGTTTTGACACATCTTAAAAGTGGTTTAATAGTTCCAAGAGGAGATGTAGCGGCATTGGCTACGGCTTTAGATTGTGTGGTTAATAATGCAACGCTTCGTTTACAGATGGCAAAGGAAGCGAAGCGACTGATTACAAATCACCACTCGCCGGGAAGGGAAGCTGAAGATTATATTCAATGCTTCCGAAGCGCAGGAATTTCCATTTAATAGTATTAATTATTCAACAATAGCGAGGACATTAGGTTCCTAACACTTTTTAGGTCAAAATCCAGAATTGTCAAGCAGTTCACGATGCCCCGAGTTTTAAGATCCCATTATATTGGGTTGGATAGAAAGACGTTGTGTAGCCAATATTTCTAGAGATTATAATAACAATGGATAAGTACAATTACAACGTCTAATAGCTGCTGCGCTATCAAGGAATCTTCAGAGCTGAATTCGCGGTCGCTCTGCACGAAATTAATGATGTGATATAATGTTTTGACCAGAATGCCGTGTGATGAACAGGGATTTTATAAATGCCTCCTGGTGGGGAAATGACAGATCAAGAAATATTTGTATTGATTTAAAATATTATTTTCATAGGGTTAAGTTGTTTTATTGAGGACGAGCTCTGCTAATTGTATTGAGTCAATATGCAACTTTACGTATTAAGAAATTTGGACCGCAGTATTGATTTAGCATCATCGCTGACAGTGAAAAAATAATCGAGCTTAGAAATGAACGACCGCGAAATTCAAATAATAGGGTCGCCAAGCGCCGGCCCTAACACTTTCCATGAGGGATACGAAGACTTTCCGATCGTAAAAGAGGCGGCTTTGGAAATAACACTTAATGTGTCGGCTTGTTTTGATTGCCATTTTTGTCCTCAAAACAAACTCGCTGCTGCTTATAAATCTGACAAGCGCAGGCTTTCAATGGAGGATTTTGAGCTGATTTTAAAAAAACTTCCGAAAGGTGTTTCGATTCATTTTTCCGGATTCTCTGAACCATTCTTGAATCCTCTAGCTCCAAAAATGATCGCCTTAGCAAAAGAGCAGGGCTTTAATGTGCATTTATATTCGACCCTGATGGGTTTGACAAAATCTGGCGCCGGACAGCTTCCGAAAACGATTGATTTTTGTTGTGTCCATGCGCCGGATTTAAAGGGACTTGTGCTGAACGAAGACATTTGGATCGAGCAGCATTATCATTGGAGGTCGCTTGGCATCCCCTATATGGTGATGGCAATGGGTAACACTTCCAAAAAAGTGAAAGACCATATGGATTTATTGAACATAAAAATCAATCGACGGAAAATGTTGTCACGCGGTGGAAATCTTTGGGATGTAAAAAAATCAATGGGCCACATTGTTTGCTTCAAGAATCGTTGGCATAAAAACGTAATTTTGCCTTCTGGCGATGTCTATGGCTGTTGCATGGACTGGTCTTTGTCTGTCCATCTTGGCAATCTTTTGGTACAACCATATTCAGAGATTTACGAGTCTGCAGAGGGTTGGAAAAAATCATTCAAAAACCAAAATTCGATTTGTGCTCATTGTGAATGGAATAGCGGTCCAGAAGAACCGACGATTAGCTAGTAATAACCACTCGCCTAGCTGTGGAGCTTCAACTTTGTTCAGCGTGAAGGCAGCGCGACGACTATTACCAACTGTATCGCAAACAACGGTGTTCACGCAACCAGTTCAAGCACTAACATGATAACTCTGCCACCATGACCTTAGCACTTTAGATAGGATAAAAGGTTCTGAATTAAACACACATCGTCTCTATGAGCTTATCTTCTAGAATTTTCCATGATTAGCTTCATACTTAACAGAACAATGGACTGCTAGTAATTCCAAACTATTTCCCGTTGATAATGCAGTTTGTGAATTTTCTGGTCAACAATTTTCAGCTTTGTAATCAAGCCCGATTTCGCATCTTGACCATTAAAAATAGGTTCTAAATTGTAACGATAACGGACGAATACAAGATTTGGAATAACAGAATTTTAGTCATCCTTCCGACCTTACCTTGCCTCGATTGTATGGACAGGGGATGTGTGATTGTGTGAGCTAAGGACAAACATATTGAATGGCGAGTATAAAATGCAATTCGGCTAACTTGAGGTTCCCCTGATTTAGTGGACAAAGAGGGTGAAGCTGGTAAAGAAAGACCAGCCAATGAGAAAGAGTAAATACAGCGAAGAACAGATCATTGGGATCCTGCGAGAGGCCGAAGGCGAAACGCCGGTGAAGGCGGTGTGCGCCAAATACAACCTGAGCGAAGCCTCGTTTTACAAGTGGCGGTCCAAGTATGGGGGGATGGAGGTCAAGGAGGCACGGCGGTTGCGGGCCTTGGAGGATGAGAACGGGCGGCTCAAGCGCCTGGTGGCCGACCAGGCTGTCCAGATTCAGATTTTGAAAGAGGTGAACTCAAAAAAGTGGTAAGCCCGACGGCCAAGCGCCGGGCGGTAAAGCGGGTGATCGAAGTGGGCCTTGGCACGACGGCGGAAGCCTGTCGCGCCCTTGGGCTGGCCCGGTCGAGTTATTATCGCAACAGCACCATGAGCCCAGAGAGTCGAACGTTCCAGAAGCAGATTGTGAGCTTGAGCCAGGAGCATCCGCGCTACGGCTACCGGCAGGTGACGGCGTTGCTGCGCCGGGAGGGGCGGGAGATCAATCCCAAGCGGGTGCAACGGGTGCGCAGGAAGGAAGGGCTGCAAGTGAGCCGCAGGCAGCGAAAGCTGCGCCGATTGGGCATTTCGACTGCGGAACGGCAGCGAGCCAGGCGCGCCAATCAGGTCTGGAGTTGGGATTTTGTGGAGGATCAGACGGAGAACGGAACGCGCTTTCGCGTACTGACCTTGATTGATGGGCACACGCGGGAATGCCTGGCGATGCATGGGGACTGGAGTATCCGGGCAGTGGATGTCATCACGGTGGTGGAAGCGGCGATGGCGCGATACGGTGTGCCGGAGCATTTGCGCAGTGACAACGGGCCGGAGTTCATCGCCTATGCGCTCCAGGATTGGTTAAGAGGCAGGAACGTCAAAACGATTTATATCACCCCGGGATCGCCGTGGGAGAACGCTTACATTGAGAGCTTCCACGACAAGCTGAGGGACGAGTGTTTGAACCGGGAGATCTTTGGCAGCCTGTGGGAGGCGCGGGTTGTCATCGAGCAGTGGCGTCTCTATTATAACGCGGAACGTCCGCATAGTTCGTTGGGGTATCAAACCCCTTCGGAGACCTCTGCAAAACGAAGTTTTTTAAAGGCCGTAGTCTATTTGGCGGAAAAGCAGAGTAATTTGGTGGCCCGAGGGTTGAGGATTCATCCGCAGGCCGCATCTTTTTGGAGTTTCGCAGGCAGCGCATTCTGCGATTGGCCCGTTGAGTCCTTTAGGCTCTGTGCAGTTCGATGATTCGGACTAATCGTTTAAGGTTGTACGCCACGGCTTTGAGAGTCAGTTCCAGTTGATTGCGCACCAAACCCAGATATCGAACGCGGCGATAGCCTTGCCACTGTTTGAAGTGGGCAAAGATCCGTTCAATGTTCCGGCGAACCCATCCTTTCTTTTGGTTCATTACCACATCTCGGCGGCTCAGTTTGATGCGATAAGCGCCCTTCTTGAGAATGCCACTCTTTATTCCTCGTTGCCGCAGCCAGGCCTGATTGGCCAGCGTGTCGTAAGCCTTATCCGCGTAAAGTTCCCGTGTGTCCGCCGGCGCAACGTCGGTAAACGCGTGCGCCTCCTGTCTGGCGGCCGTACTGATGAGCGCGCGCCGGATTAATTGGTGCTCGCCATCGCTACTGAGGTGAGCTTTATAGCCGTAAAAACTACGGTGATTGTTGCGCGTATAGCTTGCCTGGGCATCCGGTGCCTTGCCTTGGGCCGCCACTTCCACTTCCGGACGCTTTCGGCTCGATTCGACGATGGTCGCATCCACTAAGGTGGTCCGCTTGACGATATAACCCCGAGCCTCCAGTTGGCGGTTGAGCAGTTCGAGGAGTTGTTCGTGGAGCTTACAAGTGATTAGCCGTTGGCGAAACCGGCAGATCGTCGTTTCATCGGGTACCGCTTCATGGGCTGCCAATCCCACGAATTTTTTAAAACTCAGCCGATCCTTCAACTGCTCTTCGGCCTGGGGATCACTCAAGTTATAGAGATGTTGCAAGATCATGATGCGCAAGAGAATGCCAACCGCGCAGGCCGGGCGACCGCCAGCGCTGTAAGTGGCGGCCACCTGTTGCTCAGCCGCTGAGAAATCCACTTCTTGGTTGATGGTCTCAAGCACCTTGTTGGTGGTGCCGCGTTGCTGAAAGGCCAGATCAAAGAATGTCGATTGAGTGTCACGCGTGGGTTGCATGGCCTTCTGACGACTCAACCCCTCCGTCCGTTCAATACTTTTGCAGAGGTCTCCGGCGGAGTTTGCTGGCCGCGCCCTCGGTGGTTCGGGACTCCGGTCGGGCTACGCCCTCCCTCCGTCCCGAACCATCGAACAAAACATCAAACCAATGGCAGAACTCTCCTTTTGTCACGTCCTCTTTTCGGGGGTCAGGTCAATACGTCTCCACAATACAGCCTTTTTTAAGGATGGAATTGGTTCATATTGAGTTAGGAGTAACTGAATGCAGGTCGGTTGTAATTCTTGCGCTGACCGACTGTGGCCCGGCATGTTAAAATAGTTATCGTCTCCGAATGGGTAACATGTAGTGAAAATATTACGCACTGATTGTGAGATGCATGCATTTAATGGTTCAACAGGGTTATCTAAATGCTCTAATACCTCGCCAAAAATGACAAGGTCCTTGCCAGCCATCATATAATTGTAGTCGCACGGAATTGTAAAAGTATTAACAAAAAGATTTTCTTGGCTGAATCGGAACTTTACAAACTTGACAACTTCTTCTTTGTCATAAACAGAAATTCGGGCTTTTGAGCGAGCAAAGAATATTCCATAATCTGCCACAAGGCAGCCAAAATCCAAGACTTCGAATTCGCTTATATTTTCGCCGCACTTTCGTAATAAATCATAAACCGAGGCGCATTCACGGTATCTGTTGTAGTCAAGCATAGTTCTTATGATATAGGGGTCGATGTTGTGCAGTTTACAAACGACTTTACGTTCATTTTGTTTCAGATTTGCGATTTGCAGTAAAATATTTTCAGATGTATGGTAATAATCCATTAAAAGTTTGAACCTTACTTCTTTGGATTCACCAAATTTAATGAGTGGCAAATTGTTCTGACGCATATTAATTTATTAAGATATTCTTAAAAGTTGTCAAATTGATTCTAAATCTTTCTTTCGAGTTGCGTTTATTTGTCCGCAGATGCTAGGCGGAACGAAATTACAGAAAGAGTTGCGCTGAAATGCACCGCACTGGTTATTATTTTTTACATGAAACGGCCTATTGATCAATCCAATCAGCGTACGTCTCTTTTGGGGAACTTGCTAATAGCTTCCGTAGCGAGAGTGTTTTGAACGGAATAGGTATTAATTCCGTTAATATTGTTTACCTGCTTACCCTCCACCAGGTGGCAATATGCTTTTAGAATTGGCTACCTTTCTACTTTTACGTTAGGTTTGTGTTGACAAAGCGCGGCGGTTTTGACATAACTTGGAATAATATTTCAATCCTCTTGTGATATGAGCTTCTCCTTGTTACGGCCGAAGCGTCCAATAAACGCAGTTATTTTTTCACGTGCCAACCGAACATCATTGAATCAAGTCTATCCATTTTATTTATATCGGAAAAAGTTGGCCGATCTACTTGATTTTCACTTTTCTGTAGTCATAGTGAAATCTCTCGCTGATATAGATGTGCATCTTGCAAACTCATACGATATCTCGCTATTGCAACTAAAAATCCCGCCAAGAAATGGATTTAGATTAAAACACATACTGCAAGCAATAAATGCAAAGAAAGTTTTACTAGATGACAATGATAGTTCATGCCAGTGCGCTTTCGATCTGATTCCATTCATAGACTTATACATTAAAAAGCAAACTTTAATCGACCTGGATAAATATGTATTTTTGCATCCCGGCGGCGGTCGAATTCATGCGGGTTTTATTATGCAAACATCTGAAAACAGCGCCTTGCCACT
>Ga0206875_1059_pt1 | contig 27914 bp, 10 predicted proteins | sample Alteio_BWOrgCont_9_FD_152616 | JGI IMG/M metagenome (GOLD analysis project Ga0206875, IMG submission 152616) | Enriched cells from forest soil in Barre Woods Harvard Forest LTER site, Petersham, Massachusetts, United States -... | ecosystem: Environmental > Terrestrial > Soil > Temperate forest > O... | reverse complement strand
CTTAACTTCTAACCATGGGAATAATTTTTACCTGCCATTTAAAAGGCTTACTGAATCATTGTAAAAAGGCCTTTAGCACACTTGTGTCTTACTGTATTTCACCTGCTGCATTTAAATTTTCCGTACAAACCATTGCTACACTTTTATTCATCAGCATTATCTGTACCAATAAGGTTACAGCGCAAACAAGGGCAAACGTTACGATAAGCAATACTATTGCCAATGGAGGTTTTGGAACAACAAATGGCAGCTGGGCCTTGGCTGGGGGCAATGTTATTATTATTAATACAAGTTCAACAGGAACTCAAAATGGGGATATTATTGTAGACATTCTTGTAGCTAATTCATTTACAGCCACAGGAGGTAAAAACTTAACGTTTACCGCTGCAGGAAATATAACGGTCAATTCAAAAATAAATTTATCCGGTTTTAATGCGGCTGTAGGGGCAGGTTCCGGCGGCAATGGCGCTGCAATTTTATTTACGGCAGCTAGCGGTAATGTTAATATTTACAATGCAATTATAAATACAGGAGGTAAAGGTGGTAATACAACTTCAGGAAATGCAGGTGCAGGTGGACAGGGAGGTTCAATTACCATTAATTGCTCCGGAAATGTAAATGTGGGAAGCAATACAGCTTTATCGGATAGCTTGGTTACCAGAGGAGGCAATGGTGGAGATTGTACAGTAATTAATGCCGGTGGCGGTGGTACCGGTACAAAAGGAGGAGTCATTGCTATTACTTCAGGCAATGGTATAGTTACAATACAGGGCAACAGCGGGTTTAGCACTGTAGGTGGAAATGGCGGCGGCGCAAACAGCACATCAGGTAATTCAGGTGCAGGTGGCAATGGAGGAGATATGAGTATATCCGCAAAAAACGGAATCAGTATTGGAGCATCTTCTTCTGACAATGATAGCTTATTAACCAGAGGTGGCATTGGAGGATTTAATTTAAATAAAGGTGGAGGAGCTGGTGGTACGGGAGGAAAAATCACATTGGCTTCTTCTGCTGGTACAATAGTGATTACCGGTAATGGAGGAGTTGCTGCAGATGGTGCAAATGGAGGGCAGGGAGGTGGAGGTTCAGCTACAGGTGATGGAGGAGGAGGTGGTGTAATATTGATTGGAGCTATTACCGGAACAGGCCAGGTTAATATAGCTTCTTCAATAAGTTCAAACGGAGGTAATGGGGGTTCTCATTTAGGTACAAGTAGCCCGGGAGCAGGTGGTACAGGGGGCGCTATTAGTATCTTATCAGCAAGTACAGTTATTACAGATAGTATAAATTCAAATGGAGGGATAGCGGGTACAATTCCTGTTTCAGGAAATTCAAATAAAAATAATGGCGGTAAGGGAGGAATTATAACTGTGACTTCAGGTACAGGAACAACGGTTACTATTGGAGGAGCTGTCAGTTCTTCCGGCGGTGCAGGTTCCGTAGGTTATACAGCCAGCGGAGGCACAGGAGGTGATGCAAATGCCAGCTCTCCTGCCATTATTATAACTGGCCCGGCAGGTATTACAACAAATGGAACTTTAGCGGCACAAGGTGGCTCGGGTGGCGCCAGTAGCGGTGGGGGCGGTGGGGCCGGAGGAGCCGGAAAAGGAATTACATTATCATCTTCGGGTAATGTATTTATAAACGGAATGCTAAATTCACTTGGCGGTAACGCAGGAAATGGTACTTCCAGTGTAAGCAGTGCCGGAGGAAACGGCGGAAATATATCTGTTACCGGAACTACAGGCATCACAATAGGATCATCTTCGGCGGATAATGATAGTGTATTAACACGAGGTGGGAATGGCGGAAATAATCCAACTTCCAGTGGTGGTGGTGCAGGTGGAAATGCAGGAACAATTGCTTTAACATCAAATGGACCTATAACAGCAAACAGCGTTGGTGGATTCAGTGCTGCTGGCGGAGCCGGAGGAATAGGTGCTAGCAGCGCCGCCGGGGCTGGGGGTAATGGTAATACAATCACAATAGGATCAGCTACTGCCGGAGCCATTACTTTAAACGGAGCTCTAAATTCCAGTGGTGGAGCCGGTGGGGCAGCTAATATAAGTAGTGCCAGTGGAGCCGGAGGAACAGCTGCAGCCATCAGTATTATTTCAGGAAATACAATTATTACAGATAGTTTGATAGCCAATGGAGGCAATGCCGGTAATGCAACCAATTCTGCGGGAAATAGCGGTGGAGCAGCTTCTATTACTGTAACTTCTGGCAGTTCTTCGTCTGTTACTATTAATGGTGCTGCGAGTGCATCAGGTGGATTTAATACCAGTACAACCTCAGGTACAGCCAGCAATGGCGGGGCTGCAAGTACAATTAATATATCAGCTGGCTCAGGCGGTATTAGCGTTACTTCCAGCTTATCATCAAAAGGTGGCTCAGGTGGAAGTAGTACTAGTGGCACGGGGGGAGCATCCGCTAATGGCAATACAATTACTTTATCAACTACAGGTTCTATATCAGTAACCGGTGCTATAAGTACTACAGGTGGTGCTGCCGGTAGTCTTTCCAGCTCAACCAAAAATGGCGGAACCGGAGGAAATATTGCTATAGGTACTGCATCTACAACTTCTATAACTACAGGTTCAATAATTTCGAGCGGAGGAAATGGAAGCGGACATGCAACTGCTAATCCTGGTACCGGAGGTGCAGCGGGAACTGTAACATTGTTGGCAAAAGGGAATATTAATACTGCAGACATTAGTTCAAATGGCGCAAATGCAGGAAATACCACAGGTGCCAGCAGTCAGGCAGTTACAGGAGGCAGTGGTGGAGCTATAAACATTACGAGTTCTACTACAGGCGCAGTTACGGTAACAGGTGTTATAAGCTCAAGTGGTGGTATAGGAACTACTGCAAGCTCAACAACTTCTACAACAAATACAGGCGGTGCCGGCGGTACCGCAGGCAACAACGGTAGTAATATAGCAATTAAAATATCGGCAATTGCAGGAATTAGTGTTACATCTTTAACTGCAGAAGGTGGGGCAGGAGGAACAAATTTTGCGTCTTCCGGTGGAGGACATGGTGGAGCAGGTGGTGCCGGTATGGGAATTAGTTTATTATCACCCGGACCAATAGCCGTAAATGGTACTATAAGTTCAAAAGGTGGTGCAAGTGGTTTAGCTAAAACGCTCGGTACAGGAGGAAGAGGTGGAGATGGAGGAGCCATCAATATTGGAACAGCAGGATCAACAACAAGTATATTAACAGGAGCTATTGTTTCAAGCGGTTCAAATGGTGGAGATGGAATCGGCCAGCCGGGGCAAGGGGGTAATGCCGGTATTGTTACAGTATTGGCCACAGGAACAATAGCAACGGCTTCTATTACTTCTGATGGAGGAAATGCAGGAAATACAGTTAGTGGTAGTCAAAATAACAACGGTGGTAACGGAGCCGCAGTGAACATTACTACAACAGGTGCAGCCGCAACTGTTACAGTTACTGGTGCAGTAAGTTCAAGTGGTGGCTCGGGTAGCAGCACAAGCAGTGCTGCTGCTACAACCAATACAACAGGAGCTGGTGGCGCAGCGGGTAGTGCAAGTAGTGTCGCAATCAATATAGTTGCACCAGGTGGTGTAAACATAACTTCTTCTGTAACTGCTAAAGGTGGTAATGGTGGGTCAAATGCGTCAACAACTACCGGAAACGGACATGGAGGAAGTGGAAGCACAGGATTTAATATTGTTATAACAGCTGTCAACGGTTCAGCGATAATTGGTGGAGCAATAAACAGCAACGGTGGTAACGGAGGAAATGCTACATCGGGCAAAACAAATGGCTCGGGGGCGGCTGCAGGAACTATAGCTATAACCGGAGGCACCGGTATAACTATACCCCAAAGTATTTCAGCAATTGGTGGTGTAGCAGGAACGGGTGGAACCGGAGGTTCATCTAGTAATAATAGTAATATTACAATATCAGATGGAGGTACTGTAGTAACAGCAGGCAGTACCAGTAATAATGCCGGTGTATCAGGAGTTATGACAGGACTTAATTTTACAAGTTCCGGCACAGGGATCTTAAAACTTTCAGCAGCCAATCAATATACAGGTACTACTACCATTAGTGATACCTTGCAAATAGCTATTGCAGGAGCATTGCCGGTTGTTGCTACCAACAATATAACATTGAATGGCGGAACAATCAGCACTGCGGGTGGTATCGGAGGAACAGGTGTAAGCAACGGCACTTTATTGGGAAAACTTACGGTTACAGGTTCCGGATCTGCCATCACTTTAGGTTCCGGTAGCCATAGCTTGCAATTTAGTAATACAACAACCGGTGTTTATGGTACCGCACCTCTTGTTATAAACAATTGGTTGAATGTACCAGGTTCATCAGGAATAGCCGGAAGGGTTTTTATTGGGCCTATTAATGATTTGACTTCAACTCAATTAGGTACAATTACATTTAAGGGATATTGTGGTGTAGCTAAATATGTACCATCAGGCAGCGGTGAACTTACACCTACACCTACACCGGCTATTAATTTAACATCCATTAATCAAGCTCCTTCACCAGCCTGCCTTAATTCAACACCAACAATTACTATTAGTGGTGTTACAGCCGGAGGTACGGTTAATTATAAAATTGGTTCCGGTTATTATTCATCTGTACTTACATTTAGTGGTGGCGGTACAGCAACTTTTACAACGCCTGCACTTACACAGGCAATGGGTACAGCTTTGGTAATTGATTCTGTTAATTATGGTACCTGTTGGATTACAGTTACAGGTAGTACTGCATTAAGTCTATCTGTTGCTTCAACAGCCGTAACATCTACTATACAATCATCAGGTACAGCCTGTGCCAATACAGCTACATCTATTCAGTTATCAGGTCTTGTTCCGGGTGTTTATTATACAGCTACTTATACCATTAATGGTGGACCCGTGCAGACAACAGCTGCTGTACTGGCAAACGGAAGTGGAAATATAATTTTTTCTACTGTTAGCATCGCTCCCGCCATGAGTGGAAAAACGTTGCAGATCTTAACCTTGTATGATGGTAGCTGCACTACAAATGTTACGGGCTCTACTTCTACAACCTTATCTGTATTTCAACCTGCAGCTTTAAATTCAGTAGGGCAAACACCAAGCCCTGCTTGTATTAAATCTACAGCCACAATTACATTGGGAGGATTAAGAACCGGAACGGCTTACACAGTAATATATACTATTAACGGAGGTTCAAATCAAACTACCACTACTTCCACTGCCGACATTTTGGGGAATGCAAATTTTACAACCATACCACTTACAGCAAGTATGAATAATACTCCGTTGCAAATCGTTTCATTGGATAGCTTACCGGGTACATGTGCTGCAACTACCTACATAACAGGGGCAGCTAATACCTATTGTACTCTTTCAGTATACCAAACGGTAACCTGGTTAGGTGTAGATAATGATTGGAATAATGTAAATAACTGGTGTGGTGGTATACCGGACAGTACAACGGATGTTATTATACCAACTGTTGCTTCTGCAAAATATCCGAAATTAAGTTCAGCATTGGCAGCAGGCATTGGTAAAGGTGCAGTAAAAAATATTACTATTTCCAGCAGCAGTGCTTCTGTAACATTGGATAGTACGGGCATTTTATCTATAGCAGGCAGCATCACCAACGCCGGCACTTTAGATGCATCGGCAGGTACTATACGCATGTGCGGAACAGTCAATCAAACAATAGATGGCGGTGCTTTTGTTCGTCGAACAATTAATAATCTTATCATTTGTAATAACAGTACAGCACCATCTGTACAATTAGCCAATACTACAGGCGATACGTTGAATATAATGAATGCGGTTTCGTTTGGTGTAATCAACAATGCTAATTTCAAAACAAATAATAATCTCGCTTTAAAATCTACAGTAAACAATACGGCAAGTATTGCGGATATTTCCAATGGAGGTTCCAGTACAGGAAACACCGTTACCGATTCTGTAATTATTGAACGTTATTTTCCGGCACATCGTTCCTGGAGGCTTGTTACAGCCCCTGTTAATGCAGCAGGAGCACCAACTATTAGCAAAGCGTGGCAGGAAGGACTTATAAATACAAGCCGTTTGTCTCCGGTTTATAATTCAAACTACGGTACAATAATAACGAAGAATACAACAGCTGTTAATGGTTATGACGCCGGTTCTACCAGTAATCCTTCTATCTATTATTATAATTCGGGAGCCTGGAGTGCTCCTGGTGCTACAAATACAGGGCATATAACAGATAGACCCGGATATCTGTTATTTGTGCGGGGTAGCCGTAATTATATTGTAGCCAATCAATATAATCCTGCTACAGTAACTACATTAAGGGTGAAGGGATTAATTAATCAGGATTCAGTAAATATTGGCGGCACCGGAACTACTGTGATAGGAAATCCTTTTGCATCTACCATTAATTATACCGGTATTTATGAAAGAGCACATAATTTAGCAGCCACTTATTATGTTTGGGATCCTTTTACTACAGGATCAAATTCTACAGGTTCTTTTATTACTATGCATGATAATGGAGACGGAACTTATGATGCTGTACCGGATCCTACAGACCCAAGCCCTCTTAATGATTCGTATCGCCATCCCATTGACAAGGAAGGTAATATACAATCCGGTCAGGCATTTATAGTGTATTTTACAAATGGAGATCCGGCAGCTGCGCCACCAACAGGTTATGGCATAGGAAATTCAAAAATTAAAGAAACAGATAAAAGAACACAAACAAATAATTATTATTTCCGTCCGGCAGTTCCATTAAGCAGTACCGAAAAATTCAGGACAAATTTATATGCTCAAAATAGCGATGGTACTATTTCATTAGAGGATGGATTACTCAATCTTTATAATGATAAGTACAGCAATGCTGTAAATTATCTTGAAGATGCACCAAAAGTGGGGAATATTTCAGAGACAATTGGTTTATTGCGTGAAGGGCGGAATCTGGCAATAGATGCCCGCAAGATAATTGGCACAACGGATACGATATTTTACAGTCTTTTTGGTATGCAGCAAAAAACATACATCCTTCAAATGGAAGCAAACGGTCTGAATCATACCGGATTAACAGGTATTCTTGTAGATAGTTTTTTAAATACCCGTACTCCTTTAAATCTTAATGGCACAACAGATATAACATTTACTGTTACCGCCAATGCTGCATCTTCTGCATTACATCGTTTCACAGTATTGTTTGTACCTGCAGAAGGTGGTACGTTACCGGTAAGTTTTACAAGCATAAAGGCTACGCAGCAAAGTGCAAAACAAATTGCTGTTCAGTGGTCGGTACAAAATCAGGTAAATATTAAAACTTACCAGATACAAAAATCAACAGATGGCAGCAACTTCATCACGGTTGGTATAGTTGCGGCCACAGGCACAGGTTTGTCTTCGGAAATATATAGTTGGCAGGATAACGATGCAGTTGCAGGAAACAATTATTATCGTATAGTAAGTGTAGAAACAGAAGGAGGATTATCCTATAGTAATGTGGCAAATGTAAAACTTCAAACAGTTAATATGTCGGTAAGCGTATATCCAAATCCGATAAAAAATAATCTAATTGGACTACAATTTACTGATGCTCCGGAAGGTGTTTATAATTTGCGTTTATTAGACAATATAGGACAGGAGCTCTTTACTAAATCTATAACACATCCTGGTGGAACAGGCAGAATTCCTGTGCAAATATCCGGTTCATTGGCAGGAGGAGCTTACACGTTAGAAATTATAAATAGGGATAATACCAAACAAAGTGTTTTACTGTTAATTGAATAACAGTAGTAATACGATCGAAATAAATACGGGGATCTGTTTTAGATCCCCGTATTTGTTTTAGTATAATTCCAATCAATGAATAATTATAAAATAAAGGATAAATATAGAAGATTTCTAGAAAGGTATTTTTAAGTATACTATAAAACGAATTGATAATCAGCTCCTATTATTGGAATAATGTTTACTGTACTACTACTAAATATATTTCAGATGTATAATAAAAAGGTATTTTAATAATGGTATTTAGTGAGCATTCGATTTGTTTTTTGGTGTAAACGTTGTCGGGAACGATTGCATAATATTTTAATAATTGGAAGGGGGAGTGAAGTATATTTACGTAAGATTTGCTTGGCTGTGCGTTCATTTTGTGAGCTGTTTTTTAATAAAACGGCAGCTTGATTTATACCTTGCCTATATCCATTCTCCTGTAAAATACCTGATTAGTATCCTCTTGTTTAATCAAGTGTAGTTTCTTGTCCTTAAACTTAATATTTTTTCCTGTATGCGAAAAATTTTACCTAATTGGTATGCACCAATGGCTGTTGCAACTTGTAAAACAACCATTGCTCCTTCCGAACCTTTTGCCTTTATCAACCAAAGAAAAGTTTCCATAAAGAAAATTTTTGTTTTTATTTTCCTATTTGCATTCATGGGATTAAAGTTTGCCGGTGTTTCTATTGGGCAAACAACAACTGTATTTTCAGATAATTTTAATGGCAGAACAACTGTAAACGGTGGTGCCAATACATATAGTCTTGTAAGAGAAACGGGGACTAAAATAAACATAACCGACACTACAATTACTGTTAGTGGAACGCCTTATGGCCTTTTAGATTTTGTATCTCCATCCTCCAGTGCAGGATGTGCTTATGTAGTATCTCCACTTTCTGCATTCACCTCTCCATTTAATGCTACTCTTAATGCCAATCCGGGATTAGTAACATGGTCTTTTAATATGTCGCCGCATTCAAAAGGTGCTGCAGGCCCGTTTGTTTCAGGAACAGGTGGAAGTAGTACGAATTATGCGATCGGTGTTATTTTAACAACTACGGCAACAAGCAACTTTACAGGATCAGGAACTGGGTATGCGATAGTTAATATTGGTGGCTCAAGTGGGCTTGGGTATCAGTTTGTACGATTTACAGGAGGAATTGGAGGAACATTGACAACGCTTGCAAATCTTACAACTTCTTCAAAAACCAGTTGGGTTGATATTAAAGTTGTTTATAACCCGGCTGTAGATTCCTTTACATATTATTTTAATGATGAAGTTAATTCTACTTATGCTCCTACAAATGACCCTTCTACATTTACGTATACCAATTCGGTTAAATTTAAAGATAATACTTATACCTCAACTGCAATGGCTTCCTGTGCATTTGGTGTAATGCTTACTACCAGTTCAGGGAACAATTATGTTTTTGATAATTTTAAATGTACAGTTCTTAATACTTGTCCTGCTACCATTACAAGTTCACCTTCTAATCCGGCAGCAGTATGTGCCGGCACGGGTACTCCTTCCTTTACGGTTGCAGCTACGGGTACCGGATTAACGTATCAATGGTACGAAAGTACAAATGGCGGTACTACATATTCTGGTACTGCACTAACTAACACGGGAGTATATTCGGGGAGTGGAACGGCTACATTAGTTATAACAAATCCGCCTATAGGCATGAATGGATATGTTTACAAAGCTGTATTGAATGGCTGTGCAACCAGTACTCCTGCCACGTTAACGGTTAATGCTTCCGCACCTTCAATTGGTACACCATTACCGGCAAGTCCGGCGGCAGTTTGTTCAGGTGCTGGTTCTGCTAGCTTTACAGTAAATGCAACCAATGCGATTTCTTATCAATGGCAGGAAAGTACTACGGGCAGTGGTGGCACTTTCAACAATATAACCAATGGCGGTATTTATAGTGGTGCAACATCTGCTACGCTTACCTTAACCAATCCTACAGTTTCAATGAGCGGATATGCTTACAGGGTAGTGGTTGGTGGAAACTGTTCAAATATTAATTCAGATGGTACTGCCACTCTATCATTTGTTACAGCTCCAGCCATAACTACAAGTCCTTCAAATCCAGCAACAGTTTGCGCAGGTTCAGGCTCATCATCCTTTATGGTTGTTGCAAGTGGCGGTGGTCTTACTTATCAATGGTATGAAAGTACAGATGGCGGCGTTACGTTCCCAACCTTGCTTAGCAATACAGGAGTATATACAGGAACAGGCACAGCTACATTAGTAATTACAGCTCCTCCTGTTACTATGAATAATTATCAGTATAAAGCTGTAGTTACCAATTGTTCCGGTTCAGCACCTACAAACGGAGCGGCTAAATTAACTGTGGGTGCAGCAATTGCTACTATCTCCGGACCAACACCATCAAGCACAACAATTAATCCCGGAGGCAATACCAATTTTGCAATAAGTGTTACAGGAACAGGGTTAACATATCATTGGTATTATAGTCCGGATGGAGTTACGTGGACCTCTACTGCTACGCCATTAGCTAATTTCACCTTTACGAATGGGACTACCAATACGTTAACTGTTTCAACAACATCATCTGTTGCAGTAGGTTCTTATTATTACCGTTGTACTGTAAGCAGTGCATCCTGTTCGGTTAATAGTGGTAATGCAACATTGCAGGTTGTTTATCCTGATCCAACATTGACCAGTCTCAGCCCAAGTTCAGTTACAGAAGGTAATGGAGCATTTACATTAACAGTGAACGGAACTAATTTCAAAATTGGAGCCGGGGTTTCTGTTGTGTATTGGAATGGCGTAGCGTTAACAACAACATATGTAAGCAGTACACAATTGACTGCATCTGTTCCAGCTGCGAATGTTGCTGTTGGAACCGGAGGTACTACGCCAAGTATTACTGTTAAAGTTACCGGAGCAGTAAATCCATCAAATGCACTGTCATTTACCATTAATGCTGCTGCAACGGGTTGCGGAACTTTATTAAGTTCTTATACAATAGATCCTACTATTGCTATAAGTGCTACAAATTTCCAAACGTTTACAGCTGCTGTAAATATGTTAAATACATCTTGTACAGGAACACGTTCGCATCCAATTACTTTTTATGTAAAAGCCGGACAAACATTTACAGAAAATGTACCGGCATTAAAAGTAGTGCCGGCAACACTTGCTGCTAATTATATTGTATTTAAAACAGATGGCTCATCACCTACACATCCGTTAATACAATCTGGTACAGGAACTGCTGCTGCAGATGCGATCGTTACTATACAGGGAACAAATTATATTGTTTTTGACGGGATTGATTTAATGGATAATGCAGCAAATACAACGGCTGCTGCCAGAGCTGAATATGGATATTTTTTAATAACCAATCTAAATACTGGAGGTTCTACTATTGGTGCTCAGTATGATACTATAAGGAATTGCATAGTAACATTGAATAAGGCAAATACTAACAGGACTTATGGAGTATTGCAGTCTGGTAATGGTGGGGTAGCTAACAGCGGCAATATGTATGATAGGTTAACTGTTTATAATGCTATCGATGGTATTGTATTATCAGGAAATGCCTCCATAAATGACATTGGAAATACGGTACAAAATTGTATTGTAGGACCTGCTATCAGCGGTACAAACAATCTTGGAGGAGGTGCTGCTTTTCCTGCTTATGGTATTGCTGTAGGGTCTCAAAGTGGAGTTTCAGTTCATGATAATATTGTACGAAACATAACACTTACTTCATCAAACACTACAATAGGCCTATCTATCGGAGGAGCAGGTACCGGAACTCTGAATGTTTATAATAATATTGTTTATAATATTACAAATACAAATACAGGTTCATCTTCAATAGTTTATGGTATAAATATAGTTACAACAGCTACTACAAATGTTTATTTAAATAAAATATATAATATCAGTAACAGCGGCACAAGTTCAAACTGTGTTACTTATGGAATGTTTGTAACACCGGCTGCTGCAACTACTACTAATATCTTCTCTAATTGTATTAGCGAAATTACCGGTAGTTATAGTGGAAGCAATCGTAATATAGCTGGTATTAATTTTAATGCACCTACTTCTGGTACAAATGCTACAGGTAATATTTACTTTAATTCAATATGGTTTGCAGATTCTTATGCCTGTACAGTTGCAGACTTTTATACAATCGGTTCCAATGCAACGTTGAATATAAAAGAAAACATTTTTAAATACAATGGCATACAAACAAATTCAAGTAATAAGGCATATTGTGTTTATTTTAATAGCGGCGTAGGTGTATTAAATATCGAAGATTACAATATCTATGATATGATAAAACTTGCCTCACCCTATGAAACAGGCTACGATGGCAGTAATGCTCAAGGCTCCTTGGTAGCTTGGAAAAATGCTACAGGGAAAGATATTAATTCTCAACAGTTCTTTACTCAGTTTGTATCAGTAACAGATTTGCATCTTTCTGATTATCCATCTTCCAGTTATACGGGTTCATTGGCTGATGTATCTTCTATAAGTCCTTCTACTGATATTGATGGGCAAGCAAGGACCACGCCAACCATCGGAGCAGATGAAATATCAATTACAACCTCTCCGGTAGTAGTTATAAGTGCTCCCAATCAACCGGATGCTGCAAATATTGCACGTGGAATTTCAGGGTTGATTATAGGACAATATAACCTGGCATCTTATTCTGCCACTGCAGGTAGTAATGCTGATCCGGTTTTAAATTCAGTTACACTTACTGTAAAAACATTGGGCCCAACATCTGCAACAAGTACAGATTTTACTAATTTTAAAATTTCTCTTTTTGATGCTTCGTCATTGACAGATTATGGTGTACAGGCTAGTTATCCGGGTACTGTTACATATAATGCAGGAGGAACTTTCACTATGAATTTCACTTTAGCCAGTCCTATTGATTTGACCGGTGGAGATACTTATTACTTATATCTAACTACAGACGTAAATACTTCGGTAGCATCGGGTTCCAATATACATGTTGATACAACAACTGCTGCATCATTCAGTTTTTCTGCAAGTGATGGAAGTGGTACACCTGTAACAAAAATTGCATCTTCTATAATTGATTCGGCCGGTAAACAAACTGTTTGTACATTCTATTATAATACGGCGATGCTGGATCCCGGAACGTTATATCCTAAAACCACTAACATAGATGATTTAAATGGATGGAGAGCTTTGAAAACCGGTAGCGTAGCTAATATGGGCGGAGTTCCCCCTAATTTCACAAACGATTATCAGGTATTTAATATTATACGAAATGGTGCTACATTTTCAAGTACAATTGCTACCTGGAATCTGAGCGGTGCTTTCTCCAAAGCAATTGTAGGAGATGGAAGTACTACGCCTGTACGTTTTATTGTACCGAACGGTAATGTTATAAGCGATACTGTAGATGTAATGATAAATGGTACTTTACAACTGTTTACAACACCAGTTATTAATTCACTTACTTTAGGTACTTTATCTGATCACAGTACCGTTGAATTTTCATCTAGCTCTTCACAAACAATTCCGGTGGCGAATTACGGCAATATTATATTGGATAGTGCAGGAGATAAAATATTTCCGGCGGGCACTATAGGTATTAAAGATTCACTAAAAATGCAATCCACCGGGGCTCTAACTGCGGCTACGGGAAATACAATTAATTTTAATGGAATTACACCACAGATTATTCCCGGTTATAATCATAATAATTTTGTGTATTACAACCTGAATGTTAATAATACCGGAACAACCGCTACACAAATAGGAGAGCTTCTTGGCACTGCGGAAAGCGTATACGTAAGTGATTCGCTAACCCTTAACAGTAATCTTCTGAATAAAACTTTAATTGTGCCCGCAAAAGATAGTATTATACTAACTTCTGCCGCTCAGGGAGTATTGGTAAGTGCCGGTTCTTTACAGGTAAACGGGGCCATTGTAAGTAATGCTGTTGGTGCTATCTTTAATACATCCAGTGCTTCCTGCCAGTTTAATATTGGAAGCATTTTCAGATTGGCGACAGCAGATGTTTCTACAGCCAATGCTGTTACTGCACAAATCCCTATTGCTACCTGGTCAAAACCTTCTACCTGTCTCATTACAGGTATTATTGGAGTAGCAGGAAGCGATTATCAAGGCCTTGGAGGCAATTATCAGGCCTTCAGCAATTTTGTTATTAATTGCCCTAATTTAGTTGGCAAATTATTATTAACCAATGCGGCTAATAGTGGCTTCTCTGCAGATACACTGAGAGTAACAAATACAGGAAGTAACCCGGCCGGCCATACGGGTTTTGTTCAAATACCAAGACAAGGAACACAAGAAACAGTAAATGTAAAATACTATTTTCAAGAGTCGGGATATGTAACAATTGCACAAAATATCAGTAGTGCAGGTAGCAGGATATTTAATGTTGCAAATGACTTTACTGTATATGATAACCTGCCGTCTATCTATCCTTCTAAGTTTGAAATAATGAATACAAGTAGTACCAACAGCCCTGCATGGTATGGTAAATTAACTGTAGGAGGTAATTTTTACATGGCACCAACAGCTACTTTGAGCCAGGGGAAAGCTTCGTCAACACAGCAAGCTACAGCAGATCTTAGCTTTAACGGTTCAAACGGCAATCAAAATGCTACATTTGGTATAATCTTTGGGAATATCAATTTTGAAGTGAACAAAACGCAGGTAAGTGGAGCAAAGGATACTGTAAAATTATTAACGAATGCTATCGCTGATAGTTTCTATTTAACCAAAGGTGTTTTTGCAATAGGTTCTAATACACTTACCGTTAATGGCCCTTCAAATACGGTATACGCACCTGGTACCGGAACATATGGAGGTTCCAAAACATCTAATTTATCAATCGGTTCTTCTGCATTTGGAGCTTCTACAACCGGAGGTACATTGAAGTTTGCTACAAATACGTTGGGTGCTCCTTATAATAACTATCTTAAAAATTTAACCTTATATGGTAACAACACATTTTCTTCAACAGCTACACTTGGTAACGCATTAAATATAACCGGTGGTACTACTACAGCTCCGGGGGTAGTATCTGTCGGTGGCAATGGATTGTTGAGTACCGGAGGTTTCTTAACGCTGAAATCAGATACGCTTGGTACAGCCAGGGTGGATTCCAATACCATTGCAACATCCGGTTATATAACCGGTAATACAACAATCGAACGTTATTATCCTTCACATCGTTCATGGCGTTTAGTGTCTGTGCCAATCAGTGCAACAGGTGCTCCAACAATTAAAGCTTCATGGCAGGAAGGAGCATCGAATACTTCCCGTTTGTCACCTATAGATCCAAATCCCGGATATGGTACAATCATTACAAAAACAACATCATCTGTGAATGGATATGATGCAGGTTCTACTTCTAATCCATCTATTTATTATTTTACAGGGTCAGCCTGGGTAGCTCCTTCGGGAACATCGGGTACTACTCCAGGTGCTAATGCGGGTGTTATAACGGATCAACCGGGGTATATGTTATTTGTAAGAGGTAGCCGTAATTATATTGTGGCCACACAATTTCAACCTTCTGCAACTACCACATTAAGAGTTACAGGGGGATTAAAGCAAGGTTCACAAACGTTTGGAGGTACAGGCATGACGGTGATAGGTAATCCATATGCATCTACTATTTATTACGATGCTGTAATTGGCCGTGCCGGCAGTAAACTTCCAAACTATTATTATGTATGGGATCCGTTAATGACCGGTACTAATGGAGTAGGATCTTTTATAACATTGCAAAAAATTGGCGCTCATCAATATACACCAAGTCCTGACCCTTCAGCTACAGCAGATACCAATCAGGTATCTCATACCATAGACCTTGATGGAAGGATTGAATCCGGACAAGCTGTACTTGCTTATTTTACAAATGGTTCAGGCTCGGTTGCAGGTACCTCAAGTATACAGGAAACAGATAAGACTATTCAAAATGATAATTATGCTTTCAGACCGGCAGCTCCTTTAGAAGATGTGTCCGAACTGTTCAGAACAAACCTGTTTGCTCAAAATAGTGATGGTACTACTTCTTTGGAAGATGGGGTATTGGATGTATATAATAATCAGTATTCTGATACAGTTAATTTCTTAGAAGATGCTCCTAAGCTGGGTAATATATCGGAAACAATCGGATTGTTTAGAAATGGTTATAACCTGGCTATTGAAAGTCGTAAGATAATTGGAGTTACTGACAACGTTTACTATAGCTTATTTGGTATGCAGCAAAAAAGTTACATTATACAATTTCAGGCTACCAATCTTGATCATCCGGGATTAGGCGGTTTCCTCATAGACAGCTTTACGCATACACGTACACCTTTGAGTCTTGTGGCAACCACTAATTATAAATTTTCAGTTACCAGTAATACAGCCAGTTCTGCATTGCATCGTTTTACAGTAATCTTTATTCCTGCAGAAGGCGGCCCATTACCGGTGACATTTACGAACATAAAAGCTGCACAACAGACAGATAAAAATATCGCTGTTCAATGGAATGTTGAGAACCAGTTAAATATTAAATCATACGAAGTTCAAAAATCAACAAACGGTAGTCATTATACAACAGTGAACACGACTACAGCGGTTGGTGGAAATGTTGCAGCCATGACTTACAATTGGGTTGATAGCAATACGGTTACGGGAGATAATTATTATCGTATAATGAGTATTGGCACAGACGGTACAAAAGCATATAGCCATGTAGCTGATGTTAAAGTAGCAACTGCAACCTTTACTTCATCGATAAGAATATATCCAAATCCAATTTCAGGTAAAACAATTGGTGTACAGTTTACCAACTTACCAGAAGGTAATTATGGATTAAAAATTACCAATGCTATTGGCCAAACATTGTTTAGCACTACTGTATATCATCCGGGTGGCAACGCTACTAAAACGATAGAAATTAATAATGCTTTAGCTAAAGGTGTTTATAATTTGGATATAACCTATCCGGATAACCTAACAAGACAAAGCATTCAATTAATTGCTCAATAACGAATAAATAACTTTACTTGCACGGGAATCTTATAGGTTCCCGTGTATTTTTATAGACAGGTTTCCTGAATAATATAGAACCATAATTAAACCTAACAAACATGAAGAAATTATCTACACGAATTTTATTTCTATTTCTGGCATTCAGTGGATTTACATCTGCAAAATTAGTTGCGCAGGTATCTGCAGTATATGAAACCGTAGGTTCCGGAAATTGGGACGATTTTAATGTATGGCAGTATTGGGCATCCGGCACAATTGGTGTTGGCACATCCATTTCACCTACTACAACTATTCCGGGTGCTACTGATAAAGTAGTAATTCATAACGGGCATACCATTTCGCTTAATAGCGCAAACAGAGCCTGCAATGGGATTACAATAGAAAGTGGTGGGAAATTATGGCAAGGTTCAGCCAGTGCTTTTCGTTTACAAATAGGAGCAGGTGGTACAAATTATCCTTATCCATTAAATGATAGCTTAATTAATAATGGAGTATTAGGTGGTGCTTCAGATGGATTATATGTAGAACAAGGCGCAAGAGCCGGAACCCTTACTCTTACTGGCTCCGGTTCGTATGATATAGGTAAAATCAGAACTCCAGGTGGAAATGGAGGAACTGTAAACGGCGTATTTAACCTTATTATTGACGCCAATATTAATTTATATCAGCAGAGTAATTACGCATTGACTATTGTATATAATCCTACATTAACTGATAATTATACAATGACCATTAATGCAGGTAAAACCGTTAAGGTGATAAGTCCAAGTGGTTATTTTCACAATAGCCAAAGTTCTGCTACGTATGGCAGATACCTCTATGATATCAAAGGCACTTTAGATCTTTCTACCAATACTCAAACAAGGATAATAGCGCCTGCTGCTGCTACATCTGCAATTGTATTGAATGTAGATGGTGGTATATTAAAAACCAGCGCAGCATTTAAAGCGGATACGCTACAGACCGTAGCTACAATAATTAGCGCTGGTGTTCTTGCAATAGGAGCTACAAATGGTGGTTTAATTGATGCCAGTAATTCAACTGTATTTACATTAGGAAATACTACTGACGGTTTAGGAGGTACACATAAAATATTTTTAGCTTTAGATGCTACAGGAAGGCTTCAACAAACAGTAGGTGCTACAGAAGTTAAATTTCCAATTGGCATATACAATCCAAATCCTGCACTGCTCATTAATTCAACTGCCAATGCAGCTTACCTTACCAACAGCGGAACACCGGATATATTCAGTATTGGCTTAAAAGGTACTTTTGACAATGCTTTGAATGATGCCAGTAAAGTTGTAAATCGTCAATGGGATATTCAGGAAGCTGTTGCCGGAGGTTCTAATGTAACCGTAAGGCTTGCATGGTTAACAGCAGATCAAGGTTCCAACTTTAGCCCTTCAGCTCCTATAAACACCATCCATTATTCTGGTGGCTGGTCAGAAACGCCGGCTTCCATTACCGGCTCCGGTACGGATGCTGATCCATATATTTCCAGTACTTCAGGTTTTACTTCTTTCTCTCCGTTTGGGGTAGATAATACGTTAGGTGTTGTACCGGTTACTTTTGTTAATATAAAAGCAGCCAAAACATCCAATGGTATACAGGTAGATTGGGCAAATGCTACAGAATTAAATATCAATAACTACATCGTGGAAAAATCAACAGACGGCTTGAATTTCAGCCCTGCAGCTTCGATCGTTCCAAAGTCGAACAATGGTTCATTGAATAGTTATTCATGGCTGGATGCGGCTCCTGCAAATGGTACAAATTATTACAGGATAGAAGCGATTGATCAAAGCTATAAAATAGATTACAGTACAATAGCACAAGCTACTATAAGCGGCAGCGGAAAGATTACGATTTATCCAAATCCTGTTAAAGAAAATACAGTTTATCTAAAACTTAATGGACTGCCAAATGGCATTTACAATGTAAGATTGATTGCAAATAATGGACAGGCTATAGTAACAGATATATTAAATTATACCGGTGGTAATACTGCCGAATTTAACTTAACCGGTGATGTTAAACCAGGAGCATACACATTGGAGGTAGTAAATCCCGATGGTGCTATCACTAATCTTCAATTACTAAGATTATAAATAACTTATAAACTCAGTAACAAAAAAGAGCCTTTTTAAAAGGCTCTTTTTTGTTACTATGAACATTTTGTACTTTTTTTTAGTTCGATACAATAATGTCTAGCCTTAATCGTTATGTTGATAAAGAATGAATTTTATTTGATAATTGTCAAATAAATATACAAAAACCTTAAACTAATCCCCCTATGAAGCGCTTCAAAAAAAGCATTTCCCCCTTTTATATTCCCAATTTATTTACGGTAAAAAATAGCATAGCAATTCCGCTACCTGTTATGCATTTCAAATAATATATTAAAAAGTATATAAATTTTTAGTTTGGTTGATTTTGGACTTTGTGTTTTGCCGGCGTAACAGCCGGCATTTTTTATTCAATAATTTATAACTCTTAATGCTTGATTTTCAACTTTTACCTTATCAAAATTATTTGTCCATGTTGGGTTACGATGCTTCCGTTATTAGCAATTCCTTCAGCAACCCAAATATAATTTCCTGCTGCTTGTTGTGCTCCTTTATAATTTCCGTCCCATCCATTTGCTGTATTATTACTTTCAAATAGTAATTCGCCCCATTTATTAAATATCCTGAAATAATTGATGGCTTTAATATCAATCGTAAATGGTTTTATCAGGTCATTCAATCCATCGCCATTAGGAGTAAATGCAGTTGGTATTAGAAAGTATTTTACAGTATATACTTTTACTAAAACGGTATCATCTGTATAGCAACCGGAGCTTGTCATGATATGAATAAGATAATCGGTTGAAACATCATTATTAAAGGTTGGTGTAGCTGTAGTTGAATTGCTTAACCCGATGGATGGAATCCAGGTATACGCCTGCCCGATATTCCTTGCCTGTAATACTGTAGGTGTATTGGCAGATACATTCAAAGCATCATAACGTATTCCTTCGGGTGATGGAATAATACTGACAGATAAACCATTGCTTGCAGCACTTGGGCATTCATTGGCCGCTGTTGCTGTTACTGTGTAAACTCCATCAGAACTGGCTGTATAAGTAGTTCCGGTAGCTTGTGGCAATGCAAATCCGCTTTGATACCATTGATTGCCGGAAGCTGCATTAGAACTTAATACCACACTGCCGTTATCACAAAAAGAAAGCGGACCGTTGGCTGTAATAGTTGGTGTTGGGGTGGTTTGGCTAATGGTTACAATTACAGCATTACTTGTATTGCTTGAACAATTATTGGAAGTAACAATCACCGTATAAGAACCCGTTGCAGTTGCATTATAAGTTTGATTGATTGCACCATTTATTATGGCAGCGTCTTTATACCATTGATTACCACTTGTTGAAGAAGAAGTTATTAAAACATTTCCATTACTGCAAAAAGAAGTAGATCCCGTTGTTGTTGCTGTAGGGGTTGATGGGGTAGGAGTTACTGTTACTGTTGTGGCTGTACTTGCATTGCTTAAGCAACCATTCGCAGTTGCAATTACAGTATAAGAACCACTTGCGTTTGCTGTGTAATTTTGATTGACAGCGCCGGCTATACCAGCATTGTCTTTATACCATTGATTACCCAGTGCGGTATCAGAACTTAATACTACGCTTCCGTTTGTACAAAAACTCAGCGGACCATTGGCTGTAATTATGGGAGTTTTAGGGGTAGGTTTTATTACTACAGTTTTAGTAATACTATCACTGCACCCATTATTGCTTGTGCTGATCAACTTTACAGAATAACTATTATTGGCAATTGTGTAGCTATAAGTGGTATCTTTTGAAATGGCCTTGTTGCCATCACCCAAATCCCAATGATAGCTTAACGTTCCGCTGGCAATGGTAGATGTATTGTTATACACAAAGCTATTGTTACTTAAACATTGGGAGGTATTATTAATAGTAAACCCTGCAACCGGTTTGGGATAGGAAGCAATGGTTACTGTCCGGCTGGTATCAATGCAACCAAGCGAATTGGTAATAGCTACGCTATAAACACCGGTATTTGTTGTTGTATAGGTGCTACCTGCAGCACCAGGTATTGGTGTATTATTCAACAACCATTTATAACTACTATTAGCAGCAGCAGTAAACAATACATTTACATTGCCTGAGCATACTGTAGTTGGGCCGGTTACTGTTAATGTAGTATCAGCATGTGCTACGGTTATTTTTATGCTATCCTCACAGGTAACAATACCGTCTTTTACAACTACATAATACGTAGTAGTAACGGCTGGGTGTACGGTAAGTGTTTGTTTATTAATATCAGCAGGAGCTAAACCCGCTGTAGCAGCCGGATTTGCTGACCAGGTATAAGTCGCCGTACTTTTGTTTATCTGTGATACCTGGAATAAAAGTGAATCACAATTATCGGTATAAGCACTTGAGTTTGTATGAGAAGCATTATCACTTGGATCAACAAAGGTGAATGTTTGTGTGGTTTGTGTTGCCGGTGCAGTTGTATAAGTATAAATATGACTTGAGTTATACGTATCGCCATCCGGGCGTATTGGTGAACCATTCCATTGTACCCAATTTAAATTATTGGGTAAAGCACTGATAGGATTCCGCTGGTAATAGAATGCAGCATCTGCTACATTATTTGCATCGGTGCAAAAATGTACAGACCAAATTCCTGAAACCGTCATCACATAACTTTTGCCGATTGTTGTAGGGATTGTTTTTTGATTATAACTAAGGGAACTTAAATAAAATTGTCCTATTAAAGTTTGTGATGTTGTTGCAATGCCGGCAGCATTCAATGTAGCAGCCCCTCCTGAACAAACGGTATGGTTATCAGCGGTAACACTTGGTCTTATCACAATTACCTGTGTCGTATCATGTGCTACACAACCCGAACTATTGGTTACGGTTACATTATAACTCCCTGTTTGATTAACTGTTTGTAATTGATTGTTGGCATCCGGGTCTAAAGCAGCATCCGGACTTTGCCAGGAATAGCTGCTATAGCCTGCACCTGCGTCTAATGCTGTAGCATCACATATATAAGTAGTATCAGGTAAGGCATTGTAAGCAAAGGAGGTTGATGGATCTTCAGTGTGTAAAATATTTATTTCACAGGGAGTTAATGCCCTATTCCATAAACCGATATCATCTAAGTTACCGTTTATAGCATCGTAATTGGGATGATTCATCCTGCCAAATGCTGCATTACCGATTAACTGTACCGGAGCAGGAGATGTTTGTGTATTTACTAAAACCCCATCCAGATAATAGTTGGCCATAGCACCATCGTTTGTATAAACAATATGATACCATCTATTGGAAGCAGTTGCCTGAAAATTATATGTTATAAAATTTGTAGTTGTTAAATAATGACGGAAAGTAATCGGATTATTTCCATTTCCCCAGGAAACTAAAATTTGCCCTGCGCATGTACCGCAACTTCCAAACTCCATAACTCTGGGGCCCTGACAACCATCGCCCACACGATATATCCAGAAGGATAGGGTCATAGCGCCGCTGGTATTGATTGAAGTTGTGTTGATATTTGCTCCGATATATGGAGGATTGGCTGTAGTGCCACAATTGGTTGCTGAAAAATAGTAGGCAGAAGAACCGCTGCCGTATCTATCAGTAGTTAATGTAGCACCATTTACAGTACCGTTGTTGCCGTTGCCACTTACATCATTGGCGTTGCCATTAAAAGGCCAGTATCCAACCAAACCATTTGGAGAAACATACGATGGAACCTGTGCAATACTATGCAGGCTTACTAAAAAAGTAGCGAGGAGTAGAATATTTTTCATTGGCTAAAGCAAGGCTTACAAAGAATCAAGTTTATCAAACAAGCAATCAAAAATGTGAATCGTACGCAAAGGTATTAAAATTTTCGTTAGCCGGGAGGAGGCAGGCATTTGAAAGAAATGTTCAATACTCAATCCGATAGCTATCGGATTTCAATGTTCAATTTCAAGTGAAATACAGAAAGTGCAAATGATAATGAATCAGCATTAAGTTACATCAGCATTGTAATAGCTTTGTAAGCAAGCGCTGCTCCAAATAAGCATAATACCAATCCTAATCCACGGATAATGCGGTTGACTACATTTACATTTATTCGATGTCGATGTTTGGCAAGCAGATATGCCAAATAGAAAAACCATATAATGCTTCCTAACGAAAGAAAGAATGCATAAGAAAGACTTAATAATAAAGAAAGATATTTTGGTTGAGGTTCATCCTCTTTTGCGGCTTCCTGAGTTGCTTTTTTTGCATCTATATGTAAATAGGAGAGTGCTCTTTTTTTCAAGGTACTGTCTTCTGAACTTTTATTGATAGAGCTAAAACTGGTATCAACCGTTTTATCAAGACCACCAGTATTAAAACCTAATGCGGCTACCAATGATATAACTACAAAAGAAGAAGTAAGCCAACCGATAAATAATGTAGGATTGAGAAAGTTTAAAAGAAAGCCTGCCCAGAAGCCATTCTTCTCCCGTTTTTTTACGGCACCGGGTAAATGGCTTTTTTCATCAATATGCTCCAGGTCAACTTTTGTTTTGGTTATTTTATACCCGAGAAAGATTAAAAACAGAGTGCCAACCAATAATATATACGGAATCACCGGTTGATATAAAGAATAGAATTTTGTAAGTCCGAATACAGCTGCGAATACATAAACAAAGTCGGCAAAAGATGCGCCCAATGTGGCCATATTGCAATAACGTACTCTTCCTTTTAATGCATTGGATGTAATCAATATACTGATAGGCCCTGCAATAGGCATCGAGAATATAAACCCGACTATTAAGCCAACAATCGATATTGTAATAATACTTTGCATTAAAGAATATGTTTAATCTTGTTTTAAAAGCAACTTGCCGGCGGCTTCCAAATCAGCGGCAGTATCAATTTCCATACAGATATTATCGGTTGTATCTACGATAAAAATATCAGCACCGGTTTCTGTCAGTTCCTGAAAAGCGGCTTCGTAAAATTGATTTACCTGTTTGTTAACAACAATCTTATGGTCGATAATTTCAAATAATTGACGCAAGGTTTCTACCCCAAACTTTTCAATGCCGATCGATTCTCCGATGGCATCTGATAATTTTACTTCCTTCCCAATTTCCAATACTCTGCCATTTTCATCTACTTTTACTTTTATCTCTTCGTCCTGTACATTATGCCTTTTTAATGCAAGGCAATTATCATAACCCGATGCTAAAAGCTTTGCAATAATATCTTTATCAAAAATAATATCGCTGTCCATCAAAAGCATTTCATCGTCTTTCAATGCATCTTTTGTAAGCCAAAGCGAATATATGTTATTGGTAGAACTATATACATCGTTATAAATATAAATAACATTTAATTCAGGGTATTTGGCTGCAACAAAGTTTTTGATTTGATCCTGAAGGTATCCTGTAACAATAATTACCTCTTTAATATCATTGGCAATAATATTGTCGAGGGTAATTTCTAAAATACATTTATCACCTACATTTAATAAGCATTTAGGCGTATTGTCTGTTAAAGGTCTAAGTCTGGAAGCGATGCCTGCGGCAAGTATTACAGCTTTCATTTAAGCGATTGTTGTTGGTTTAAAAGTTTTGTCAATAGCCCGTTGCATAATCCAGGTAGTGATGGCAATCAGATTAAACAATCCGATGATTACCCAGAAATAGATATCGAACCTGTTAAAGGCTGAGCAAAGCATAATGGCAGTAATCTGTGCGGTAGGGCCTATATTTACCCAAAGCCTTGCAGTTAGTTTGTTTTTTTTATAATATTCTTCAGGGGTAGCTTTAAAGAGTTTGTCGCCTTTCTTTTTGGTAGTCAGTTTTTCCTGCATGGCAGAGTAACGAAAATAGCTGCGAATAATCCAGCGATCCAGCCATACATTTTTCTTTCCTTCCAATGATCTGTATTCTTCCCGGAAAGATTCCATGTCTTCTTCAAACGTGCTTTTGCGTTGCAATACATAATCCAGAAAGCGGTTGCGGTAATAATCTACCAGGGCAGATTGTACCACATTGCTGGCAGCAGCTATTATCAATAGTGTCCACCACATGCTGTAGCTATAACTGTGATCATAATAGCCCAGGCCTAATCCTACAAAAACAGCAGCGGTAGAAATATAATCGGCAATGCCATCAATAATTCTTCCTACATGTGTTCCGTTCTTTTTTAAACGTGCCAGTTGTCCATCACTGCAATCAAATATATTGTACAGCATAAACAGCAATGCACCATATACAGCAGCATGTGGCAAGCCTGTAGCATATACAATGCCCGAAGCCAAACCAATGAATATTGCTGTAATGGTAAGCTGGTTGGGTGTTATATTAGTGGGGTAAACAATCTTTACTACTAATAGTGCCAGCGGTCTGTAAAAAACGAGATCGAAGAATTCTTCGATCTCTGTCATCTTCAACGATTTTTTATACTCCTTGTACCAACTCATTCTTCTCTACTGTTTTTCCTAAATAAGATTTTATCATGCTAAGTAATAAAGCATTTTGTTCCTGTGTGCCAATAGTAATGCGGAGGTGATTGAACAAACCGTCTTCTGCCATAAACTTAACAATCATGTTGCGTTCTGTAAGGTATTTTTTAAGTCCGTCTTTAATCTCTACCGGTATTTTTACCAATAAGAAATTAGCATAGGATTTATAAGCCCTGAAACCTTCCAGCTGATTGAATTCTTTAATAAATATTTCGGTATCTGCTACCATTTTATCACGCATTGCATCGTAGTAATCGCTTGAATCCAGCGCTGCTATGGCAATTTGCTCTGATAAACGGTTGTAGCCTAAATAGCGTGCGCTGAACATGGTGAAATCGGCGTGGTTGTTACCCATTAAAACATATCCGATGCGGATACCTGCAAGTCCGTAATATTTAGAGAAAGTACGAATGATTAATACATTCGGGAACTCATTTACGATGTCTTTGATATGCGAATTGTCTTTATTGTAAAATACGGCATACGCCTCATCTAAAATAACAACAGTATCTTTCATTTTACCCAAAATCATCTTCAACTCGTCTATTTCCAAACGGTTTCCGGTTGGGTTATTGGGAGAACTGATTAAAACCAGTTTTGGTTTTTCTTCTTCATAAATCTTCAACATTCCCTCTATATCGTAATAGTAAGAATATTCGCCTTCAACAATCGGGTACTCTACACGTACGCCTTCTTTTTCGTCAGCAATCTTTTTATAATACCACCAGGAATAAGACGGGATCATTATTTTATCGCCTTTGCCGATATAGCAATGGACAGCTTGTTTCAAAATATCTTCACCACCATATCCAAGCAAAACGTTCTTTTCAGGAATACCGAAAGTATCAGCCAGTTTTTGAGAAAGGCAGCTTTTAATGCCTTTTGCAAAGTCACGGGAATATTCACTCAGGTTTTTAAAATTATCTCCTTTCAATACATCAAAACATGCAGGAGCAGGACCATATTGGTTTTCATTGCGGTCAAGATAAATAATTTCCTTTTCTTCTTTACTCATAATTATAGGTATTAATCGATTGAAAATAACAGCTGCACACACATAAATTATACATTTTTAATATAAGGTCTTTTGCAGCCAAACCGCAAAGATGAAAAAAAATCTTTGCATTAACGAATGTGATCACGGATTAATCGGATTGCACCGATTTCACGGATAAAGAGTATGCTGAATTGCAACCTGTTATAGTGTTAATTGATTCTGTTACAAGAGGCTATTCCGTGCAATTTTTTAATCCGGTTAATCCGTGATTCAGACAATGGAATTGCACCGATCATTGATAAAGATTATGCTGAGTTGCAACTTGTTATTTTGTTGATTGATTATAGACAAAAGGCTATTGTGTAATCTTTTAATCCGATCAATCCGTGATTCAAACTTTATCTATTTATCTTCGCTCGATTTTTGAAGTACATTCTTAACAGTAAACCACACCACGAATCAGATGAGGAGGATTTCTTTTTTAAAAGCAGGATTTAGTATTTTAATTTTAGCTACCACTAATTTCAGTATTGCTGCGCCGGTAATACATTCATCTTTTAAAAGTTTTAGTATAACAAACGCTGATAAGGTTGTTATATCCGGCATTATAAAAGATGAAAGTGGCAATCCGGTTGAAAATGCTACAGTGACTTTTGATTCTGCACAGGTTGCAGCAACGGATAAAGACGGTGCTTATCATTTTGAATTGGGCGATATAACACCAACCAGTCATAATATTTATTTTGGAGGAAATGGTTATGCTACTGTAGTGCGTACATATTATCCGATAATGGGCTCTACCGGTTTTAATATAATGCTGCGCAGACAGTTTGAAAAAGCAGCAACAACTGCAACAAACGAAGTAGTTCGCCCTGTGATTAAAGATACCGTTGCTGCTGTTGTAAATAAGCCGACAACTCCAGTCGTTAAAAAACCTACAGATATTGTAAAAACAGAATCAGTACCTGTTGCGCCAAAAGAACCTCTTCGTATCATTAAAAAAGATTCGGATGCAGCTATTACCAATACCGTTAAACCTCATACAGCATCCTCTTCAACGCTTGATTTACCTAGTATTTTATTTAAGCCCAGTCTTACAGCCTTAAGTGCTGCCAACAAAGCTTTTCTGGATATTGTGGCGCAAAAATTAACCGATAATCCAACTGTTACAGTGGCTATTAAAGCCAATTTACCTGCACGTAATGCAAACATTACTGTAGCTCAAAAAAGAATTGCCAATATTATTAAATACCTGATTGATAAAAACGGCATTGATTCTACCCGTTTGGTTAAACAGACCATTACCGGTGGGGGCGATGTGGATATTATTGATATAGTAAATACTGTACAATAAATATCTGATAGTACTGCACTTTAAAAACAATCATACCTGATTATCGATTCTATGTCCTTTCTCCTGAATTAACTTAGCAAGTTTTTAGTGACTTTACAGCGCTGCTAACAACCTTAACAATGCTGTTGATGACTTTAACACGGCTTCGGACGCCTTTAACACAGCTGAGATCTTTGGAGGAGGTTAA
>Ga0206875_1058_pt1 | contig 28160 bp, 21 predicted proteins | sample Alteio_BWOrgCont_9_FD_152616 | JGI IMG/M metagenome (GOLD analysis project Ga0206875, IMG submission 152616) | Enriched cells from forest soil in Barre Woods Harvard Forest LTER site, Petersham, Massachusetts, United States -... | ecosystem: Environmental > Terrestrial > Soil > Temperate forest > O... | reverse complement strand
GGCAAACAACAACTACTGTCAATAATCTTGCATCGGGAACTTATACAATAAATACTACAGATTCGCTCGGGTGTCCTGCTACTGCTACAGTTACGGTTGTTGGTACGCCGCCTTTACGAGACTCCATTGTTTCATTTACAAATGTATCAGTCGCCTGCGGAAGCAATGGAACTGCAGTAGACGGAGTAAAAGGAGGCCTTGGGCCATATACTTATTCCTGGAGCAATGCACAGACCACATCAGCAGCCAGTAACCTGGCAGCAGCCACTTATACCTGTACTGTAACCGATGCCAACAGTTGTGTAGCAACTGCCACGGTAACCATAGCCCAACCCGGAGCTTTAACTGCGTCCATATCAGGCACTACCAATGTAAGCTGCAATGGCGGTAATGATGGTACGGCTACAGGATCTGTAACAGGCGGTACAGGGCCATATACTTATTCATGGAACACCGGGCCTATACAAACTACGCAGACTGCCACCGGCCTTATGGCAGGTACTTACACTGTATCAGTAACCGACGCCAATGGTTGTACCGTAACAGCTGTAGCGGTAATAACCCAGCCTTCGGCCATAAGAGATTCCATAGCATCCTTTACAAATATTTTATGCAACGGTCAAACCAATGGCACAGCGACCGACGGCGCAAAGGGCGGGACGGGGCCTTATAGCTATGCATGGAGCAATGCACAGACGACATCGGTGGCAAATGCACTTGGTGTAGGTAGTTGCACCTGCACGGTAACCGATGCCAAAGGATGTACTGCTTCAGCAGTGGCAACCATTACCCAGCCTGCTGTATTACAATTGACTGCATCAGCATTTCCTGCTACCTGCAACGGAACCTGTACAGGCTCTGCTACGGTAATACCATCTGGTGGTACAACACCATACAGTTATACATGGAACAATAGTGCATCTACTGCCGTTATAAATAATTTATGCGCTGCCAATTATTCGGTTGTTGTAACTGATGCTAATGGATGTGTGCATGATACAAATCCATTGACTGTAACCCAACCCCCGGCTATAGTACTTACTAAAACAACTACTACCGCATTCTGTAACCAGTCTGATGGCAGCGCCAGTGTAACAGTAACGGGAGGCACAACCCCATATTTATACCAATGGAGCAACGGGGCCACGACAACTAATATCACTAATGTCACCCCCGGTGCTTATTGTTTTGGTGTTGAAGATGCCAACAAGTGCCTGGATTCTATATGTGCCATAGTGCCCAATACTCCCGGGCAAAAAGCCAACATAACTGCCATTACCAATGTAAGTTGCAACGGAGGCAATAATGGCAGCCTTACAGGAGGCGTTATGGGAGGCACAGGGCCATTTACCTATTCCTGGAGCAATGCACAAAGCACATCAGTAGCCACAGCTCTTGTGGCTGGTACTTATACTTTAACAGTAACCGACGGAGCTACAGGATGCCAGGATACAGCCATTGCAACAGTTACACAGCCAGCCATTGTAGTAGCCAGTACTTTAGCAACTCCGCCCACAATATGTATTGGTTCCTCATCTACCATATCGGCAACAGCCATAGGAGGTACACCTGGTTATACTTATTCATGGAATACAGGATGCAGCAGCTCTTCCTGTTCGGTCAGTCCTATAGTAACTACAACTTATACTGTAACGGCCACCGATGCTAACAATTGTAATTCATTACCTGTTACTGTTGTGGTAACGGTTGATCCTCCGTTAAGTGTTACAGCGCCTGTATCTACCGCCATGTGTCCCGGGGCTAATACTACTGTTACTGCTACTGCCAAAGGTGGAGATGGAACTTATACTTATACCTGGAACCCCGGTAACATTAACGGGCAAAGCGCAACGGTATCTCCGGCAGCAACCGGATATTATACTGTTACAGTAACTGATGGATGCGGCACGCCTGCCGTAAAGGACAGTGAACTGGTGATTGTTGATCCATTACCGAACATAATATTTACACAAGATACCACCAATGGATGTTATCCTGTATGTGTGAACTTCACCGATAAATCTACTATAGCCTCGGCAGGAATAAAATCATGGAGCTGGACCTTTGGTGATGGTAATACATCGACTACACAAAATCCCATGAACTGTTACGCCAACCCCGGAATGTATTCGGTGAGTGTTACGCTCACCTCCGACAGTGGTTGCAAATCTTCTCTTACAGAAAGCAATTTGATAACAGTATTTGATCACCCGCATACTGACTTCACTGCCTCTCCGCAACCTACAAATATAGCTTCGCCTAATATTACCTTTACTGACATTACGACCGACAGTTATGGACTGATACAATGGCTCTGGAATTTGGGTGATACCACCAGTGCAACAAATATTGCCATAACCGAGAATGCAGCGCACAGTTATGCTGATACAGGTACCTATTGTGTTAAATTAATAGACATGAATAAACATGGATGTATAGATTCCATGACGCATTGCATTGTAATAGATCCATTGTTTACTTTTTACATTCCTAATGCTTTTACGCCAAATGCGGATGGCCTGAATGATGTATTTGTACCTAAGGGTGGTTACTTCAAGGCTTTTGAGATGTATATCTTCGACCGCTGGGGTACGCAGATTTACCATACGCTCGACATCAACAAAGGCTGGAACGGAGCAGTAAATAACAACAACAACTTATGCCAGCAGGATACCTATGTTTACCTTATCACGGTAACTGACTGGAAAGGTGTGTCACATACTTATATGGGCAGGGTTACACTAGTTAACTAAATATTTTTCTTAAATCCTTAACACATGAAAAAACTTACAATACTTACAGTTTGTTTGGCTCTGTATGTGTCCAATTGCTTTGCTCAATGGACGACGGGCGGAACACAAATTTCTTTTACGGCAACCAATAATAACAGGCCTTTTGTCTCTGCAGCAGCCAAAGGTTCTTATTATGTAACCTGGGTAGCCACAGATACCAACACAGTATCGACGGCACTTAACAAAATTAAAATTGCCGGTTACGATTCAACCGGAACAATACTTGCAGGATGGAAAACAGGAGGTGACACAACAACACATGATAATGGTGATTATTATGCCCCGCAAATTATCACGTGCGAAAACGGGAATGTAATAGTAACCTGGTTTGGCTATGCAGCAGGCAGTAACCGAAGTCATATATACGCACAGAAGTATTCTTCGAATGGTGTTGCACAATGGAACAGCGGCAATCCCGTGCAGGTAAGCACAGGAACATCGTTTATTGACGAATATCCGATGGTAATAACTGACAGGCACAATGGGGCATACCTTGCATGGACGCGTTTTGACAGCACCATTGCACCAAGCTCAGCAGATGTTTACCTGCAACATATTGACAGCGCGGGAAATGTTGCTGCAGGCTGGAACCCCAACGCAACAGGGGTAGCTACAACCAAGGGCCTGCGGGAATTTTATCCTAAGCTATCATTAACACCCGACCAAAGTTCAGTTTATGTTGTATATCCGGCAGGTTTGATCGGCGCCACTTCATTGATATTAAAAAAATATACGGCAACCAATGGTTCACTTGCTGCGGGCTGGTCAGCATCGGGAGTTACTATTTCAACAGGGCCGAATGTATACCCCGAAATAAATCACGATCTGTCATTATATGCCGACAATTCAAATAATGCATTAGTAGTTTGGGTTGAAGCACGCTATACCGGCAATGGTGAAATTTATATGCAGCAGATTAATCCGTCGGGGGCAGTTTTACTTGCTGCAAACGGGGAATATTTATTTGGCGATTCGACAGGCCTTGCCAATGGAATAGATTATGTACAAGTAATACAGGAAGCAGATAAAAATCTTTTAATAGCATACAATAACTTAGTTAATTTCAACGATGTAGCTGCCATGAAGGTAAAGCCCAATGGAACAATATTGTGGAATGATTCACTTATTACAACAGGCGGCAAATCGGCATATCCTTATCCGGCCTTAGATGGTAAAAATGGTGTATACTTATTTTATGTAAACACTAATTCACCTGAAAAACTTTATGCATTAGCCATAGATTCTAACGGCACAAAATACAAAGGATGGACTGTACCGGGTTCGTTATTTGGCACCATGAGTGATTACGATGGCTTTAATCCTAATTATGATGTAAATGCAACCGCAACTAATCCCCTTGAAGCAGTTGTAGCATGGAACAGGCAAGTGGGGAAGTTATTTAATATTTATACCTGCAATTTATTAAGTAACGGCAGTAATTGCCAAAGCCCTAATGGAATCAATGAAATCAGCAATACTGCAGATACCTATACGCTATTTCCAAACCCGGCAAATGATAATGTAACTGTCAGAAGCAATTCTTATGAAGGGAATAAAACTATAACCATCTATAATATTGTTGGACAGGAAATAAACACTATTGAGAGTCCAATTAAAGAAGTAGCCATCAATACATCGCAGTTAGACCCCGGAATGTATTTTGTTACTATAAAAGAAATTGCAACAAACCGTAATTACACATTTAAGCTTATAAAGAAATAAACTTTATACCGAAATTAAAAAAGCCCCGCATCTCTGCAGGGCTTTTTTTATTATCCGTTTTACTAAAATTACTTTACTGCTACTAATTGTTTGTCGAGTACATCCATTACCTGGCGTACTGCATTAGCAGAAGAATCGAGCAATGCTTTTTCAGCAGCGTCAAGTTTCAGTTCAATAATTTTTTCAATACCATTTTTACCAAGCATTACCGGAACACCGAGGTAAATGCCTTTGTAACCATATTCGCCATTTAGCAATGCGCAGCAAGGATAAATACGGTTTTCGTTTTTCACAATAGCTTCCACCATTTGTGCAGCAGCAGCACCCGGTGCATACCATGCCGAAGTACCCAAAAGGTTTACAATTTCTCCTCCACCATTTTTGGTCCTTTCTATGATAGCGTCAATTTTTTCTTTAGGCAATAATTCAGTCAGCGGAATACCTGCAACAGTTGTGTAACGTGGCAGCGGAACCATAGTGTCTCCGTGTCCGCCAAGCAACATTCCCTGGATATCTTTAGGTGAGCAGTTAAGCGCATCGGCAATAAAAGCACGGTAACGCGCTGTATCTAATATACCTGCCATACCGAATACTCTTTTTGAATCAACCTTTGCTGTAAGATAAGCGCAATATGTCATTACATCAAGCGGATTCGATACTACGATGATCTTTGCATTAGGAGAATGCTTTATCACACTTTCGGTAACCGAACGCACAATACCTGCATTGGTAGCGATAAGATCATCGCGGCTCATGCCCGGTTTACGTGGCAGGCCCGATGTAATCACAACCACTTCTGAATCTTTGGTCTGGGTATAATCGTTGGTAGAACCAACTACCCTAGTGCTATATTCATTTATAGGAGCTGCTTCCCATACATCAAGAGCTTTCCCTTCTGAGGTGCCTTCTTTAATGTCGACAAGTACAACTTTGTTTACTATATCTTTTTGGGCGATTACGTTAGCACAGGTTGCCCCAACATTGCCTGCACCTACAACAGTTACCTTCATGGATTTGAAATTTTATAATGGCAAAATTAGTAAAGAAACAGTACGAAAATCAAATGTTGAATTCTAAATTTTAAATGTTAAATCAATCATTCATAATTCAGCATTCAAAATTCATAATTATCTATAGTTCAAGCATTAGCTTGACGTTCACTTCACGGGCAGTAAGGTAATTAGGCACGGCATATTTCCTTCCATTAACATCCTGTATCCAATTATACGATATAACATTGTTAACCTGCAACAAGTTAAATACTTCCAATCCCATCCACAACGATTTGAAATATTTTGAGAACCCAACCTTTGTTTTCCCTCTTTTACCTATCACCAAATACGATACCCCTAAGTCGACCCGTTTATAAAATGGGGTACGCAATGTATCACCATACGTATTGGCAGCAGGCGGGCCAAATGGTAAGCCGGTACCGAACAATAAATTCAAATTAACTTTAAGATTAGGGTTCTTTGGCAAATAATCTTCGAAGAAAAAGCCGACTGTAACACGCTCATCGGTAGGCATCGGCAAAGCACCCACATTATGTTTTACACTATCTGCCACTGTTGTATTTGCGGTAACACCCGGAACAATTTGCTGCCCATAACTGTTAAAATAGTCATAATAATATGCATCATGAATTTGATAACTTGCTTGCATAACCGATAAACTAAACCACGATTCAAGGCCTTTTACAAAGTCTCCGTTTATTTTCATATCTATTCCCTTAATGCTGCCACTGGCAGTTTGGTTAGGAAAATAAGTTACAGCCACATTACTTAACTGATAAGGTTCTACACTAACCAGGTCTTTATAATAAACCTCTGTTATCCATTTAAATGGCTGGTTCCATGCTTTCATGTTCCAGTCTATACCGCCTACAAAATGAATCGACTCCTGGTCTTTTTCACTGGTGAGCAGGCTGCCGTCGGGTTCAAGCATCTCTTTATAAAATGGTGGTTGATAATATAAACCTGATGAAAAACGAAAGAGAATATCGCTTTTCCAGTTAGGTTTAAATGCAATTGTTGCCCTTGGGCTTATAACGGTTTGCTTATTTATATCCCAGTAATTGGCACGTACACCGGCAGTAAATGTAAATGAAGAAGTATCTTTTGTTCTCCAGCGCGAAACATTTTCTATATAACCCATCAGGCGGTTCGATTCAAGCGTATCATATCCCTTAGCCACATTTTGCAGTTGCAATGTGTAGGGATTATATGGCAATGAGTATCCGGCAGAGTCGATTAAATTCCATTGGCTGGTTTGACTTATTATTCTTTCGTGCTGGTATGTAGCACCCCAAATTATTTTGCTGCGCGGGCTATAATCATAACTTCCTGAATGCTGAAAGTTGATTACATCAGCTCCAAGATCATCGCGGGCATGATTTACGTATGCACCCACTCCAACACCATAAGCCGCTTTGCCCAAGTTTGAGCTGCCAAGGTTAGAATTTAATTCGCTTATTAAATATTGACCTATAATATCATAATCCTGGTTTTCCTGGTCGTTGTATGCCGAAACCGTAAAGCGCATATTGAGTTTATGCTTAATATCGTGGCGGTAAATATTTTTATTGTATACCGCAGAAACTGCACCCATCGCCGTCTGGAACTTATCTACCTCCTGCCCCTGGAAATAAACCTGCAGTTGGTATGCAATACTAACTGTACCAAAAGATGTAAGTTCACTTTGCGGAACGAAATTGTATTCGTTAAGAGAAAAATTTCCAAGCACATCTATTTCCCAGTGATCGGTAAGGGCATAGGTTAAAAACAGTTGCCCATCGCCAAATTTCGGTTTGTAGTCACCCTGTATGTCTAATCCTTTTAATAAATACTGGTTTGATTTGTAGCGTACACCAAATATCCATGTAAGTCTGTCGCTTTTATTAACGCCTTCCATGTGCAAGGTTCCGCCCAATAAACTGGCCGAAGCCGAAGCTTCAAAATCTTTTGGCTTTTTATACGTAACATCTAATACCGATGAAAGTTTATCACCATACTTGGCTTCAAACCCGCCTGCAGAAAAATTAACCGAAGAAACCATATCAGGATTTACAAAGCTTAATCCTTCCTGCTCACCTTCGCGCACAAGCAAAGGGCGGTAAACTTCAATGCCATTTACATAAACCAAGTTCTCATCATAACTACCACCGCGCACCGAATATTCTGAACCAAGTTCTGTACGGCTGAATACACCCGGCTGCGTCATCAGTATACCATTAAAATCGCCATTTGCCGAAGGAATATATTTAACCAACTGAGGGTTGAGATCGATCATCTCCTCCACATTATGCCTTGTGCCGGTTACCTGGAATGTATCAATATTGCTACCTAAGGACATGTACATAACAGGGTTTATTTCCTTGTCTTCGCCAGGGTGCAGGTTAACCTTAATGAAAGTACTCAGGTAACCGGTACGGGAAAAAAATACCTCTACATCTTTATTAGCGGGAACAGTATCCTTAAATCTGCCGGTACTATCCGTAAAGACAGGCAGTTGAGGCAAGCCGGCAAGGCCAATAAATACAAGTTGTATAGGTTGCCCGAGACTATCTTTAACCGTGCCATGCACATAGGCCCGTTGGGCAGGCGCATAAGCGAATAAGCCAAAAAGCAAAGCAGTAACAAAGAATGTCCTAATTCTTGATTTAATCACACTATTCTTTAAAGGGAACAAATATAACTAACGCCTGTAAGTGGAATTTATTGGATGCGCCTTAATTTTATTGCACTTTAAGCGAGCCGTCCTTCCAGGCTTGTATAAACTGTGCCCAGGCAACAGGGTTTAGCAGGTTGTTAGGCGGATATTGCCCGGCATAATATAGTTTGTTGTTTTCCTGCTGCATGGTATTCATAAAGCTGGCCTGTGCATCCATAGGGAATCCCTCCATAAGTGCTTTCTTTTGCGCCAGTGCAAGGTTTCTCTTAGCCCTGTCCATATCATTATCGGGCAGGTTAAGTTTTTTAAACGCTTCCACAAAAGCCTCTCTCGATGGCCACGGAGTTATGATTACCGTTTTTAAACTGGCTGTATCCTTATCCATTAAGTGAATGAGAGAATACCTGTCGGTTGATAATGTATCGGGTATAAAATAGGGGGTTGTGCGGTAACCAATAGCCGAAAACTCAACTGTGTCGCCGGGTTGAGCCACAAAGGAATAATATCCTCCGTAGTCACAAATGGTACCATGTGAAGTACCCTTAATTAAAATAGCTGTAAACGGAACAGGTTGTAAAGATTGTTTTTCGAGTATCATACCCGAGAACTGCACAAGCTGGGTGTGTTTTGTTTTCTGTTGGGCGTTTACAAAAGAAAAAGACAGAATACAAAGAGCAAGAATTATTATTTTGTTTTGATGCTTGGACATGATTGGGGTTTAATTAAATCGGTATGGGGCAATAAGTTCAAATTCGGGTATGCGTACTTCAAACGTTGAACCGTCTTTTTTATTTTGCATTAAATAGGTACCGCGCATTTTACCGGCTTCGCTAACCAGGGGGCAAAATGATTCGTATTGGTATTCATCGGAAGGATATAATGTAGGCTGTTGAGATACTACACCTTCGCCTTCCACTTCATTCCAACCGGCAACCGAATCGAATATATACCAGTGGCGGCGCAAAAGCTGCACGGTAACTTCGCTGTTATTTTCAATAGAAATGCGGTACGAAAAAACATAATAAGCATGCTGCGGGCGAGAATGCCCCGCTTCATACGTAGTATGAACACTAATTTTTATGCCCTTTGTTATTTCAGTTGCCACCATTACAGGTTAATAAAACACAAGTATAGTAATTTACACAATAAGTCAAAATGAGGAAGGTCATATTAATTGATCAGCTATATCATAGCTAAACAGAACACGGATAACACTAATAAGATAACAACCATCCTCAAAACCAGTGAAACCCGTGTTCCATTTATAAAAACACATCTCAACAATTTAGACGACCTAATAGGCTAAAACTTGCTTTAGCTGGGTAATAAAACGAGATTTTGGCAGGAAATCCCACTCTAATTCATTACCCATAGGTATAGGTGTATCGAATGAAGCACAGCGTATTACAGGTGCATCGAGGAATTCAAAGCAATTTTCATTGATAAGGGCAGAAATCTCCCCTCCTATTCCACCGGTATAAGTATCCTCATGCAGAACAATAACCTTACCTGTTTTTTTCACCGATTCATAAATAGTTTCGGTATCGAGTGGTAATAAAGTCCTTAGGTCAATTAAATCGGCTGAAACATCGGGCATATTTTTTAAAGCCTCTAAAGCCCAATGCACTCCATAACCATATGTTATAATGCTGACATCTTTACCTTCCAATACCCGGCGTGCCTTTCCTATTTCAACTGTATAGTAATCGTCATATATATCTTCCGATACACTGCGGTATAATGCTTTATGTTCAAAATAAATTACAGGGTTAGGGTCTTCAAAAGCAGCTAAAAGCAAACCCTTTGCATCCGAAGGGAAAGCGGGGTAAACAACTTTAAGTCCGGGAGTATGTGTAAACCACGCCTCATTACTTTGCGAGTGGAACGGCCCTGCACCTGTACCAGCGCCCGTAGGCATGCGCACTACCACATCGGCATTTTGGCCCCAGCGGTAATGTGATTTGGCAAGATTATTTATTATCTGGTTAAACCCGCAGGTAACAAAATCGGCAAACTGCATTTCTACCATTGCCTTGTATCCGTTAATAGATAAACCAAAGCCTGCACCTATAATTGCCGATTCGCACAAAGGCGTATTGCGCACACGTCCTTTTCCAAATTCATTTACAAAGCCTTCGGTAACTTTAAATACTCCGCCGTATTCTGCAATATCCTGCCCCATTAAAATAAGGTTGGGGTGTTTTTGCATAGCCATTTTCAGTCCGTCAGAAACTGCATCTATGTATCGCTTTGCTTTTTTGCTTTCAGAGATAGGTTTTGTTTCTTTAAAGGTTGCCGGTTGGTAAACATCACCAAATTCTCTTACTTCATCTGCTTTTACAGGTTGCTCTGCCATGGCAGATTCCAGCGCTTTTTCAATTTCATTTTTTATCTCTGCACGGAATTCTTCAATAACAGCGGGAGTCAAAACACCTTCTTCAAGTAAATATGATTCGTAATTACTAACCGGATCTTTTTTGCCCCACATGTCAAAAAGTTCCTGCGGTACATATTTTGTACCGGATGCTTCTTCATGCCCGCGCATACGGAAGGTCATACACTCTAAAATAAATGGCCTGTTCTTTTGCGCGATCTTTTCCGATAATAATTTTATGGTATCATACACTTCCAGCACATTATTGCCATCTACCTGCACACCTTCAATACCATAACCAATTGCTTTATCAATAAACTGTTTGCAACGGAACTGCTCATTCGAAGGGGTAGATAATCCGTAACCATTGTTCTCTATAATAAATATCACAGGCAGATCCCACACGGCTGCCACGTTAATCGATTCATGAAAATCGCCTTCGCTGCTGCCGCCATCGCCGCTAAATACTACTGTAGGCCTGGTACCCTTTTGTTTCCTCAGCATATCACCTAGGGCAATGCCATCGGCAACACCCATTTGCGGGCCAAGGTGCGATATCATACCCACTATTTTATATTCCTGCGTACCAAAGTGGAACGACCTGTCGCGGCCTTTGGTAAAGCCACCTGCCTTACCCTGAAACTGTTTAAAAAGCCTGTCTAACGGAATATTGCGCGAAGTGAATACACCCAAATTGCGGTGCATGGGTAATATATACGATTCCTTATCGAGGGCCATGGCTGCTCCAACTGAGATAGCTTCCTGCCCTATGCCCGAAAACCATTTAGATACTTTACCCTGCCTCAACAAGGAAAGCATCTTTTCTTCTATTAAGCGGGGCAGCAAAATAGCCCTGTAGATCTCTACAAGGCTTTTATTATCGTGTTTTTTGCGGTCGTATTTTATGGCTCTGTCTAAAGCTATCATTCAGGGATATTTTCTACAAAAATAGGTATTTAGGCATTATTTGAACACTCTATGTAATTGCAGGATTAGCTGGATTCGGCACAGTACTTTGCATCTATGTGTCAATGCTGCATTATCTAACCTGCATCACCTCACGTGCCATAACCATTCCTAATTATTTTAACGTTTGCCTCCACCTTCATGGCCACCACCTCCGCCACCTGAATGTCCTTGAGGTTGTGACTGGTGTTGTTGTGGTTGCTGCTGATGTTGAGGCTGTTGTTGATGTTGTTGCGGAGCCTGTTGGCGTTGTGGTTGTGCCTGGTGTTGTTGTGGAGCGGCTTGCTGGCGTTGTGGCGGAGCCTGACGTTGTGGCTGTGCCTGGTGCTGCGGAGCACTATGTGAAGGTGCAGCACTTTGATGTGAAACATTAGCATGCAAAGGGGCAGTTGAATTGTGCGTTGGAGCTGTTGTATGATGTGAAGTATGAGCAGGAGCGGCTGCATTGTGTGCCGGAGCCGCTGCCGAGTGTGATACGTGATTAGTATTTGTGTTATGCGCTGCAGGTGTAACCGCCGGGCTCTTTGTTGCCGCCTTGCTTGTATTTGCACTATGTTCGTGCGTTTGCTGTGCCGGGGTGGCCTTAGTATGGCTTTCTTTCATTGCAACTTGCTCAGAAGCATTTGGCTGCGCCGATGTTCCACCCTTACCATTAAAACTGGTATGATTACCATTATTACTCACTACCGATTTATCTTCATAGGTATTGTGGAACGAAGAGCCTACATGCGATACTGATGAGTTATACCTGAATGAATTACCTTCCCATCTTCCGCCATAATAACCACTTCCGCCATAACCGTATCCGTAATTAACACCGCCATAAAAGCCCATGTGCGAGCCCCAGTAACCGCCATGCCAGAAATACCTGTCATTATCGCAACCCCAGTAACCGGGTGTCCATAAAAAGCCTATTGTAGGAGGATCTATCCACATACCCGAAACCCAATAATAACCATCCGGGCCATAAGCCCAATAACCGGGTGTCCAGATATATCCTTCAGTAGGACATTCAGGCTGTGCATATACTACAAGCACTGGAGGAGCAACTGCAATTTGCACACTTACATCCTGTGCCTGTATTTTAGTTATTCCTATTACAGAGAACATAGCTATAGTTAAAACAATTAATTTCTTCATAATGCAGTATTTTATTTTCATTTACTTGACAAGAACAATTTGGGAGCAAAGATTGAAACACTCAACCTTTAAGGCATTACACTACTATGAAACATGCTTACATATTTCACAGGCTAAGGTATGATCCAGGGCAATTTCAGGGAAAAAGATATTTATTTATCATTGGGGCGTTACCTCTTCGGGGTCGGGCTATCCGCTTCAACTCCTCGTCCCGAGGACTCGGGACTGTGAGGTTTCCACTTCAACGGCGTAGCCCTCATGAGTTCAATAATAAATAAATGAGGCACGAATGATCCCTAACGCAAAAAGGCAATTCCTATTTCAAATGCAAAAGCATCCTTGCAAAATATGCAAGGATGCTTTCTGAAATTATACTTTTAATACTACCTTTCTCTGCCTCTACCGCCGCCGCCACCCATATTTCCTCCTCTTGAAGGAGGCCTTGATGGAGGATTTTGACGTTGGGGTGGAGCAACTCTTTGAGCATTATGAGGCACCGCTTGAGGCCTTGCCGAAGGGGCTGCCGTATGAGGTGCGCTGGCATGTGTTTGCATTGGCGAATGTGTTGCAACATGCGTTGGTGCTGTGCTATGAGGTGCACTGGCATGCGTTTGCGCTGATGCATGTGTGGCAGTATGTGCCGGCGCAGTTGAATTATGTGATGCAACTGTAGTATGCGATTCAGTTTTTGCAGGTGATGCTTTAGCAGCAGCCACATCATGGCCCGAGCTGTTAAACGCTTTTCCGCTCACAGAGCTTTTTGCAGCAATTGTCGGCTTACCACCGTTTACAGAAGCGCGTTGGTTTTTGTCCTGGCTTGCACTACGCTGATGCAATACCTGTGCTGAAGTTGGCTGAACATGATTTTCTTTCATGGCTGTTTGCTCAGCTGCAGTAGGTTTTGCTGTAATTCCACCGGGGCCATTAAAGCTGGTGCGGCCACCGCCATTATTAATTACAGTTTTATCTACATAGGTATTATGTATATTGTTATTTACACTCCACACAGCTGTATTATACCGGAAGTGACCATCTTCCCATCTTCCGCCGTAAAAGCCGGAACCGTAATATCCAAATCCGTAATGCACCCCGCCATAATAACCAATATGCGGGCCCCAGTAACCGGCATGCCATAAATATACTCCGCCGCCAAAGGCCCAGTAACCGGGAGTCCATAAAAACCCTACTGTCGGAGCCATTATCCACACCCCGGGAACCCAGTAATAACCATAATCTGGGTCGTAAGCCCAATAACCGGGTGACCAAAGGTACCCGTCGCCGGGGCATTCAGGTTGAACATAAACAGGGAGTTCAGGTGGAGCTACCGTAATAGATACACCCACAGCTTGCGCGCTGGTTTTAGTCACTCCTCCTAATAAGGAGAATGCGGCTATAATTATTACAATTATCCTTTTCATAACGTTTAAGTTTAGGGTTAAAAACTCCGTTAATTGTTATGCTAAGTGACGACTTAAAGCCTCTGTTTTGCTTAAAAATTCGGTGAATGAGGCAAACGGGGCGGTAAATGCCTTAAACAAATATGATGTGGATAATGGTACGTTGTGAATTGAGAATTAATAATACAAACTCGTCATTGCGAGGAACAAAGCAATCTCAGTTTTAAATTTAATGGGTTATTAGGATTTGGCACAGTACTTTGCATCTATGTGTCATACTGCATTGTCTATGTTATATCACCTCACGTGCCATAACCTTCCCTATATTATTTGATTTCATTTCCTTTCTCATCATAATTTTTTATTACACTTTTACCCCAAGAGGGATGTGTTTCGACACTCTTCAATTTTCCACTTTCGTAATAACTCTTTATTTTTTCAGGTAAGCCATATATATATGTCGTTTCGCTTTCTAATTTTCCACTTTCATAATAGCTTTTCGATATATTTTCCTCCCAGTTGGTCTCCTCTTTTAATTTTCCACTTTCATAATAATCTCTTTCAATTCCATTTATTTTACCATTTTTATAAGGCATTTCTAATTTCAATTTTCCGCTCAGGTAGTATATTTTTCTTACCCCATCTTCTTCACCATTAGCATAAGGATCTTCCTCCCACAATTCTCCGCTTTCATAATATGTTTTCTCTATTCCGTTCATTTTTCCGCTTGTATAAGGTATCTCACATTCTAATTTCCCGCTAAACCATTTTACAACTCCATCAATTTGGCCATCTTTAAAAGGAATTTCACTCCATAATACCCCGCTTTCATAAAACCATTTTTCAACACCATTCATCTTGCCTTTCACATATGGTATTTCACGCCATAATTTCCCGCTCATATAATATTCCTTAATTGTGTCACTCGTATCTTTAACACTCTTATTAAGATCAATTTTCAACTTCCAATCAATAAGTCCATTTATATAAACAGTTTCACTTTTTACTTTTCCATTCCTGTAATAAACTTTCTCTACATCATGGCTTACACCCTCGAATTTAAATAATTCACTTTTTGTTTTCCCATTCCTATAATAGTATCTATCTATATTACCCTGTTCATTATAAATGTATTCAAAGTCTAAATTCCCATTCTTATAATAACCCTTCCATGCATTCATCTCACCATTTGCCCAAATATTTTCATAGGACAGTGTCCCATTTCCATTATATACCCTTTCCACACCATCTCTTTCTCCATTTTTAAAAGGAACTTCATTCCATAGATTTCCATTCTTATCGTACCCTTTCCTCGCCCCCATTTCCTTCCCGTTAATATATTGAGTTATACTTTCTAATTTCCCATTTTCATAATATTCCTTTTCAGTGCCATTTTTTTCGCCGTTGGCATATGGAATTTCAGCCCTTAATTTTCCATCCTTATAATACATTCTTACCATTCCATTAGGCTTACCAGATTTATATATAGTAAGCTCGTAATAAGGAGCTTTCGTGCTGGTAGTTATAAATGGCCATGAATCATTTTCATATTCTATCCATTTCCCTTCCCTTACACCATTTATAGAGTCATTGCTGGCTTCGCTTTTGTTGGTAAACCCGCTATCGATTATAGGCTGTTGGCAAAAAGCACTAATTGTAATAAAAAAAGACAGTATTAGAAATACAAGGCGTCTCTTATTCATTACTTCTCCTCCGTTACAAACGCCAACTTAGTTCTCGCACCGTTCACTGCCAGGCGGTAGATTTTTGAAACACCTTTATTACTTAAATCGGCTAATACCTGCCAACCCTTGTTGAGTTGCTCGGCATTGCAGTAAATGATCTTTGAACCATTCGATGCAAAGATCCAACCGTCACGGGTTAAATAAAAATCTTCGACACCTGTTGGCAATACAATCCATGGAGCAAACTCACCTGTATTATCTGTAAATGCTATAATATTTACGCTATGCAATGTGCGGCATACCACCATGCCATTATTATACCAGTAAAGATTACGCCCAATACTATCTGCTAAATATTTTTCGGTTTTAGCTCTTATATTTATCAACTTAAGCGAAATAGGTTTTGTCAGCACCACTGCGGCAATTTCGCTATCATTCAACCAGCAGTAATAACCAATAGAATCTTTACAGGTGTATAGTTTTTCAGTCACTTTTCCATCAAAGGATATTCTTGTTAAATTTTGCTCAGCGCCTTTTACTACAGAAATGTGCGCACCATCAGGTGTTACCCTGGGAGAATATTCAGCCTCATTATTATTGGTAAATTGTTTTGTCTTCCCGCTCTTTATATCGTACAGATAAATGTCGGTAGGGCCATTGTTGCGCGAACTAACGTATGCAATAGAATTTAGCTTTTCAATAAAGTATGGTTGGTTATCGTAACCCTTGTTATTACTAATATTTGTTACCGTACTATCTGTAAGACTAAAGGTATTTCCCTTTTGCTGAATGTTCAGCAAGTAAATTTCGGTTGCCGGCAAGTCGGCTACTGGTGGCTTTTGCTGGGCAAAAGCATTGAGGGTAAAGGAGAGTGGGAGTATTAGGATTAAAGAGTGCTTCATATTAGTATTAATTTATTCGTATCCCCTTTTCAAATTTATTTATATAAAAAGCAAGTAACAGAGAGCAAAGAAGCCAAAAAGCAAGGCACCTCCAACGCTATACCAATAATATTTATCTGGTTTAATTATCTTAAAACAACAAATAAGTAACCCTAAAATAACCATTATTCTTGGAATATAGAATATTGTCAAAAGCAACGAAACACCAAAAAACACTTAACCCGCTCATACTAATAAAAACATCGACCATTAAGAATAATAATGAACCAATAATTTCAAGGGAGAACCCAAATAAACTAAGGCTGAATTTCTTTTCATCATCATTTTGCCTTAATCTTTTCATAGCTCCATTAAAAATGGCAAGCAACCCAATTAGCACCAACTGATAACCAATTGCACCTAAAAGAGTAGCATAAGGGAAGAAGATAATTCCGAGTATTCCCAATAAAATAAAAAAAAGACCAATAGCTTTTAGTATAAAGCCATTCCTTTGATAAAATTTCTGGGTGGTAGCATCATTATTTGTCGTATCAATTTGTTTTTCAGTAACAGCCTCATAGGGGTCATGAGTCCATGCTTTCTTTGAAAGATAATGAACAAGAATTGCCAATCCTATTAAAATAATACCAGTAATTAAAGCAAAGAAATTAGCAAAACCGGAGGAGACAAATAGTAACATATCAATAAACATGATTATGAATATAATTACAGTGACTATTTTTAATAAAATATGTTCACTTTCTTTTTTAGCAGGCTGGTCATCATTAGGTTTATTAAGTGCTTCAGTTAAAAAAACATAAACTGACTGTTTCTTCTCTGAAAGGGTATTATTGCCAGCTATTAGCTTAGGAATTATTAGTGCGATCCCAGGTTTTTTCTCCTCATAATTATTGTTCTCAATAGTAACACTATTGATAGCAGCTTTCGTATACTGAACACCTATATTCTTTAACACACCATTACCAGAGGGCTTACTTACAACCGCTGGTTTATCAGCCAACCTATCGCTAAAAACACCTTTGGTGTATTTGCGTTGGTTAAAGGGACTTGTTATATTGTGATTAGTGCTGCACCCAACTATAAGAACTAATAACAGAATTAATAGGGGCTTCATATTATGTACGAGCGGATTAATGAATTACTAAGGTAAGGGTTTTAATTTAAAGACATGTGGTAGGATTCCTCACTTCGTTCGGAATGACAATTGCATTATGGGGATTTGGGAGGGAGGGTGCGGGCTTCGCCCGCACCCTCCCTCCCCCTAAAAACACAACCACCCTGTCATTCCGAATGTAGTGAAGCGGAATGAGGAATCCTACAAACGGAGTTGAGTTGAGTGGTTAATAAATAATTATATAATTTATTACATATAATAAATATATAGATTATATTTGCTTACTGGTTAAACCTCACCCTGCCCTCTCCTCGTAAAAAGGAGAGGGTAAGCAGATAACCACATCATTGTATGATAACACTTTCTTTAATCTATGAAAATAAAACCGAAATATGTTCATTACGGAATAATTATCGTATAGAAAACCCAACCGACAAAAACCGACACATTTTTATTGGAGCTAACGGGTTGACACGGGTTGACACTTTTTCGATGTTTTCAAAAACCATATGATTGATTTTCAATAATTTATGCTTTTTCAGGCTCGAAAAGTGTCAACCCAGTTAAATAGCTGATTATGAATACTATTTGTGATTTAGTACAAAAAAAAGATTTATGAGATTCGTGGCTAAAAAAAGCAAAAATTTATATCATATTCATTTAACGACTATTCGATTATATTTGCACCCTTAAAACTTAAAAATACAGCCGTATGTCCATTAAAAAAATAACTGAGCTATTAGGCAAAGATGCCGACAGTTTATTGAACCACAAGAGCAAAACCATTACCAAGGAACAGATACACCATCCAGGTCCTGATTTCGTAGATCGTTCTTTTGTGGGTTCGAACCGTAACATACAGGTTTTAAAGAACTTACAAAGCATTTATGGTCATGGCCGTTTGGCTAATACCGGTTATGTATCTATATTACCGGTAGACCAGGGAATTGAGCATTCGGCAGGAGCATCGTTCGCCCCTAACCCTATTTATTTTGATTCAGAGAACATTGTAAAACTGGCTATGGAAGGCGGTTGCAATGCTGTGGCTTCTACCTTCGGGGTTTTGGCATCGGTATCGCGCAAATACGCTCACAAAATACCTTTTATAGTAAAGATAAACCATAGTGAAATGCTTACCTATCCTAACAAGTTCGACCAGGTTATGTATGGCACGGTTGAAAGCGCATGGGAAATGGGCGCTGCTGCAGTTGGTGCAACCATATACTTTGGTTCAGAAGAATCGACCCGCCAGATACAAGAAGTGGCAGAAGCTTTTGAATTAGCTCACCAATTGGGTATGGCTACTGTTTTATGGTGTTACCTGCGTAACAACGGATTTAAGAAAGATGGCGTGGATTACCATGCTTCGGCCGATTTAACAGGGCAAGCTAACCACATTGGCGTTACCATACAGGCGGATATTATCAAGCAAAAACTGCCTACCAATAACGGCGGATATACAGCTATTAACTTTGGCAAAACAAGTCCTAAGGTTTACGAAAACCTTACTACCAACCACCCTATTGACCTTTGCCGTTACCAGGTAGCTAATTGCTATATGGGCAGGTTTGGCCTTATCAACTCAGGTGGAGAATCGAAAGGAGCAAGTGACCTTGCTGAAGCAGTAGCAACGGCAGTAATTAATAAGCGCGCAGGCGGACAAGGTTTAATATCGGGCCGTAAAGCGTTCCAGAAGCCGATGAAAGATGGTATTGAGCTTTTGAACACCATACAGGATGTGTACCTGAGCAAAGAAATTGATCTCGCATAACTACAATGGAAAAAGAAATCCTTCTTACAGACATGAACAACAACTGGTTTAAGCGCATAAAAGAAGGTATAACAACTTCTACCCGCGAAAAAAAGGAGACTCCCGAGGGCCTATGGTACAAGTGCCCATCGTGCAAAAACATTATTCCTTCAGAAGAACATTTGGCTAACATGCTGGTTTGCCCTAAGTGCGAATACCATGAAAAGATAGGCTCGGAAGAGTATTTCCATATTTTGTTCGACGATAAGTTTACAGAAATAGCAAAAGACATTAAACCTACTGACCCCTTAGGTTTTACTGATACCAAGCCCTATATTGACCGCTTAAAAGCATCGCAGGAAAAGACACATTTAAATGATGCCATACGCGCTGCAGAGGGCAAGATGAACAAAAGCAAGCTTGTTATTGCCTGCATGGACTTTACCTTTGTTGGTGGTTCGATGGGTTCGGTGGTTGGAGAAAAAATTGCCCGTGCCGTTGACAGGGCCATAGAAATTAAAGCACCACTTATCATCATATCGAAATCAGGAGGTGCCCGTATGATGGAGGCAGCATTCTCGCTTATGCAAATGGCTAAGACTTCTGCCAAGCTTACACAATTAGCCGAAGCTAAATTGCCTTACATATCATTACTTACCGACCCTACAACAGGCGGTGTTACTGCATCATTCGCTATGCTTGGCGACTTAAACATATCGGAACCCGGTGCGCTTATTGGCTTTGCCGGGCCACGCGTAGTAAAAGAAACTATCCGTAAAGATCTGCCTAAAGGTTTCCAGACAGCGGAGTTCCTTTTAGAACATGGCTTTTTAGATGCTATTGTTCATCGTAAAGAGTTGAAAGCAAAACTTAGCATGCTGCTCGAATGCCTTAAGGTGGAGGCTACTGCTTCTCAGAAAATATAGTGAGCCATAACGGAAAGGCTATCATCTTAAAGATACGATTGTTATCGGGCTTTCCGGGGTTATTGAAAAGTTTATCGTAATCCTTCAAAATCTTCTTCCTGTTCATAAAGTCATCTAACAATGGGTTCTCGAATATGTAGCGTATATCATCTCTGATCTCCGCAATCCACCTGGTACCAGGGGTACTGTAGCCCTTCTTGTCCTTCCTGTCGAGCACCTGTTGCGGCACTATGCCCTTCATTGCCTCACGCAGCAAGGGCTTTAGCTTACCCTGCTGTATCTTATATTTCGAGGGGATGGAGAAGGCATACTCTATCAGGTTGATGTCATCAGAGAACGGTGTCCTTGACTCTACCGAATGCCACATGGAGCAACGGTCTTCACACCTAAGGTAATTCTTGAGCCATCCATTATTAAAGTCATTGGATAGTGCTTCATTCAATGATCCTGCAACCTCAGGCTTGTTGTTTAAGCGAGATACATGTTGGTTAAGGAAGTCTTTATTCAGGTACTTCAATTCCTTATGCATAGATAACCTGGCATTCAATTGCTGCTGAGCAGGCAAGCGGAAGAGATATTCCTTAAGCACCAATTGTTTGAAGTACTGCTTTAACGATGGCACCAGTCTTTGAATTTCTTTAGATGCCCTTAAGAAAGCCTGCAAGCCCTTTGTACGCAATATGTCCTGTAAATAGTAGAAGTAGTATGACTCATATCCCGCAAACAACTCGTCGCCTCCCTGTCCATCGAGTACAACCTTAATGTTACTCTCCTTTATCAGTTGCATCACTCTATATTGGGCATAGGTACTGGTACTCCAAATGGGAATATCCTGGCAGTAGATGAGGCTTCTAAAATCATTCAGAAGTTCGCCCGATGTGGGTTTCACTACATGTGCTTTTGAATGTACATGATCTGAAACCATCTTTGCCCATGAGCTTTCATCAACGCTCCTTTCATCGAAAGCCGCAGTAAACGTATTGAGTGCAGTATGATTTGTATTGTATATGGTACTTACAATAGCTGAACTGTCAACACCACCACTAAGGCATGAACCTACTTCCACATCTGACCTTAAGCGTAACTTAACAGAGTCTGTAACTAATGAGCGGATATGTTCTATGCTTTGCTTCTCATTAAACGAACTCTTGTCATACTCTTTGGTATAAGGCAAAGTATAGTACTTCCACTTTTTAAGTTCACCTGTTTTTATATTCAGAGTAAGATTATGGGCAGGAAACAATTCGAGGATGCCGGAGAACATTCCTTCCTCTTCTTTCTCCATGGATGAGAATATCCAGTAATCGAATATGGCACTGCCATTGAGTTTAAAGTCAATGATTGAACCGGCGAGTAATGCCTTTTGTTCAGATGCAAAAGCAAAACATGAATTATGATGGATGTAGTAAAATGGTTTAACCCCAAACCTATCGCGACTTACAAACAATTCCTTTTTCTTCTTATCATAAATAACAAAGGCCCACATACCATTAAAGTGATTAACACAATCAATACCCCATTGCTTATATGCCGCAAGTATTACTTCAGTATCTGATGAGGTATGGAACTTATGTCCTGCTTTCGAAAGCTCTTCATGAAGTTCAACATAATTATATATCTCACCATTATGTACAATCCAAAGGCTCTTGTCAATATTACACATAGGTTGGTAGCCGGTTGGCTGAATATCAATTATACTCAACCTGCGATGTGCCAATATTATATCGGCACTTCCGCTTTTATTTATTGCAGTGGTTGGTTTATGTAATATCCCTGATTCAATAATTGACCTCGGGGTATCTTCTCCAAATGCAGGAATCTCGGCATCTCCGTTAATGGCGAAATAACCTTCGCCATCAGGCCCACGGTGCTTAATAGCATTATTCATTTTCTGAATAGCAGCAACCGTATCAATACCGGATCCATCAAACTTTACTATGCCAGCTATTCCACACATATATACTTAACTCTTATTTAGCACTTTATTGTATACCTCTAAAAATTGCCCGGCAATAGTCTTTGCGTTTACTTTATTTACTACTGAAGTTCTTATATCAGCGGCATCGCCAAACCTATCCCTGTTCTTCACTATTGAAGCCATCGCATCATACAACTGCTCTTCATTTTTAGCGTCTATCAGTATACCATTCTTGTCATTCACATATTCTGAAATTCCGCCCGCCCTTGTTGCAATAACAGGTGTGCCACAGCATAATGCCTCTAAAAGCACAACAGCCTGTGTTTCGTAATTACTGAACAAAACAAATGCATCCGCCCTTTGTAATAGTTCCACCAGATCATTTTGTTCTTTTTGTCCTACAAAATGAACTGAATCGCTTAAACCTGATGATTTGCTCAAAACTTCTAACCTTGCTCTATCTGCACCATTACCAACTATAGTTAGCTCAGTATCAGGGAAAGCATTATGTAGCTTTTGGAATACTCTTAATATTCCTGATATATTTTTCTGCATATCATCTAATGCAGATACATGTATAAAGCTAATCTTAGCTGTTTTGTCTTTTGATTTTGGGATATTAAATACTTCAGTATCTACAATGTTTGATATTACGTGATACGTATTTTGTAAGCCCACTTTAAGCATTTGTGCTTTTAGATCGTGAGAAACAGTTATTACTGCAGAAGCATTCTTTACTGACTTTTTCGTAATGAACTTCATTAGAAATCCTCTATACCTGCCATCTTCAGGAAAATAGCCCGTCCAGTGTTCAGTAATAACATAAGGCACCTTCCACTTACGTTTTATATATAATGCCGCACTATATGCAGGTATTATTGCATTCAGGTTTACAATATCTGGCCTGCCTTTTTTCTGTTCATATATGGCAATGGCCTTTTTCCATGAATCATTATACCGCTTTAGCTTTAACAGGTCGGAGATAATAGGAATAGAACTATTAATCTTTTTATAGCTGATTCTTAAAGTGTATATCCCATCTTCATCTGCCTCCTCCACACATTCATTATCATCAGCATAAACATACAATGCTGCCATATAACAAACCTCTGCCAAAGCTGCTGCATGCCTTTTAACGAAAATGCCCAGCAATGGCCTTACTTTATTTGGATACCAGGAGGAAACATACAATACCTGCAACTTTTTTCCGTTCATTCTTCTAAACTATGAATACCTAATAACGCAGATTAACAAGATTTTGTACAATTTTAATCATTACTTTGCAATGCCAAACCTATAATTCGTAAAAATATCTGTGTATGCAGTTTTTAGACAAGTTTCTTGAAAAATTCTTCAAAAGTGAAGGAGACAGGAAGAAACTTATTAGCACGGTTATACCTTCGTTTGCCATACAATCAACAGCATTATTACTTGGCCTTGCAACCAATTTTATACTTGCCCGCGGTTTAGGTGCCAGTAAATATGGGGTTTTCACCTTTGCTTTCTCAGTTGTTTTTCCACTGGTAAACCTGGTATCATTTGGGTTAGGGGTATTAATGGTAAGGGAAATGCCCCATATTATTACTAAAAACTCACCGAGTTTATTAAAAGGTATTCACCAATGGTCGGTAAAACTGGCCATACCAATGTGTATTATACTGGTTTTACTGATAGCAACTGTAGTTTATTTCTTACCTCATACTAATTATACTGTCCCAATTCTCATTGCTTCGGCTGTTATACCATTCTATGGGCTAATGAATTACTATACTGCATCATTAAAGGGGATGCATAAAATTGTATTGTCCCAAATATCAGATAACCTAATACGCCCGGGAGTATTTTTAATTATTATTGCGTGGCTCTATTTCTTTACAGGTAACTTTGGCGTTTATTCAGCCATTTTTGTAAATGTAATTGCTTTTGCAGCAGGCCTATTATATGCATCTGTTATGTTCTATAAATCGGTTGAACTAAAAGGGATAGAGCCTGAATACGACAAAAAAAAGTGGTGGAAAGGGCTGGGCTCTCTTTCATTGTTGAATGGAATACTTAGTCTTGATGCACGACTTGACCTACTGATTTTAGGTTTTATTAAGACATCAACTCAGGTGGGTATTTTCAATATATCGCACAAAATAGCCCTTACCCTATATTTTTTTCTTGCTGTAATGAATACTATAATTGGCCCATCCATATCGCGTATGAACTCATTGAACGATAAAGAAGGCTTACAAAGAATGGTTACAAAAACCATAAAATGGGTAATGATATTTTCATTCCCCGCAGCAATACTGATTATTGCCTTCAGTAAATGGATTATGCTTTATTTTGGCCCTGAATTTATCGAAGGCCAGCTGGCACTAATAATTATGACTGCAACACAACTATTCAGTATATCTTGTGGACCAGTTGGCATAATATCAATGATGACAGGACACGAAAAATACAATACTATTGCTACTTTAATGAGCATGGGGATAACTATCATTCTTAATATATTGCTAACACCTGCTATGGGAGTCACCGGTTCAGCCATTGCGGCTTCAGCGGGTATTATAATTTGGAATATTTACATGATAATAATGGTAAGAAAAAAGGTTGGAATATATTCCTGGATCTATTCATCTAAATAAAACAAGAAAATGAAAAAGATATTAATTACAGGTGGTGCAGGCTATATAGGCTCACACACAATAATTGAAATGATCGAGAACACAGACTGGGAACCTATATCTGCAGACAATTATTCAAACTCCTCTGCTGTTACTTTTGATCGCATTAAAGAAATAACAGGCAAGCATGTAACAAACTATGTTGTTGATTTATGTGATGCGAAAGATACGCGCGCCATATTTGAGAAGAATCCGGATATTGCAGGTATTATCCATTTTGCTGCATTTAAATCGGTCCCTGAATCAGTCGACAAACCGCTTTTATATTATCATAATAATATTGAATCGCTTGTAAACATACTTGCCTGTGCCAGGGAATTTAAAGTACCACATGTAATATTCTCTTCATCTTGTTCTGTATATGGTGATATTGAAAAGCTGCCTGTAAACGAGGACACTCCAATAAGTAAAGCAGAGTCACCATACGGGTTCACCAAACAAATTGGAGAACAAGTACTAAGTGACTTTGCAAAAATTACTGAAAGTGTAAAAACAGTAGCGTTGAGATATTTCAACCCGGTAGGAGCACATCGTTCGGGCAAAATAGGCGAAGTGCCTGCTCAAAGACCCAATAACCTTGTTCCTATGATTACACAAACTGCTATTGGCACGCAGAAAGAAGTAATTGTATTTGGCAATGATTATAAAACAAGAGACGGAACATGTATACGGGATTATGTTCACGTTTGTGATATTGCACAGGCACATGTAAGTGCACTCAAATATCTTGACGACAATAAAACAGCCCCAAAGTTTTCAATACTAAACCTTGGAACCGGTAATGGCGTCAGCGTAATGGAAATGGTAAAGACATTTGAAAAAGTGAGTGGAGTTAAGCTTAATTACCGAATAGGCCCAAGGCGCCCTGGTGATGTTGTTGCAATTTATTCCGATATGTCACTGGTAAAGAAAACACTTGGTTGGAGTCCAAAATATACCCTTGATGAAATGATGCTATCGGCATGGAAATGGGAACAAAATCTAAAAATTAATTAGACTCTTTCTTCCAGAAATCTTAGAAACTTTTTCACAGCAATTGACCTGTGACTTAAATTATTTTTCTCTCCCAATGTCATTTGCGCAAATGATTTTGGAAATCCAACAGGTACAAAAACAGGATCGTAACCAAAACCCTTATCGCCCATTGTTGTTTCTGCAATAATACCATCTACAACACCTTCAAAAAGAAATTGCTCATCATCAATAATAGCGGCAATAACTGTTTTAAACTTAGCAGTACGATTAGTATTTCCTTTTAACTCATAGAGTAGTTTCTCTATATTATCTGCAGCGCTTTTCCCCTCTCCTGCGTACCGTGCTGAATAAACCCCGGGCTCGCCATTTAAGGCATCTACTTCAAGGCCGGTATCATCAGCAAAACAGTTGCATTTAAGTTCTTTGTATATAACACTCGCCTTAAGAATGGCATTTTCACTGAGGGTTTTACCTATTTCAGTAAGAGAAACAATGTTAATTGATGGAGGAAATAATGGTTTTATTTCAGCCACCTTATGATTATTGTGGGTAGCAAAAACAAGCTTCATGTAAAAAACACTATTGCTGTTTAAATCCTATAAGAATCACAGCACACCCTGAGCCTGCGTTTGTAGTAGGATTCAATTGGGCATCAATGATACAATCTATAGTAGATTTTACAGAAAAATCCCAATAGGGTGCATTTTGGTACTGTCCGCTGCTGAACAATACATTCTTTTGAGAATCATATATGGTAAATATAAGGTTACCATCTGTCATTCCGCTGCAAGCAGCAAGGCGATACATTGTTCCACCATAAAATGTAACATGAAATTCTGCTGTCTCATCAGCATTGACTAAAAGTGCACGATATTGCTGTCCGTCAGAAATAAAAGACGGATCCATATTTCTTTTTGCACATGCAGTTGCAATACTATCGCACTGGGCCGTTGCAGAAATGCACGAAACCATTAGTCCGCAAAATATAGCCAAAAGGGTTATTCTGTTTTTCATAACTTATCCAGCAATTTGGTTACGTATAGCAACTATTTTATCTGAAATACTCTTTAGAATGGCGCTTTCCATCTTTACCTCGCTTGTACTGTTTATACTTGTCACCTTATTTTTAACATCTACAGTAGGAGGAACATAATTGTAAACAAACTCCACATTATCAAAAATATCAGAAAGCCCTGAAAGATCTTTTATTAGTTGAGCATATTCGGGTCTGTTATTATATGGCTGAAGCATTTTAACAAGGTTCTGAAGCGATATTTTTTGTTCAGCTATACGGCGGATAATATCCTTTTGATTTGCTTGTGCATTGTTACTTGCCTGCACTGCAAAATATAACGATTCTACCCATCCGCCAACTAGCACGAGTGAACTAATATCGGGCTGCTTAGCATCTTTAAAGTAGGCATCGCTTCTTGTAAATGCCTCAGATACCATAGATAAAAGTGAATCCTGCTTGCCCTGATTTTGCTGGAAACGTTTTACAAGAGTTGGATTAAACATATCTGATAAACCAATATCGGTAGCCAACTTTTCAATTGAGGCGAGGTATAACAAGGCATCCTGTGTTTGATCATATAACGAAATATACCCTAAATCAGCTCCATACATGCCCAAATTTAAAGCCCTCTTATATTTAGTATCGTATTTAGTATAGTTATCAGCACTATTGAGTATTTGGCGATTATATGGATAGCCGCTTTTTTTAATTAAAAGTGCTGTTTGTATTGGAGAAGGTATGCTGAATATCTGGTTGTTAATTTTTAACAGGGTAGCATTATTACTATCTACCTTGGGCACTGGCGGTTGTGAACCTTTATCATTGTTCTGACCGGTATTTTTACAGCCGGCTACTACTAACGCGGTTATAATAATACCTGATACCGAAGTAATCAGGAAGTTTTTTTTCATTTGTAACATACCTTTGAAGTGCATATATAAGGTCAAAAGTAATATTTTTTTATTCATTGATACTATACTATATATAAAAAAGCAAAAAGTCCCGCAGTAGTGCGGGACTTTTGCCAAAACCTTTGAAATATTTGCTTATTCAACAATCATTTTTTGTGTTAAACAGCTTCCATCAACAGTAACACGGTAAAAATATACACCGGTTGCAAAACCATTGGTATTAATAGTT
>Ga0206875_1053_pt1 | contig 28305 bp, 26 predicted proteins | sample Alteio_BWOrgCont_9_FD_152616 | JGI IMG/M metagenome (GOLD analysis project Ga0206875, IMG submission 152616) | Enriched cells from forest soil in Barre Woods Harvard Forest LTER site, Petersham, Massachusetts, United States -... | ecosystem: Environmental > Terrestrial > Soil > Temperate forest > O... | reverse complement strand
GCGTCAGGTGCGCAAGCTGTCACGTGCCACGCAGGGGCGCATTGCTGATTTAAGCTCGCATGCAGAGGAGCGGTCGAGCAGGCGCACATCATACTTCTCAATCCCATCATCGATGAGGTATTTGAGTGCATTGCCCAGTCCCAGTACGATGGATGAACTTACGGCCAGTGAAATGAGCGCGAACACGATGCGCATGCGGTAGGGTTTGAGGTAAAAACGCAGCTTCGTCAGGCTGCGGATTTTGCCTTTGGCGGCTTGCGGTTCTTCAGTAGACAGGGAAGAACGAGGCATGATATTTTATTCCTCGCCCGCGAGCAGTGTTTCCACCTCGGCTTTGAGTAATGTATCGAGCCGCCTGCCGTCTTTCAGTACCCAGGCCTGTTCGCTTTCATCGTAATCAAAATGCAGGCCGCCCGAGAGCGGGGAAGATAGCCAGATCTGCTGGCTAGGTCCGTGGCGGTTCACCACAAATTGCGCGCCGGATGCGAGTTCAATCGTTAAAGTACCGGCCATCAGCTCCACCTCGAGCAGGCCGTCTTCGTCCAGCGCCTCGAGTGAATCGGCAAGCCGGCCCAGTGTGACGTCGCTAAGCGCGGCAAACGCGGTGTCTGATATAGCCATGAGATGTCTTGTAAAACAGCACAAATGGATTAATAGGTAGAGTCCGCCCTTATATAATGTGTCTGCCGCGCTTTGTCTGCCAATTTATGTCACTTTTTAAACGTCGTAGAAAAAAGAAATCCACACGCCCGCGCGGTGAACCCAGGCTTACGGGTGGCGGCAGCGGTAACGGTAGCAATGGACCCAGAATGGGTGGCGGCGGACGACGCAGAAGGGCAAGGCGCAGCTGGCCGTGGGGGCGGATTGTAAGAAAACTTTTCCTGCCTGCTGTGGGGCTTTTGGCTGCTTTCATAGCCTATATCTGTTACGACCTACCCGACATCAGCACGCTGGGCGATGTAAAAAAGAAGCCAAGCGTCATCGTTAAAGCTGAAGACGGCACCATACTGGGCACGTATGGCGATACCTATGGCGACTATGTGCCTTATAGTCAGATACCCAGGCCTGTTATTGACGCCGTACTTGCGACCGAAGATCGCAATTTCTTTCATCATTTCGGGATCGATCCGTGGGGGCTGCTGCGTGCGATGTGGGTGGATCTACGCTCGCGCCACCTCGTGCAGGGCGGCAGCACTATCACCCAGCAGTTGGCAAAGAATGTTTTCCTCACACCCGATCGCAAGCTTAAGCGCAAGATACAGGAAATGGTATTGGCGCTCGAACTCGAGCACCGCTACACCAAAGAGCAAATCCTCACTATTTATTTGAATCGCGTCTATATGGGCGCCGGTAGTTTTGGTGTGGACGCTGCTTCGCGCCGGTACTTCAACCATTCGGTGCGCCAGGTTACGCTGAATGAAGCCGCTATTCTCGTGGGCCGTATCGGTTACGACCGCATCGTGTTTCATTATCCCTCGCGGCCGGATAAACCCACAATACATGGACTAAATCTCAACGTGCAACCAGGTGAAACCCTCGCACTCGTAGGCCCATCAGGTGCAGGCAAGACGACATTATTCCAGCTCTTGCTGCGTTTCTACGATCCGCAGGAAGGGCGCGTTACCATTGACGGCGTCAACATACGCAATGTGAAACTTACCGAGCTGCGTTCGCATATCGGCATCGTGCCGCAGGACCCGGTGATTTTTTCCGCCAACGCATGGGACAATATCCGCTGCGGTAAACAAGATGCCACCGCCAAGGAAATCCTGCTTGCAGCTGGCAACGCTTCAGCGCTGGAGTTTCTGGAAAAACTTCCCGATGGGCTCGATACACATCTGGGCGAAAAAGGCATACGGCTTTCCGGCGGCCAGAAACAGCGCATCGCGATTGCACGCGCGATGGTACGCAACCCGCGCATCCTGCTGCTGGATGAAGCAACCAGCGCACTGGACTCCGAGAATGAACGCAAGGTACAGCAGGTGCTTGCCACACTCATGCAGGGGCGCACCACGCTCGTGATCGCTCACCGGCTTTCCACCGTGCAGAATGCCAGCCGCATCGCGGTCATTAATGAAGGTAGGTTAGAGGCCATCGGCAAACACGAAGAACTGCTCGCGACCAACGAGCTCTATGCACGCCTCTGCGAATTACAGTTCAAGACGGCGGCGTAATGAACCCAGTACAAAGTAAAGCCCTTCGCTTCGTCGTGATGATGGGCGTGGTGAGCCTGTTTGCCGACTGGGCCTATGAGGGCGCGCGCAGCATTACAGGGCCGTATCTGGCGATGCTCGGAGCAAACGGGACAATGGTCGGCATCATCGCAGGGTTTGGCGAACTGGCAGGATATGGCCTGCGGCTTGCGTCTGGTTATATCAGTGAGAAGACGGAAAAGTTCTGGCCGATAACACTGCTGGGTTATTTCATCCAGATGCTTGCCGTACCGCTGCTGGCGCTTGCGGGAAACTGGCAGGTGGCAGCACTGCTCATCGTCGCCGAGCGCATGGGCAAGGCTATACGCAATCCCCCCAAAAGCGTGATGCTCGCGCATGCGGGTGAAGTCATGGGGCAAGGCTGGGCATTCGGCATTAACGAAGCGCTCGACCAGCTGGGTGCTTGCGCCGGGCCGCTCATGGTGGCTGCTGTGCTCGCACATAAAGGCGATTACAAAACTGCACTCCTCATGCTGCTGATTCCTGCTGTCATGACGATGGCGCTTATTGTCGTGGCAAGGCTGCTATATCCAAGGCCCGAAGACCTGCACGCAAAGCACATGCCCGATCTGCAGAGCAAGGGATTACCGCGTAGATTCTGGGTCTATCTTGCAGGTGCTGCATTCGTAGCAGCAGGATTTCCGGACTTCGCGCTGATGTCCTATCACTGGGGCAAAACCGGAGTCGTCTCCTCAACGCTCATACCAGTAAGCTATGCGCTGGCAATGGGTGCAAGCGGGTTGGGCTCGCTTATTTTTGGAAAACTGTTCGATCGTCAAGGCCTGCGCATACTCATCCCGCTCACGCTTGTTACCATCCTTTCGGTACCGCTGGCTTTCATGGGCGGTATGGCAGGGGCATTTTTAGGCTGCATGCTCTGGGGGCTCGGCATGGGCGTGCATGAATCCATCATCCCGGCAGCCGTTGCAGCCATGGGTTCACCCGACCGGCGCGCCTCAGCTTATGGCATTTTCACAGCAGGCTATGGTGTCGCATGGTTTCTGGGCAGCGCGATTCTGGGGCTATGCTACGACACTTCCCTGCCCGCGCTTATCAGCTTTTCACTCATCACTGAATGTGTTGCGGTTTTCTTTTTGTGGCACGTATCTAAGGCCTAAGCCGCCATTTCGCGTTTATATTTCTCCGGATCGCCCTGCATGAAACGCTTGATATTGCGTATGGCCTGACGCAGGCGCTGTTCGTTTTCCACGAGAGCAATGCGCACATGCCCGTCGCCATACTCGCCGAACCCAATGCCCGGGGCCACTGCAACCTCTGCATGTTTGAGCAGTAGTTTAGAGAAAGCAAGCGAACCCATCTCGCGGTAGGCTTCCGGCAACGGCGCCCATGCAAACATCGAAGCTTTGGGACTCGGAATCTCCCATCCCGCGCTCTTTAAGCCTTTCACCAGCACGTCGCGACGCTGCTTATAGAGCGTGCGTATCTGTTCCACGCAATCCTGCGGGCCATTGAGCGCGGCAGTGGCTGCCACCTGAATAGGCGTGAACGCACCATAGTCAAGATACGACTTGATGCGCGTGAGCGCGTTGATGAGCCGCTTGTTGCCGACTGCAAAGCCGATGCGCCAACCTGCCATTGAATAGGTTTTGCTCATCGTGGTGAATTCAATCGCGATGTCTTTCGCACCTTTGACCTGCAGGATGGAAGGCGGCGGGTTGCCATCAAAATAAATCTCGCAGTAGGCAAGATCCGAAAGCACGTAGATTCCGTGGTGGCGGCAGAGATCAATAATCGGTTCGTAAAAAGAAAGATCGACCGTCTCTGCTGTCGGATTGCAGGGGTAATTGAGCACAAGTGCAATCGGCTTGGGCGTACAATGCGCAATCGCGCGCTTAAGCTGCGTCATGAAATCAAAGCCCGGTGCTTTGGGGATGTTCCAGATGCTCGCACCCGCAATAACGAATCCAAACGGATGAATGGGATAGCTCGGGTTGGGCACCAGTATCACGTCGCCAGGTGAACTGATGGCGTTGGCAAGATTGGCAAGCCCTTCTTTGGAACCAATCGTGACGACTACTTCCGAGTTTGGATCCACCTCAACACCAAAACGCCGCTGGTAATACGCCGCCTGTGCCTTGCGCAGGCCGGCAATGCCTTTGGACTGCGAATAGCCGTGCGTGTTCTCATCGAGTATCACTTCGCGTAGTTTCTCGACAATATGCTTAGGCGTCGGTGAATCGGGATTGCCCATGCCTAGGTCAATGATGTCACGCCCTTCAGCACGCAGCCGCGCCTTGGCACCGTTGACCTCCGCAAATACATAGGGCGGAAGACGTTTGATGCGGTAAAAATCTTCCTCAGACATGGCGGAAGATGGCTTTCTAGTTGCTGCCGCTATCGTAGCCGTCTGCGCCGCGGCGGGTAGCATAGCGCGCTTCGGGAAGCAGATGCTGCGAGGAGGAACTGGCCTGAGAGGGTGGCACAAGACTGACTGGCGGCTGTTGATCATTTACCCCTGATATCTGCGAAACATCCGGCAGAGCTGAAGTACCAGCGCTTGCACTGGCTGGTGGCGGCGTCAGGACAACAACTCCTTGATCAGGAGGCGCTGCAGTAACCGGCAAGGCTGCAGGCGGTGCAGAAACATCCATTTCTACATGCGGAGCACCAGCAACTGATGATGCAGATGTTGCATCCGTAGGTTGGGGCAGTGGCGTACCGATAGCCACAGGCATAGCCGCGCCCGGAGATGGCGCGACAGCTTCCTGCGTTGGCGTTGGCGGAAATGCGGGTGCTGTACCTACCATAACATTGGGCGCCACTTCGCTTGGGGCGGCAGAAGGTGCAGAAGCCATATTGTCAGCGCTTGCTGCGGACGCATTCTCATCTCCCCCAAACAGATTATGAAGCCATGAGTTAAATCCTGTCTTGGGCGCAGGCGCGGGAGCAGCATTGGCCTGGACAGGCTGGGGAGCAGCAACAGGAGCAGCTCCCATATCCATCGGGGCTGGCTGTACGGGGGCAACAGCATTGGCGGCGTTGTCCACCAGCTGGCCGGTTTGAGGCGACGTCATGACGGTTGCACCTGAGTTGTTTATCAACTGCTGACGGGCTGCTTCCGACTGGCCCTGGTCAGCCACCATCGAGTTCATCTGGGCGGTCGCCTGTTCTCTTGGCGGTGCAATCGGCGCAGGCGGAACACTGGCAAGTGAGGGGTAATCAGACGCAGGTGCAGCAGCAGTACTGGCAACGGGTGCGGGCACAACTTCAGCAGCAGGGGCAGTCACCGGCGCATTAGCAGCTGCTACGACAGGCGCCACCGGAGCGCTCATAGTGGCAGGCGCAGCATTCCCGGCAAGGACGTTTTCATTTTCAACAGGTACGCGGCGACCTGAGCCAGCAGCTGTGTCATACGGTACTGATGGTGGGGGCGCATATGCCACAACCGTGTTGTTAGCTACAGCAGCAGGGGCAGGAGCACCGGCATCGCTCATAGGGGCATTGGTACCCGGATTCAGCACCGGTGTGTGGCGATTACCAAAATTAACTGTATCATTATCAGGTACAGTACGGGTTTCACCCATCATGTCGCCAAACACATGTCCAGTGTCAAAACCACATCCCGTGACCAGTGCAACAGACAGAACAAGAAAGGTCCCGGACAGCAGACGACGTTTGAATTTACTATTATATTCCATAACCCTTAAGACCCTCTCTTAAACCTTAGTGCGCCAGTGTCGGATACGCCACCGAACTATTACCTTTAAATCAACCATTGCGCTCCCCTGAAGCGGTGATTATAACCTAGCACTCTTATAGGGGGGACGCGACTTTGGCCGACACCATAGCGCGAGAGCCATTTTTGATCAATGACTATATCTTTATGACCCAGTCCCACGCGGATGTGAATGCTTTTACCGCCAACCTTGCCAAAATTGCCGAACAGTCCCAATTGATTGTCGGGGAATTCCTGGCGCGTAATGCGCAGGGAAGCAAGTTCGGAACCGGCGATCCCCTGCATTTAAGCGGCATTTTTGCAGAGTGGTTTGCGCGCATGATGGCAGACCCCCAGAAAGTCATGGAACTGCAGATGGGCTGGTGGGCCGATACGTTCAACCTATGGCAGCAAACGACACAGAAATTTCTCGGGGAAAACGGGACCGCCTCCATTGAGCCTGACAGCAAGGACAGGCGCTTCAAGGACAAGGCGTGGAAGGAAAGCATCGTTTTCGACTTTATCAAGCAATCCTATCTGCTCACGGCACGCTGGGTGCAGGGCAGTGTCCATAAAATCGACGGTATGGATGCGGACACCATGCGTAAGATTGATTTTTACACGCGCCAGTTCGTCGATGCGATGGCGCCATCGAACTTCGTCCTCACCAACCCGGAAGTATTGAAGGCAACCTTGGAGAGCAACGGCGAGAATCTTGTGCGGGGCTTAAGCCACATGCTCGAAGATCTGGAGCATAGCAAGGGTCCCCTGCGGGTCAGCATGACCGACACAGAGGCGTTCGAGGTAGGCGGCAATCTCGCCATCACCAAAGGCAAGGTCGTATTTGAAAACGACATCATGCAGCTCATTCAGTACGAGCCGCTGACCAAAGAAACCTATGAGATACCGCTGCTCATCATCCCGCCCTGGATCAATAAATATTACATTCTCGATCTGCAGCCGGAGAACTCTATGGTGCGTTGGATGGTCGAACAGGGATTCACGGTATTCGTTATTTCCTGGGTGAATCCGGGTGAGAAACTGGGCAGCAAGCGCTTTGATGATTACCTGCTGGAAGGCACACTCGCGGCGCTTGGCGCCATTGAAGCCGCCACGGGGCAGAAACAGGCCAATGCTGTGGGTTATTGCTTAGGGGGAACGCTGCTCGCCATTACCATGTCATACCTCAAAACCAAAAAGCAGGAACACAGGATACGCGCCACCACCTATCTTACCACCATGATAGACTTCAAAGAGGCGGGTGAACTTTCCGTCTTCATCGACGAAGAACAATTGCGCTCACTTGAGGCGCGCATGTCGAATAAAGGCTACCTGGAAGCCGACGATATGGCGGTGACATTCAATATGCTGCGGGCCAACGATCTGATCTGGTCGTTTGTCATCAACAACTATCTGCTGGGCAAAGACCCCTTCCCGTTTGACCTGTTGTACTGGAACTCTGATTCCACGCGCATGCCTGCCGCGATGCATAGTTTTTACTTGCGGAATATGTACCAGAAAAACCTGCTGGCCAAACCCGGCGGCATCACGATTGACGGTGTGCCAATCCATCTGGAAAAGATCGAGACGCCCACGTACATGCTTTCCACGCGTGAGGATCATATTGCGCCGTGGAAGTCCACTTACGCCGCCACGCATATCTATAAAGGCCCAATGCGCTTTGTGCTGGCCGCAAGCGGACATATCGCAGGTGTCGTCAACCCGCCGTCCAAAAAGAAATACAGTCACTGGGTATCGGATTCTCTTCCGTCATCGCCAGAAAAATGGTTTGAGAAGGCCAAGGAAAAATCAGGCTCCTGGTGGGAAGACTGGGCAGCATGGGCGGAAAAATTCAGCGGTTCCAAAGTACCTGCCCGCAAACCGGGTTCGGGCAAACTGAAAGCCATTGAGGATGCACCGGGAAGTTACGTGAAAGTGAAGGGCTAACGCGCGCTTTATGCGCCTAACACAGGAGATGCTGCCTGCTGGCGTCGCTGGGCCTCGATACGGCTGCGCCAGACCTTTGACTCCTGCTGCGGCTCGTAACCTGGCACCGCACCGCTCACTTGCGAAGCGCGGAAGGCCAATCTCTGCTGGGTGGCGTTCGTCTCACTGGGGGCAGATGTCCTGCCATAAGCAGTAAACGCCAGCTCCTGTGCACGGATACGGTGAGCGTTGAGATCGGCAGTCAACTGCGCGATGTTGTATTCCGCACCAAGTTGCTCAAGCGCTCTACGTTTGTTGCTCTCTGAGAGCTTGGCAAATGGTGCGCCGAAGCGCGACTCGATCTGTGCCGCGAGTGTCCTGTTGGCTGAAGCCAGCACTGTTAGCACCTGTTCCTGCGAGATAGCTTTCTTTTTTTCCTGTAGATGTGCAAGGCCAGTTATCTGGCCTGCCACAGACATTTCGCCCTGCAACGCCGTGCTACGCAGAGCCGCCTTGGCATCTGGCTCTTCCAGATTAAGTCTCTTCTCACCGATCTTACTGAATACGCGCTCAACGCCCATGAAGCTCAGAAAGCCAACGACACTTTCTACGGCAATGGCTGCAAAGCCGGTCAAGAGCAATCCATGCATCACTAGCGGTACGGCTATAAGCGTTGCGGCCGTTGCGGCCACTGTCGCTACGACACTGACATTACGCCTTGCTGTACTGCGCCGCACGGCCTCACGGAGTACCGGGCTTTCCTTGGCGATTTTTTCCATGTCATGGACGGTTACTTTGTCAGCCCTTTTGCCAAGGCGCCCTGCAATTTCGTGACGGTATTCGTCCTTGATACGGTTGAGCTCGACGCGGTGATCCCATTGGCTCAAAAGAGCGAGGCCCCCGGACACGATGGGTAACGTCACAAACCAGTGACTCAGACTCACGCCCTTTTTGGCGACATTGGCCATGACCCCTTCGGCACCCACACGTCCTGCGCCAACAGCTTTCAAATACGGTATTCTAGGCATCGCTATCCACCATGACGGTTTATCTCATGGTAGCAGTATAGCCGTGAAATCGTTGCAGAAATGTTAAAGTTTTGTGAAGATAGAGGGCTCAGCCGGCCAGGTATTCTTCTGCCAGATCAACGTAATTCTGGCTGGAAACAGGGATAAAAGCAGCCTCTTCTGGCTTCATGTCCCGGAGGTAGCGGGCCGGATTACCCGCCCAAATCTGACCCTTAGGTATGCGCTTGCCGGGGGTGACAATGGCGCCCGCCGCAACCCATGCACCTGATTCCACCACGGCTCCGTCCATAATGGTCGAATGCATGCCTATGAAGCAATCATCTTCGAGCGTACAGGCATGTAAAAGCACGCTATGCCCGATGGTTACGCCGTTGCCGATGATGGTTGGGCCGGTTTTACGTGTCACATGCACCACTGTGCCGTCCTGGATGTTGGTACGACTACCGATACGGATGATGTTGACGTCGCCGCGGATGACACAGCCAAACCAGACATTGCTCTTGGCACCGATATGCACATCCCCGATGACCACCGCCCCTTCGGCAATGAAGACATCACTGGCAATGGTGGGCAGTATGTTCCGGTAAGGTCTGATAATCATGGAAAGAGCGCCGCCTGCATAAGCGCCGTGGGTTCAGGATAACCACACATGAGGTTCATGTTCTGCACCGCCTGGCCCGATGCGCCCTTCGTCAGATTGTCGATGACGGAGACGATGATGGCCCTTCCCGGCTGCCGGTCGGCAAACACGCCGATGACGCAAAGATTGGTGCCGCGCACTGCATGGGTGGAAGGTGCAACTCCAGCAGGCGCAAGCTTCACAAACGGCTCATCCGCATAGGCCTGCTGCAGAGTGTTTGTCAAATCCTGTGCTGTCTTTCCTTTTGCAAGCGTTACATAGATCGTCGAAAGAATGCCGCGGTTCATCGGCACGAGGTGCGGAGTGAACGTTACGGTAACACCATGGCCAGCGGCAAGTGCAAGCTCCTGCTCAATCTCAGGCGCATGGCGGTGTGATGCGACGCCGTAGGCACTTAAGCCCCCGTCCACCTCAGTAAACAACGAGCCTTGCTTTGCAGTCCTGCCTGCTCCCGTCACTCCCGATTTGGCATCAATGATGATGGAATCCGAGGCAATGAGTTTGTTCTTAAGCAACGGCATGAGCGGAAGCTGAGCGCTAGTCGGATAACAGCCGGGATTGGCCACCAGCCTTGCCTTGGCAATGGCGTTGCGGTGGAGCTCGGTTAAGCCATAGACCGCTTCCTTCTGCAAATCTGGTGCGCGATGTTCATGCCCGTACCATTTCGCATAAGTGGCAATATCGCTGAGGCGGAAATCAGCCGAGAGATCAATAATCCGGACGTGGCGCGGAATAACCGCAATCACTTCCTGTGTGGTTCCATGCGGCAGACAGCAGAATACAAGGTCGATATCTTTATAATCCACACTTGCTGTGGGCACGAGTGCAGGCAGATTTACAAAGGCCAGATGCGGATATACGTCCGCCATTTTCTTACCCGCCTGGGTCTCACCGGTGAGTACGCGGATGTCTGCATGCGGGTGCAGCAGCAGTAATCGAAGTAGCTCCGCTCCCGTATATCCGCCTGCGCCCAGTATGGCTATGCGTTGTTTTATCATACGGGCATTCTGGTGAAATCGTGAGGAATTACAAGCAAAAGTCCTGCAATGCCATTATGCAGAAAGTTCTGGAGAGTGCCATAGTAATACTTTTTTAATCCAATTAATCTATTTTGAATACATATCAGCCACAAGAGATTGTATATGAGACTTTCTACCCTTAAAAAGCCATTGGATCTGCACCTTCGACGGAAACAGTTAGAGGCTCTTTCAAGGGAAATCCGGTATGAAGCAGGTATCTTCAGCGAAGAAATTGTAAAAAATGATTTTAAAGACGCCCTACGATTCAGACCCGAACAGACCACACATCTTGTAGATATATTAAATGAAGCCCTCTGGATGTACATCGATTACAGAATCCAGTGTCCCCGGGATTTTCAACCCGGAGGTGGATTTACACCGCTCTTGGTGCATCCTCCGACCAAAAAAGATGTAGCCGAAGCGTTTGCACCGATAGAGCAATTCTTCAGATCTGATAAAAAACGCGGTGCGGAAACAACAGTGACTTTGCTGGTAGCAGTGGATCGCGCCCTGAAGCGGTTGTGCATAGAATCCTCACAGGAATCAATGCGTAAATAATACCGCAATTTTAATTACAGCCGATACGGTTCATTTCCTGCTCGGCCCTTGGGCGGACGCTGCTGGCGCTGCTTGGGTATTTGGCAACCACTTGCTTCAGCACCACGCAAGCTTCTTTGTCTTTCTTCATCGCATCCAGCGACATGGCAAGCTTGAGCAAGTTGTCAGCCGCCTTCGGTCCTGACGACATGGCCTCATAACCCTGCCTGAAATTATCCGCCGCCTTCAGGTAATCACGGCGCACGTAATAGGTTTCGCCCAGCCAGTAAAATGCGTTGCCGATCAGCGGATCGTGGGGATATTTATGCACGAAAGCAGCAAATGAATTACCAGCTTCTGCGTACTGCGCCTGGTTCATAAGCCGGAAGGCATAGTTATAATGATCGCGTGAGTTGGCAAACTGCTCGGAAGCTGCAGCAGGCGCGGGGCTGTCATTAAAGCTGTCGCTGTCGGTGGCTGGCTGAACAGGTTGCATCTGATCGCTGCTGGCAGCAGGAGGAGCGGACGCCGCAGGTGCCGGAGCAGCTGACTGCTGTTTTTCCAGTGCCTGCAGGCGATACTGGATATCTCCATTGGCCTTATCTAACTGGCTCTTGAGTTGTTTATTCTGGAAGGAAAGCTGCTCGATAGTGCCTTCCATCCTGCGCATCTGTTCTTCAAGCTGGGAGATACGCACATCCAGGCGTGCGGCACCCTGATCGCTGTCGGAATTATCATCCTGCGCATGTGCAGGCAGCGACCCGGCGATAAGAACAAACGCAAAAAGAAGTGTAACAATACGCAACATACTCATGTGACTACATACAAAAATCCCGTCTCTTTGATGCCGCCTGCGACAGGGGGGGCGCAAGGAGACGGGATTGTCAGGCGTTATTAGTTAGTGGTAACCGTCACAGCGCGGCGGTTCTGGCTCCAGGCACTCTCGTCGTCGCCGACGACAGCCGGGCGTTCCTTGCCGTAGCTGATGGTCTGGATGCGGCTTGCTTCAACACCGAGGCTCACCAGATAGTTTTTGGCAGCAGAAGCGCGGCGTTCACCCAAGGCGAGGTTGTATTCGCGCGTACCACGCTCGTCGCAATGGCCTTCAATCGTGACATTGGCGCCGGACTTGCCGCGCAGGAAAGTCGCCTGCTTCTGCAGTGTCGCCTGGCCTTCGGAGTCAACCACGGAGCTATCAAAGGCAAAGAAAATGCGATCCGGTACGCCGGGGGCTATCTGGCCCATTGATTCATTTCCGTTTGCGCCGTTTGCGCCACCGTTTCCGTTTGCATCACCCTTGCCGCCAGGTGCGGTTTCGCACGCTGCAAGTAAGGCTACTGCAGAAAGCATCGCGAGAATTTTGGTTGTTAATTTCATGGTTTTCCCTCCAAAAGGATAAGTTTTACGTTCTGACATTGATGAAATCACACCAAAGCGCGCACTTCCGCAACCCACGGCTCGCATCTTCAGCTAAAGACACGTCATTGCGCTCTTCATAGGAATATTGGCAATAAAAATCAATCGTTTTCTCACTCCGGATTGTAAATAGCTGCTATGAATACGCCTTGGGCGTTGTTCTACCGCAACATATCTACTCGCTGTCGCATTTTTACGCGGGGGCTTATCTTAACAAAACCTTCATAAAACTTTTGCCCCTGATCGGCTATATTGGCGTCGCAAAACCAGCAATGCGAGGGAACATTGTACGTCAATGGCTACAACAAAAACAACAGAAGCAAATGAATGGGTAAGCACTCAACGTGCTGATTTGAGTGCGAGAAAGGACATGCGGTGGCAGCAGTTTCACCGGATAGCCGGAGGTCTGCACTTGACTGTGAATCCTGCTCAGCCATTCATATCACACAGCGAACAGCATGTGGATAGTCACTGCAGCCTGCCCGATACGGCAAAGTATCAGGCCCAGGATTTACGCGTGCCACAAATGCTGGCCAAGCTTGGCATCGGAGTGGCGACCGTTCAAGCGGCCACCTTATCGCATACGCCGGTGGAGAAAGACAAAGAAGTTCTTACTCCTGTTTAGGCGACGTCTGCTTACTTCTTCACATCCGGGTTAAGCGTGTACTTCCCTACCACTTCACCCTGCGCCAGAATATGCCCGGCAATGGCATCGGTTACCTGATGCCCTGTAGCCGGGCCTTTAAGGCCAAGTGAAGCAACATCAAGTGCGAACACTTTCACGTGATAATGATGAATGCGCTCATCGTTCCATGGCGGGCATGGGCCATCGTAGCCGGCATATATGCCCTGGCGTTCGGGATTGGAGGCAAAATACGGCGCGTAATCATTTACACCGCGCGTGCCATACGGTGTCTTAAGCTCGGTCTTGCCATGCTTCACTATCTCCTGGCTATCGGTAAAGGCCGGAATCTGGCTCTGCTCGGCCGGGACATCATACAGCACCCAGTGGTAAAAACTCCGGCGCGGCATGGCATCGGGTAATGTCTTACCTTCCTTGCCGGCATCGTCGAATACAGTCGGCACGTCCGGATCCACCATGATGATGGCGTAAGACTTGGTGCCTTCGGGACCTTTGGACCAGGAAATACCTATGCTCTTATCCGATCCTTCTTTTACATGGCCCGTGGCCGCAGGAATGCAGAACGCATAATCGTTATCGATATAGCTGTCGCTTCCGATGCCTTCCGCTGTGACCGTCAACTCAGGCTTCGCCTGCGCGAATACTCCCTGAACTGCCACAAACGCAAGTATAAAAGCGGTGGTGTATAGTCCCTTTTTCATAAACCAGACCTCCTGCTGTGCTATTTTGGAACGGATTCTCCGCCGGAACCACATCAAAAGTCAATCGCGTTCGACAGCCTACTGCCCGCGAATCTCGACAAACGCCTCACGACGCAGATCGCGCATGTATTTTTGTGCTTCAAGCTCGAGCTTCTCCGCATAGATAGACTGGCGTATCGATTCATCGCCTACAGGGCCTGCAGACTTGGCAGGCGGAAGATCAATACGTTCGCACAGCATGAAAAGCCGGATGCCCTGCGGCGTAATGACCGGCTCAGAAACAGTGCCCACGCTCAGCCTGAGCAGAAAATCGCGTAACTTCTCTGGTAGATCGCTCGAAAGGGCGCGTGTGAGTGTGACCTTGAAATCCATCTCAGAAAGATCGCCTGCCCCGGCCATTGATCTGTCCTCGCATTTGCCCGGAGATTGCTGCACTTCCTTAGCCAGTTTCAGCAATAATTCCGCTTCTTTCGGCTTGGCATCGGGCTTGAGGGTCATAAGGATCTGCTTGAAGGCCAGCTCGGCGCGGGCATCTACGTCAGCGGCTGCAGCCGTGGCATCGGCCGCACGGCGCTCATCAATGAACTTGACGATCTGATAACCCGTGGGTGTGCGCACCGGATCTGTGATACCGCCCTTGGACGTTTTGGTAAGGGCAGTAGCAATCGCCGGATCCACCTGTGCTGCTTCCACCCAGAAAGGATCGGTCGTCTGCGCGCCACCCGTATGTGACGAAAACTGTGACGCCACAGCCTCAAAACTCGCGCCTGCGCGGATTTCACCTACGAGCTTTTCAGCAAGCTTTTGTACATTTGCCTCGTTCGCAGGAGTATCCACAGGAATGTGAATCGTTGCGATTTGTACCTCTTGTATCTTGCCCGCCGTGGCAGCGGAAGCTTCCTTGCGCCTGACATAGCTCGCTACTTCCCGATCGCTAATCTTGATGCGCGGGCGGATTTTTTTTAAGACAACTTCCGACCAGGCCATCTGGGCACGCACCTGCGCGTACAATGAAAGTTTCGACAGTCCTTTGGCTTCAACAAACTGCTCGAGACTCCCCTGAGCCTTTCCGTTTTGCCGCTCAATCTTGGCAATACCTTCGCGCAGCTTAGGATCGCTGATTGAGATGCCATCGCGCGTGGCCTCCTCCATCTCGAGTTTTTCATCAATCAGCTGCCGCACAATCTGAGGCGTGATGCGCGCACGGTTCTCAGCCGTATCGGGAATATTTGTCATGCCCATGACAAGTGCCACACGATCGCCCACATCCACCGTGGATACCACCTGATCGTCCACCACCGCCGTGATGCCGAACCCATCCGCAAACGCGGAAGCAGCACACAAAACCATAAAAATTCCTGTTATGACGCGCATCAATTGCCTCCGCTGCCGCTGTTCGTTGTTCCAGCAGCACTTACAGGATTCTGTACTGAATTAATAGGGCTGCCTTCATTAATCGCCGTAATATTACCCACACCTGCCACGGCGGACGCATTGCTCTGCTGATCCTGCGCCCCGAAATTCTTCAGCACCACCGTGACTCCGAACGTCGTGGAAGGCCTTACATCCTGCTGGCTGATATAGCTGCGATTTGCCATTGTGGTGACCATCATGCATTCATTGTGGAAAACGATGCCGCTGTTTAGACCTACGGTGCCGGCTGTGGGCTCCAGCGGATTAAGTGCCGAGACGGGTAGCGCCGTGTTGACAGGCTCTTCTTCACTGCTGCCCAGATCGCGGCGGCCACCAAGGTTGAACGCCCAGCGCGGCGTAATATCAAAAGTGGCATTGCCGAATACTTCCTTGCGATCACCAAATAGCGGATCATTCTGCAGCGAAAGATAAGTGGCATCCAAGCTTAAGGGTTTTAATTTATATGAAGCGTTCACTTCGTTACTGGTCGGTGCAAACGTCTGCCGGTCGAGGCGGAAACTGTAGGCTACGTCGACTGCGTTGTACTTAAGCTCTAAGCGCCCGATATAATCTGAATAATGCGCAACCTGAGCACTGGTAAGCGGAAAAGGGCTGGTCTCGTTTTCCTGGTAAGCCTGGCCAAAAAGCCATTCGAGATATTCCTCATCCGCCATCTGCAACTGACCGCGCGTACCGTACGTACCACGCAGGCCTGACTCAATCTGGTCAAGACCCGCGAACCGGTCCGGTGAGAAAAGATTAATATCTGAAAGCTCCGCAATCTGGCTATCTTCGTTCGGGATATTGCTCGTCTGATGCAGATTTGGGCTGGCCGTCATTTCAACAATCGGCGCTATCATAAGGCTTTTGCCATCGCCTAAGCGGCTGATGAATGGATAACGCCAGTTCAGATCCGCCTGAGGAATAACCCGGCCCGTGTCCCCATTAAACATCGCACCTGTTGTAGGGTCAGTTATCTGATCACTTACATGATAGGCATCTCCGCGCAATGAAGCCGCAAGCTCAAACACCTGTCCGTCATGTGTGATGTAAGGAAGCTTCCAGGCGGCCGTCGTCGAAAGGCGCTGATCGGTATCGCCCTGCGATCGCTCCAGTACCAGTGCATTGCTGTCGAGCTGAATCCTGGAATGCGCTGCGAGCGGGTCACTTTCAAAATGAAAGTTTGCCTGCGGAAGAATATAGGGCGACGCACTGGCCTGATCTTCGACCGTCAGTCCCTGAAAGGCCAGACTCTCCACGGAGAAATAGCTTCTGTCCTCGATACGCTCGGCAAACAGACGCGACGTGAGCATATCCTGCCAGCCGAAATGATAAAACTGCAGAACAGTCTGGTCGCTGGCATGCTCGGCATCCAGCCCTACGTCCCAGTACTTGTCTACCTGTAGCTTACCATGCGCCTCAATATAGCCCCGTATCCAGTCGCCCGGAACCACATCTCCTAAATCATCTCGGTTATAGGCATCGGCAATAGCACCGTGCACATAAAACGATCCATTCTGGCTTAGCCCCCTCACCTCTGTCTCCAACAACGGATGTTCGTTGGTCATATACCAGGGCGTGAGTGTCATATCCAGGTTGGGGGCAAATGTGTAATAGACCGGCTCCTTAACGACACTGCCTAATATTGAGTCATGATAATATTGCGGCTGCAGCAGTCCCGACTGATTGGGCGCATCCGGCGTGGGGTGTGAAAAATAGGGCGTGTAGATCACGGGGAACCCGTAGATATCCATGATGGCATTCTGATAGCGTACGCGTTTTTCATTTTCATCAATAGTCGCCTTTTCCGCCGCTATCTGCCATAATGGTTCCTTGGCAGGCTGCCCCGCTTCGGCCTGGCACACTTTGCAGGGCGAATAGACTACGTCTTTCATCACAGTCACCTGCTTGCTGAGCCTGCGCGCTTCACGCGCTGCAAATAGTGAATTATCCTTCAGGCGCGCCCGGAATTCCTTAACGACGCCTTTCTCCATATCGTTTTTGAGTTCAGCATCATCCGAGAAAAAGACATCACCTGTGGGCTCAAGCACGCTGACATGACCCATGGCGTGTACCATGTCGGTATTCTGGTTATAGGTCACCTTATCAGCGAAAAGTATGGTATCACCCTGCACCACCTCAACGTGGCCGGACGCAATGGCCGTGGCATTGGGCTCATCGTAGCTTACCTGCTGGGCAGTGAGCATTACCGGGTCGTTTTTCGATACCGTCAGGCTTTGTGAGCCGCTGGCATGCGCTGTCGTGCCCCAGAAAAAAAGAAGCGAAAAAGCAGCGAGTAATCGTGTGCGAAGCAAACTTTGCGTCATGCGGAATCGTAAAATTTTACGATCCTGTTTAACCCCCCGTGCGGGGCGATTCAAATTGTTTCTCGTGTTCCGAATCAGATGCAAAAAATCTGTCTGAATTTATCACTGGGAAAAAAATGCCGTGCGGGTATCAGCTCTGTAGCAATACTTACTATTAAACATAAATTAACGTATATTAAATATTTGATTTATAATGATAATACCGACGACCGGGTTTTGGCACGGGAATAGCATATTAGTATAGCAAAACATGCTGTCTGGGAGCGAGCCGATTTATGAACAATGATTTACTTATTGATATCCTCATACCGCATGAGCCGCCGCAGTTGCTGCCTGCAACTGTTCTGAAGGCTGCAGCCAAGCGCATTTTCCGGGAAATGGAAGAAGAGCAGTATGCCAAGGATGCCGATACATTTTTCCCCACAGCATCTGCGTATGTGATGCCAGCGCGCGGCAGCCTCAGCCTGTTGATGAGCAAGGGTTCACAAACCCAAGAAGCGGCTACCCCCCACAGCGCTGATTGGAGGGTACGCAAATATATTTTTGCACTGTTCATGTTAATGACCGCGATGGTGATTGCCCTATCTTTCGCCCCTGCCGCAAAAGCCGAGGGCCGTCTTAAGGACATTGCTGCTTTCGAGGGTGTCCGCGATAACATTCTGATGGGCTACGGACTGGTAGTCGGCTTAAACGGCACCGGCGACAAGCTCAAAAATAACGAGTTCACTTCCCAAAGTCTGATAGCCTTCCTTGAACGTCAGGGCGTCAATACCCGTGGCACCGAGCTTAAAAGTAAAAACGTCGCGGCCGTAACGGTCACTGCCACACTGCCTGCATTCGCGCGTACGGGCGGCAAGATTAACGTGTCGGTCAGCGCGATGGGTGATGCGCGCTCACTGCAAGGTGGTATCCTGCTTGCCACTGTGCTCTACGGCGCGGATGGCGAAGTCTATGCGGTCGCCCAAGGGCCCATCAGCATCGCAGGTTATGAGGCTGGCGGTGCGGGCACCACCGTTACCAAGGGTGTGCCCACTAACGGATTCATTGCGGACGGCGGCATTATTGAACGCGAGATCAATTTCACGCTCAACAATATGTCCTCGCTCAATATCGGTCTGCGCAATCCCGATATCTCGACAGCGAAACATGTTGCTGAGACCATCAACCGCCATCTGGGTGTTGACGCGGCAGAGATGACAGACCCCGGCACAGTGCACCTGCGCGTGCCCATTGATTTCAAGGGCAACACATCAAAACTCCTGGCGGAAATCGAGCAGCTTCCGGTGCAGACCGACCAGATTGCCAAAGTGGTTATTGATGAAGCCTCTGGCACCGTCGTCATGGGAGAGAATGTGCGTATTGATACGGTGGCGGTAGCACAAGGCAACCTCGTAGTGAAGGTGGAAGAAACCGCACAGGTATCGCAGCCAGGGCCACTTGCACCGCCAGGAGCTGAAACGGCAGTTACACCGGTTACCAATGTGTCTGTCGAGGAAAGCAAAAGCAAAATGACGATAATGCCTCATGGCGCGACATTGCGTGAACTGGTGGCAGGCTTAAATGCGCTGGGCGTGGGCCCGCGTGACCTTATCACCATCCTGCAGACCATAAAAAGCGCCGGGGCGCTGGAAGCGGAGATAGTAGCCAAATGAGCGATTCATCTTATATATCCCCATTAGGTACACCTTACGCGCTCACCGCCTCTCAGCCAGCGTTGACAGCAGATGCCGGCAGTACGAATTCGGCACAGAATGTTGACGCAGTCTCCAAGGATTTCGAGGCCGTATTCCTCTCGCAGATGATGGGGGCAATGTTCTCTGGTGACGATCTTACGTCCTTCTTCGGCGGCGGCACTACTGGCGACGTATATAAAAGCTACCTGCTCAATGAATACGGCAAATCCTTCGCACAGGCCGGCGGTATCGGCATCGCGGCAAGCGTGAAGCGGGAACTCCTCAAACTGCAGGAGGTGGCAGCATGAAAACGGCAACCGTATATAAAGCTCCTGCAAGGGAAACTCCGGCCACATTGCACGACATCATCATGGTGCAGTCGGCGCTCGCGGCACTGCTTACCGAAGAAGCGCAGTTTATGGACACCATGCAGATTGCAAAAGTGGATGCGCTGCAGGAACGTAAACTCAAGCTCACCGGCATGCTGGAGCGCTATTTGCGCTACGCGACCCAGCACCCTGAAACGGTTAGTTCCGCCAGCGCGGAGGAAAAAGAAGAAATTCGTCGCAATACGCTGGAATTCCACCGGGCAATGAAAAAGAATTATGACACGCTGCTCGTGGCGCGTGCGGTGAATAAGTCGGTCGTTAAATGTGTGACACAGCTGCTGACACACCGGGAACAGAATCCCGTTTATAACGCACTCGGCGCAACCAAACGGAATTATCGTCCACTGCCGGTATCAATAACACTCAACGAAACTGCGTAAGAGAACAGGGGAATTATATGGGCTTACTTTCCGCAATCAGCAACGCCGTCTCGGGCTTAAACGTCAATCAGCAAAACCTGAACGTGCTGTCGCAGAACATCTCCAACGCTAATACAGCCAATTATTCTAATGAGGTTGTCAACCAGCAGGCCGCCTATGACAACGGTCTGGGCGTTGGTGTCTCGATAAAAGATATTACGCGCACGGTAAACCAGTTTCTCTCTGCAGAAGTCCAGTCGCAGACCTCGGTCAACAGTTCAGCTTCCACCGTGCAGAGCTATTATGCCCAGATTGAAAATCTGCTGGGCCAGCCGGGAGGTACCAATAGTATCGACCAGGGTATTGATTCGTTCTTTACCGCGCTGCAGGGCCTGGCAAACTCTCCTGGTGCTTCTACAGAAACATCAGCAATCAATGCTGGTGTCACCGTCTCAAACCAGATATCCGGGCTCGCGGGTGCATTACAGAGCCTGCAGCTGCAGGCGGATTCCAGCATCAGCAATGCCGTCAACAGCGTCAATACGGACCTGCAGACATTGTTTTCGACCAACACTGCTCTTGAGCGCGCAGCCGCCACCAATCAAGGCACTTCAGGCCTGCTCGACCAGCGCGACGCCGCGCTTACCGACATTGCACAGTATATGGACATCAGCCCTACCTACCAGAATGATGGGGAAGTCTCGCTCAGCACCACCAACGGGATTACTCTGCTTACCACCACCAGTTCTTCCAAGCTCAGTTATCAGCCCGCCTCCTCAACAACAAGCTTCAGCGGCACCGCGCACTTGTCTCCCATACAGGTGCAAACACTTAATTCAACCGGCAGTCCGATAGGCCCCCCCACGACACTTGCCACTGGCGGCACTACCAGCAATGTATCTACTTCGCTGGTAAGCGGGCAGATCCAGGCATTGCTGTCTGTGCGTGACACCATCATCCCCAATATTTTAAGTCAGCTTGACGGGCTTGCCGCAAACCTGCGCAATAGTGTCAACGCGATCAGCAATGAAGGCAGCAGCTTCCCGCCCCCCAACTCCTACACCGGTACACGACTGGTAAGCGGCACCGGTAACGCTACGCAGTGGGGAGGAAGCCTGCAGATCGCCCTGCTCGACGCCAATGGTAATCCTGTCCCTTCGCCTTACTCGGACGAAAGGAACGGCGAGCAACCTTTAACGCTGAACCTCGGCGCCTTACAGGGAAGCGGTGGCAGTGCGGGTGTCCTGACCACAAACGACATCATCAACGCCATTAACCAGTATTACAGCTCACCGCAGAACAAGACCGAGATCGGCAATATTAACAATGTGCAGCTGGGGATGTTGTCAAACAATGTGCCTGATGCAGGAGCCACCCCTAATTTCAGCTTTGACTTCAATCTCAACAATATCAGCGCTAATAACGCGAATTTTTATGTCTCTGGCGTCACTGTGCTCGACAGCAACGGCAACCCTCTGCCCGGCACCGATGTCACTTCAACACAAGCCAGCACTGCGCTTTCCAGCTATACGGCTACCGCTGCCAACACCATCACTGTCGCCACGGCAGGCACCAACAGCTTCACTAATGGCGAAACGGTTTACATCCCCGCTGCAGGAGCACTGGTTAACGGTACTGCGCTCCCAAGCGGCTATTACACAGTGCAGAACGCCACAGGTACCAGCTTCGACATCACGCTCGCTGGCGTCACAGCAGGCGGAGGAGCAACCAGCGCCGTTGGTACGTCAGCATTACCGCCTTACGCCACTGTCAACTCCGGCCAGACGCTGCGCACCGGTGCGAATGGCAGCTTCAACGTGAGCAACATCAGCCCGGCTTCACCCTTCTACACTGTTGAGGCTAACATCGCCACGGTGGACTCCACCGGCAATGTTATTACTTCGACCGTATCCTACACTGTGCCCAATAATACTGTGAATGTGGCCAACAACCTTATTGGAGCATCCTCTATTGTTTCGGGTAGCGCTTCACTCGTGACCCCCAACACCAACCAGCCACAGATAACCGCTACGCTGGTGGATGCGAACGGTAATCCGCTGCAGGAGACGAACAATTCCTATGGCAATCAACAGGGATATCTCAAGATCACTGCGAACAACAGTAGCTATACCGTCGCCATCAATGAGCTTGATAGTATCGAACAGGGCCTTCCCAACGCCTCCGTTCCGGTGCCCGGCACCAATGAAGGATTTTCCCAGTATTTCGGGCTCAACAATTTCTTCAACAACAACAACCTGACCTCAACCGGAGATACCGTAGCGGGTAGCGCACTTAATCTCTCCGTTTCCAGCCGTCTGATAAACAATCCCAGTCTTATCCCCACCGGCATGCTTTCGCCGAGCAACCAGCCTTCCTCGGGCTCGGGCACAGCTACTCCCAACTTCACGTATCTGGTGGCTCCGGGCGACAACAGTATCAGCCAGAAGTTAGCCGGCCTTGCCACATCAGAACAGAATTTCAATGCTATTGGCGGAATGCCTGAGAGCACTACAACGATGGCGCAATATGCCGGTCAGATTATCGCCAAAGCCTCGAATGATTCTACCGATGCCACCAATTCTGCAAACGACAGCCAGACGCTGCTCACCGGGTTTACGCAACGGGCACAGTCAGTCTCTGGCGTAAACCTCGACCAGGAACTTGCCAATACCGTCATTTACCAGAACGCCTATTCTGCTTCGACACGCGTCATCACCGTAGTGAGTAATATGTTCACCGACCTGCTCAGCATCATACAGTAAGGATAATTTTATGACAGTCACTAACGTCAGCACATATGCCTCCCTGCAGAACCTGCTCCAGAATATGGGCCAGGCGCAGAATGTGCTCAATAACGATCAGATTGCGATATCCAGTGGAGAAAAAAGTCAGACTTTCGATGGTCTGGGCAGCAATGTCGAACAGCTTACCGCACTCAATGCGCAAGTGGCGCGGCTGACCAATTACCAGCAGAACAACACCGTCGTCGTCAATCAGTTGCAGGCCACCAATACTGCTCTCACGCAAATCCAGCAAATTGCCACTAGCATCAAGAGCCTGATCGCGGGGCAGATGAGCGGAACCTTCACCAGCGTCGCCTCTTTCCAGCAGCAATTGCAGAATGATCAGACATCCCTGACTGCGGCACTCAACAGCACTTTTGAAGGCAATTACCTCTTCAGTGGCACAGCGATAAACACTCCGCCTGTAAAAAACCCGCTGCCTACGCCAACCCAAATCGGCGTTCCGGATAATACCTATTACCAAGGCTCGGCCCAGGATTCCACCATACGCATTTCCGATAGCCAGACACTCTCCAATTCGGTGCGCGCTGACGATCCCGCCTTCCAGCAGCTCTATGCCGGGATAGCACAAGCCCTGCAATCGAGCACCAGCGCTACCGATCTGCAGGCCGCTGAAAACCTGGTGAGCAACGGTATAGACGGCGTCATTGCCCAGCAGGCAACCGTAAACGCCAATGTCGTCAACCTGCAGAATGTCAGCACCCAGAACCAGACGTTACAGACCTACTTCACAGGCCTCAGCCAGACTATTACCCAGTCCGACGTCGTGTCACTTTCGACGCAGGTAGCACAGGACCAGACTGTACTGGAGGCAAGTTTTGAGGCTTTTTCCCGTATCAGCTCTCTATCGCTTGCAAACTTCCTGAAATGAGAAACGGGCTTATGAATTTTACTGATGTTTTTCGCTCTCAAGTAACATATACTTCAATGAAAGGTACTGTAATATGATGATGGGAGTTGCCGTGAACCGTCTGGAAAGCAGTGTATTCTTCAAAACCGACGAACCGGAAGTGATCGACACACGCTTTGGTAAGATCACGCTGCAGAAAAACAATGCTATCGCGTTCCCGCGAGGGCTGCTTGGCATGCCGAACAGGTTCCATTTTTTCCTGACAGATTTTCCAAGCACAAAACTCCAGCGCTTCAAGCTGCTGCAGTCCCTTGACGATTATGGGCTGTCCTTTATCACCTTGCCGATTAATCTGCAGAACGACATCATCATGGCTGAGGATTTAACTCACGCCTGTGCTGAGCTTAAGATTGCGCCAGAGAATCTGGTGACATTGCTTATTGTGTCGGTACAACGGTTGCCTGGAAAGACGGTGATATCAGCGAATGCACGCGCGCCCTTGCTTATTGACACGTCGATGAGGCTCGCGGCACAGTATGTCTTCCCAACGGATCGGTATCAGGTCCAGCACCTCATTACTACGTGAGCAGCGCTATTCTTGCTCCCGGCTTCGTCTCGCGCTTCAAGTGTCTGGGCGCAGATTGTGAGGACACCTGCTGCAAAGGCTGGAATATGCAAGTGGACTCCCCCACGCGGGAGCGCTACCGAACTCAGGCGCCGGAGCTTCTTGAGAGCGTAACCGGCGAAGGCGACTCCACCATCATGAAGCGCGATCCGAAGACCGACTATTGCGTAAAATTCGAGGGCGGATTGTGTGGTATTCAGCGGGAACACGGCGAACAGTTTCTGGGTGATGCCTGTCATTTCTATCCACGGGCAACGCGGGCTTTGGGCAGTGAAGTAACGATGACAGCAACCCTCTCCTGTCCTGAGATTGCACGTTTATCATTATTTGAAGACCATACATTTGCTGACGAAAATATTCTGGCCGATCGTCTGCCGCAAAGCCTGCAGGACTATCTGCCCGAAGGGCTTACTTCCGCACAGGCACTTGCCATCCACCGCGCTTTCATGAACGCGGCGCTGGAAGAAGGCGTTTCCCCGGAGCACAGTTTCATGCGCATCTTTACCGCAAGTGAATCGCTGGCCCGCATTACGACAAGTGCATGGCCGGGGGCAGTACCGTTTTACCTCCAGCATGCCGACACGCACCTGCCCACATCCGATCCACGCGCCACCGATCCTGTGTATCTTCTGCAAGCGCTCTGTGGTCTGGTCGCCGCAGCAAAGTATGTGCATCACGTGCGCCTCATGCATACGATTCGTGATATGGAGCACGCACTACACGTCACCATACGCTGGGACACGTTGGCAATTGCCTCGCTTCCTGACAGTGCGCATGCGGCTGAAGCCCTGTATACCCGCTGGCGTAACGAATGGCAGGCAACCTATACACCGTTGCTGAAGCGTTATCTTGCCATGCAGGTCTCGCTCGCGCTTTTTCCCTTCGCCGGGTTCGGCCACACTCTGCCGGAACGCGCCGCCATTATCGGCATACGCATGGCCACTGTTCGTCTCGGGTTGATGAGCATTCTTGACGCCACCAACGGCACTGCCGGCAAAAACGATATTGTGCGTGTCGTCCAGAGCCTCTCGCGCTTTCTCGATCACCTTGCGGGAGCGGATTTCTCGCTCAAAATCTATACGGAGACCGGATGGCTCACGGGGTCACGGCTTCGCGCGCTGCTTTCATAAACGCATCGGCCTCCGCCTTCGCAGCAAGGTACGTGGCATCCGGTGCGCTGACATCGCCGAATATCTTTTCCCATTCCTGCCAATGCTCATCCCAGAATCGCTCGCGGACACGGCAATGTTCGAATATTTTCTCCATGTTCGGTGCCTGCTTAATACCAAGCTTGCGGGAAATGTCTGCAGCATGCGCCATACGCTCAGGACGTTTGGCGATGTATACATCCATCCAGAACCGCAGATCGCGTAACCGCTTGGTCGGATGCTTGCGTACATTGGCAAAATATATGGGTGGCATAAGATGCGGCAGCCCGTGAACAAACGCATTAAGTTCCGCAAGCCAGGTGTCATCAAACCAGAAAGGAAAACAGGCCGCATAAATTCTGCCGGATGCGCGCAGCCACTTGGCTGACACGATGGGAAATGTCAGCTGCCCACCCGGAACGTGCGAATTCCACCAGAAAACGCAGTCATCTTTTTTGCCCATCGTAAGTGCAATGGCCTGATCCCAGTGTTGGGTGAGCGGGATGAAGCGGTCCGTGCAGGTGCAATAGACATCTGCGTCGGTAATCTTCTGCGCAATGTCATTATAGGGCTGGCCAAGGTAGAGCGGACGATTACCTGCAAATAACTGCACGTCTATGCCGTATGTTTTCAGCCGCTGAAGAGCTTGAGGGGTTACGTTATCGTCCACATCGTGCGCTACATAATAGCCGATGCTGTGCGCCCCTGAATCCAGAAGGGATAGTGTCGATATTACGGTTTCCAACCCTTGCGGATTATTGCGCGAGGCAATGATAACAGCTATTTTCATAACGCTATTCTGACGGGCCACTTCCGTAAAGTCACTTGAAAACCACATGAATTCTTCAGCGCCGTTTGTCTCCATCCAGCTCAACAGCAACCGGCCAAAGCAGCTGGCCCTGTTTTTCGACAGTATCGAAGCAACGGCGACAGAGCCCGAACGCATTGAAGTGCTCCTGCATATTGATACGGGCGATACTGCAATGGCAGAAGCTGTGGCCTTCGAGCAAAACCGCCGGCGGTTTACACTGCGTACCCTGAGCACCAATCTGGTGAAAGGTTATGCGACACTCTGGAAGCCACTGAATCCCTTATTTGCGATGACGCATCCTGAGGCGTACTTTATCGTGAATGTCAGTGATGAATTTCTTTTCCTTACCCAAGAATGGGACACTCTTCTTCAAAAATATATCGGCTATTATCCTGATCATATTTTTCGCCTGCGCGCCTCTCAGTACCGGTCGCGCAACTATAATGACTTCTGGGAATGCGGCTTCGCACCTGACAGCATCGCGTTTTACACACGGCGCTGGCTTGAGCTATCCGGAGACTGGTGCCCCTGCCTTGGGCCCGATTCTTTTCAGCAATGTATTGCTTTCTATCTTTACACTTCCGGTCCACTGTCAACGCAGCAATTCTCCCGCGACATCGCAGTACGTGAGTTGCGTTTCTCGGGCGAAGGGATAAGCGCAGGCCTTGAAGGCAGAGCGCTTAACCAGCGAACCATTATCAATAATCGCGCCTGGTTTATTCTGATGTCGCATGCGATGCAGGAAGAGGCCCGTCGCCGTGCCATGCGGCTTAAAAGCCATATCATCGCACATCAGGTGAGCAAGGAGGCCACGATCAGCGAACAACGGGCTGGTAAATATTTTCTAGTAGCATCAGAGAAAACTGGCGTATCTGCTCAAAAAATATTTTATGGTCTTTCCTGGTGGCGCATCACAGCCACCAATATCGCCCGCATCCCGTTTTTATTTTATTATCTCGGAGACAGAAGACAGAAATCCAAATCCGAAATCATGTTTGGCAGTCTGGTGCTGATGCTCGCAACCTACGCGCCATCCGGCGTGATGATTCTGGAGAAAGCCCTGCAATGGTCAGCATCTTTGAGACAAAAACTTCGTTCACATAATGTCAACGCACCAGCTTTAAGTCACCATAAAGAAGGCCCATCTAAGCAGGTCTTGCCGTTCAATGCCTGGGACAATATCGCAGCACCTGCGTCAGACCCTGAAACATCAGTTAACCCTACTGTATTTTCTTTTCAGCTTCCTCTGGTCACAGCCACGCATCTTTCCATTCTACTGGACACTATCGAAGCCACTGCTGCACACCCGGAGTATGTGGAAGTGCTGGTGCCCGAAAGCGACGCTGAGTCTTTTGCGCAGGAGCAGGCGCGACGTAAGCTCAGGCTTCGCCCAATCAGGAGTTCTGCAACGAATGAATGCGATATTCGTAATACTCTGTTTAATTACACGCATCCACAAGCTTATTTCGTAGTTTTTTTAAACGAAGCCAACCGCTTTGAGACACAGGGGTGGGATTCGACACTGTTGAATTACCTTAGCGCGTGGCCCGACCATATCTTCAGGCTGCGCGCCTCTGCCCAGCGTTTTCGCAATTACTCAAGCATTCAGGAATGTTTGCTCGCCCCTGACACCGTTACTTTTTACACGCGCCGATGGCTGGCCATACAGGGCATGCCAGGCCCTTGCAGTAACCTTTCCGCTTTTCAACAATGCGTCTCGTATTATCTGTTCACTTCCGATGCCTTTGTGCATGCTCCGACATACCGGGAACTGGCCCTGCCATTTTTTACACTCTCCGGCGAAACCGATGCGATGCCAGAAGAAGCAACCTTGCTTTCCCCACAAATACAGCAGGAGGCAAAGCGGAGAGCCATGAAGCTGAAAGCTTCGATCACCTATCACGCCTGTCTCGCGCAACTTCCAGACAAACCGCTAAGTCTGCTTGATGATACGCATGGAAAGACAGTACTGATGCAATCTCCTGACGGCGATCTCATCAAAAGCTTTTCTTACCGATAGACCTATGGACGCTACCTCTCTTAACCCTGCGCAACTTCAGGCCAGTCTTCCGGACTGGCTGAGACGCATTGCGCCTGATTTATGGAA
>Ga0206875_1056_pt1 | contig 28534 bp, 21 predicted proteins | sample Alteio_BWOrgCont_9_FD_152616 | JGI IMG/M metagenome (GOLD analysis project Ga0206875, IMG submission 152616) | Enriched cells from forest soil in Barre Woods Harvard Forest LTER site, Petersham, Massachusetts, United States -... | ecosystem: Environmental > Terrestrial > Soil > Temperate forest > O... | reverse complement strand
CGATCTGCAAAGCCCAAGCGCAGGTAGTATTGGTAAACCCAAAGGTATTAAAATAGCTTACCTGCCTCAAGATATGGTTCACCAGCATGGTAAAACCGTATTTGAGGAAACAGCTACCGCTTTTAGTGAGATACAGCAACTGGAAAAGCGCTTAAATGAAATAAACCACGAATTAGAAACCCGTACCGATTACGAAAGCGATTCATATTCGAACCTTATTACCGAAATAACAGACATATCTCACCGCTTAGAGGTAATTGGTTCGGGTAATATGGATGAAGAAATAGAAAAGAAATTAAAGGGCCTTGGCTTTGACCGTAAAGATTTCGACCGCCCTACATCAGAACTGAGCGGCGGGTGGAGAATGCGAATTGAGTTGGCAAAACTGCTCCTTCAAAAACCCGATATACTATTGCTCGATGAGCCTACCAACCACCTTGACATTGAATCGATGCAATGGCTGGAGGAGTTTATGGAAACATACGAAGGTGCACTTGTACTAATATCTCACGATAAAAAATTCTTGGATAACGTTACCACCCGTACCATAGAAATATCGAACAAGAAGATATACGATTACAAAACCAATTACAGCCATTACCTGGAATTACGCCAGGAAAGGCGCGAACAGCAAGAAGCTGCAGCCAAGAACCAGCAAAAGATAATTAACAAGACTCAGATACTTATTGATAAGAACCGTGCCAAAGCAAGTAAAGCGGCATTTGCACAATCGCTTATCAAGAAATTAGATAAAATGGAAATTGTGGAAGTAGATGAAGCAGATAACTCTTCTATCTATTTTAAATTTCCACCACCTGCGCATTGCGGCAATATTGTACTTACCGTAGAACATGCAGCCAAAGATTACGGCCCTAAACATATTTTCTCAGGCGCTAATTTTATTATTGAAAAAGGCGAGCGCATTGCCTTTGTAGGTCGTAATGGTGAGGGTAAGACCACCATGATGAAAATGATTGCGGATAAAACTGATTATACTGGCACCATTAAGTTAGGCCATAGTGTATTAATGGGTTATTTTGAGCAGGATCAGGCAGAAAAATTAGATACCAATAAAACAGTTTTCGATACTATTGATGAATTAGCGGTTGGCGAAGTGCGAAGCAGGATAAGGAATTTACTGGGCGCATTTTTATTTGGCGGCGATGATATAGATAAAAAAGTAAGGGTATTAAGCGGTGGTGAACGCGGAAGACTTGCATTATGCAAACTTTTGCTTCAGCCTTATAACCTGTTAATACTCGACGAGCCTACCAACCACCTTGATATTCGTTCGAAAGATATTTTGAAACGTGCCTTGCTCGAATATGAAGGAACAATAATAATTGTATCTCACGATCGTGATTTTTTAGATGGCTTAGTTCATAAACTTTATGAGTTCAGAGAAGGCCATGTAAAAGAGCATTTGTGTGACATAAACGAGTTTATGCGCAAACGTAAACTGGAAAGGCTGAATGAATCAAAGCTGGTACAGAAAGAGAAGAAAGATGAAAAGGCTGCCAAAACAGCTTCAGCAGCAGCTACCACTGTTGCAGTACAAGAAGACAACAGCAAGAAAATAAAACAGCTTCAGTCGAAGATAAATAAGATTGAAGAAGAAATAGCAGGCTTTGAAAAGAAAATAGCCGAGGCTGATAAAACTATTAGCAACCCTGACTTTTACACCAAACCTGAATCGAACACTTTTCTTGCAGAATATGAAACCCTTAAGTCAAAGCTTGAAGAAAAATTCAAGCAATGGGAAGAGATATCTGCTGAGTTAAGCACCCTGGCAGAATAATTATTTACTTTTTAGTTGCAGTGCTATCGGCAGGTACAAATACCAGCGATATTGAATTTACACAATGCCTTGTATTCTTCGAGGTAAATCCCTCACCCGTAAATACGTGCCCAAGGTGAGCGCCGCAATTGGCACATTCTATCTCGGTACGCGAGCCATCAGCGTCAGGTATACGTTTTACTGCTCCCGGAATTTCATCATCAAAAGCCGGCCAGCCACAATGCGCATCAAACTTATCACTCGACCTGTATAAAGCTGCACCGCAACGCTTACAAACATAAGTACCCTTGGAAGTGGTCTTTTCATATTGTCCCGTAAACGGAGCTTCGGTTCCTTTATCTTCAATTACATATTTTTCTTCAGGTGTTAGTTTCCTGTAATTACTCTTGTCGGCGCCGGCATGCTTGGTTGTATCCATAGTATTGGTTGGTTTTGTGTTGTTATCGGTACTCTTTGGTTTTTGCTGCGAGCAGGCTTGCAGCGATGCTGCAATTAGAACTGCTGTAATTAATCTGTAATTCATTTTTGTCTGTTTACAATCACTTACGATAATACCCTGATTACGGATTTGTTAAAATATGTTATCAAAGTTAGTTTATTTGGTTATAAAGGGTTTTATACATTTGGAATATCAATTCACTATCATGAGAGCAAGGCAATTATCGTTATTATTAATTATTTCACTGGCAAGCTGTAAGCATCAGCCTGTTACCGAAATACGCAACGATTTTAAAAAGTATTACGACGAGAATAATGTAAATGGCTGCTTTGCATTGTACGACATGAATAATGATAAGTACCTTATATATGATACCGCGGAATACAGGCAGCAGTTTTTACCTTGTTCTACATTTAAAGTATGTAATACACTTATAGGATTAGAAACAAGAGTAATACCAGACGAGAACTATATAATAAAATGGGACAGTGTTGTGCGCTGGGTACCCGAATGGAACCAGGACCTTGATTTAAAAAGTGCTTTTAAATATTCAGCCGTTTGGTATTACCAGGAATTGGCAAGGCGCGTGGGAGGAAAACGCATGAAGCATTTGTTAGATACTATACCCTATGGCAATGCTGATACCAGCGGGGGAATAGATAAATTCTGGTTATGGGGCGGATTACGCATTAGTCCGGCAGAGCAAATTACGTTTATAAAACGGATACATGATAATAACCTTCCATTCTCAAAGCGCAGTGTAGATATTCTGAAGAAAATAATGATATTGAAAGATAGTGCAAACTATACCCTGAGAGGCAAAACCGGCTGGGGCTTTATAAACGGGCAGGAGATAGGCTGGTTTGTAGGTTATATTGAAGCAAACAATAACACTTATATTTTCTCGAATTTTATTCATTGTGATACTGTACTGCATAACAAAGCATTTGTAGATGCCAGAAAAGGAGTGGCTCTCAAAATAATGAATAGTCTTAAGTTATCGCCCGATCATTTATGAGTATCCCCGGTTCCCGTAATCAATATGTTGACTTCTTGCGAGGGGTTTCCATCATACTTGTTCTGCTTTTACATTTTGCTTTAGCCTATCACTTAAGCGATAGCATTCTTGGTACATTATTTTCTAAAAAAGTTATTTCATCTATTACCCGTAACGGGAACTATGGAGTAACCATGTTCTTTGTCATTTCCGGTTTCCTTATCACATCCAAATCTGTAGAACGATATAAACAGTTAGGCAGTATGAACGTCTTGCAGTTTTACCTCATGCGATTTGCGCGTATAGTGCCAACACTATTATTGCTATTATTTATTCTTGTCATCCTAAGTTTAACCTCACTAACTATATTTCATAATAGTTCATCTTCTAATGTATCTATGTTCACTACTATATTATCTGTATTAACATTCTGGCATAATGTATTAATGGAGAAAGCGGGCTACTTTAATTATTGCATAAATATATTATGGTCATTGTCGGTGGAAGAAGTATTTTATTTTGCCTTCCCTATTCTTTGTATAATATTCAAAAAAGAACGCTTCATTTTACCAGTCTGGATTGCCCTAATCATTTTGGGGCCTATTTACAGAAGCTTCCATACTGATGATGAAATTATTGCGCTTTATGGCTACTGGTCCTGTTTCGATGCAATTGCTTTAGGCTGTTGTGCGGCACTTATTGCAAAAAAATATTCAATAACGGGTAATTGGGGTAAATTACTTAGTTGGTTTGCTGTTGCTTTAGTTACTGTTACTTATTTTTATAGTGGGATAATGAACAATGTAGTATATGGAGTATCGCTCATGGCAATCGGGACTGCAGTTTTGCTAATTCAAACCCATAATAAAGAACGATTTAAAATACTCTCAACGAATATAATTACGCGAATAGTATGTTGGTTCGGCAAATGCAGCTACGAACTTTACCTGTTTCATATTATAATACTGGCTTTAATGAAAACTATTGTAAGTCGGGAGCAATTGGGAAGTTATACAAAGGTATTATGGTTGTTAACCTTCCTTATTATTTCATCATTATTAGCTGAAGTTATTTCACGCTATTATTCTGAGCCCTTAAATAAAAAACTAAGGCAGCTTTATTAAAACCGTCTAAACATAATTACATTTGTATTTATGATAAAACAAACCCGTACTTATCAATTCATTTTATTATGTGTCGGCATTTTACTATTTGCATCATGCAATCATAATCCCCTTAAAATAGATGTTTCAGGTGTTAGTATTCCGCCAGTAAAAATTGAGCGCCTTGAGAAAGATATGTTTGCCATGCCCAAGGATAGTATAGATAGATACACACCTATACTCGAAAAGAAATACGGAAGGTTTTATGATCAGTTTGTTATAGATGTTATTAACGATGGCGGTGTAAGAGATTCTACCTATAATGCCGGTCTAAGGCGTTTCCTGACCGATAAAGATATTCGGCATGTATACGATACCTGTGAAGAGATATTTCCCGATGTCTCTTTCCTGGAGAACGGAATGACAGATGTCTTTAAGCATTACAAATATTATTTCCCAGATAAATCCTTACCAAAAGTAGTTACTGCCATTAGCGGATTTAACTATGCACTTGCGTTTAAAGACAGTACCCTTGCTATATCCTTAGATATGTATATGGGTAAAAAATCGCCTTACTATTTTATGCTGCGGTTTCCTGAGTTCAAGATACAGCACATGAGCAAGGAATTTATACTAAGCGATGCAGTGTATGGCTGGTTGCAAAGTGTCTATAAACCAAATGAAGACAAGAACGATATGCTTGCCGCAATAGTACACGAAGGTAAAATACGTTACCTGGAAGATGCATTACTACCTGAGCTTGGCGATACTACCAAGATGTGGTATACCGGCAAGCAATTAGATTGGTGCAAGGAGAATGAATTTAATATGTGGGCATACCTTATTGAAAACAAATTGCTCTATACCACCGACCAGACGGCTATTATAAAATTTACTGACGACGGGCCATTTACGGCAGCCTTCAATCACGATTTCTGTCCATCGCGCGTAGGTTACTGGCTTGGCTGGCAGATTGTGCGCAGTTATATGAAGCATAATTCCAAAGTAAGCCTGGCACAATTAATGGCAGAAACAAATGCCGATAAAATTCTTCAGAGGTCGGGCTATAAGCCTTCTAAATAAAAAGTTATTAGTTTACCGAGTGGGTATAGAAATTGGCCTTTATAAGGTCTTGCAATAACATGCGGTTACCTTTATATTCGGCTGTTATCCATGCATCGGTTGTGCCCTTAGCTTTAATCCGCTGGCGGAATATCTCGGCCAGTTTCAGACTTTTGAATTCACCCATGGTAAAGCGGGTAATACCATCGGGGTATTGTTTTACCAATGGTTGTGGCGGAACAAAACTCAACAGGTTTTTATAATGATAGTTTTCAGGATGGCGGTAAGCACCAATCTGCACACGGAATACAAGCCCGTCGACACAAATGCTACCGGCCATATTTATTAACTGGGCATATATAGCAGGATCATTCAAATCTTTATCAGCCAATGCGCCAAAATCTTGCGGTGGACCCGGATCGCATGGTGCGTTAAAGAACTGCTGAACAGGTTTTGGTTTATCCTGGAAATAGAATACCATAATGAATGCACTAGCTGCCGCAGGTTCACTGGTTTCTAAAGAAGTTTTAAAATTCTGTGCTTCTGAAAGGCTTCGGAAACTGCCTATATAATAGTGCGTTTTGCCATCGGCTAATTTTTCGCTTGTTATGTTTCCATACTTGGCAAGGTTACCTAATTTAAATTGAGTGGTGTCATCATAACTACCTAATTCAAGCTTGTAAGAAAGTCCGTCGACCTTTACATTTCCATAATCGTGCTGTATTTTGCTAGTATCTATTTCGCCATTGCCTTTTCCCTGAGTTTTATCTTCGGTATTTAAGCTTACAATACCACCCGACGTAACAACTTTATCTGTAGAGTCAGGCACAAAATTTTCCTTATCCTTCCTGTATTCACTTACGTAGTATTGACTTATTTGCTCACGTTTGCCATTATTGTCCACTGTTATCCTCATATTCTTCTTGGTGCTGCTATCGGCATTTATAACTTTATACTTGGCTATCTCAGCATCAAGGAGGGTATGTATCCCGGCTACATAAAAAATGGTATTACCGTATTGATCGGTTTTACTTTCTATTTTGCCTATACCCCTGTATTTAGTCGAATCAAAGTCTCCGGGGTGTTGATATGTTCCAAACTCTATATTATACGTAATACCTGCTGAATCTACTGTTCCATAATCATTTAATATGCGTTGGTAAACGGTGGCTTCATACACATCATTATGTTTTCCGCTTTTATATTCTGCCACTTGCTGGTTAAGGCTCATTTGCAAATTATTTGACGTATCTGACATGGTAATGCTATGCGTCTTCCGGTAATCGGGGCTGTATAAATGAATGTCTTCATCTACCTTTACATAGGTTGTTAAAGAATCAACATCAAGGTATTCTATATGCGGATTTGCACCTTCCACCTGCACTGCAATTTTATATTTTGAACCGGGAGTTAATGCAATAATGTATTTACCTGTTTCTGAATTAGAATGATATTCTCCTTTTAGTTTGTCGGTACCCTGATCGGTAACTTTAATATCGGCACTAACAGGCTTCTCATCAGAACTTACCACACCAATAGTAAGTGCAAGCCTTGGTCTTAGTCCATGACTTCCCGGAGTTACACAATAGAGATCCTGCTGGCCATTGCCGCCATTACGATTCGATGAAAAATAACCCCTGGTACCATCTGCATTAAGTACATAATATCTATCGTCACCGGGGGAGTTAATAGGGTAACCCAAATTTGTTGGTATGCTCCAGGTACTGTCGGCAAGATTTAGGGTTGAATAAAAAAGATCGCTTCCTCCCATACTGTTCCATCCTTCTGAACTGAAAAATAACGAAACTCCGTCAGGGTGTATAAATGGAGCATCTTCATTCAGCTTTGTATTTATATTCTTACCCAAATTCTTGGCAGGACCCCAGCTTCCATCCTTTTGCCTTGTAGATACATAAATATCCCTTTCTCCAAAACCGCCGGGGCGCTCACTGGCAAAGTATAGTGTTTTGCCATCGGATGATATGGAACAACTACCCTCCCAGAATGGTGTGTTTATATTAGGTCCAAGGCGCTCAGGCTTACTCCACTTATAGCCATTAAGCGTACTGACATATATATCGCCTCCATCATAAACGGTACTCTTAAATGTAAACAGTGTTTGTCCGTCGGTAGATAATGCAATACTAGCATCATTAGCTTTTGTGTTAAGTTCAGCAATCCCTTCAGGGGCAAGCCAGTTATCGCCCAGTTTATGCGAAACAAAAATATCCTCGTAATATTCCCCGTTGGTATCATGTTTCATATCGGGATTCATCAAGCCACCTGTACTTAAGGGTCCCCTATAAGTATAAATTATCTCTGATTCATCAGCTGCAATTACCGGGGCATATTCTGATGCAGCAGTATTTACAATTGGGCCCAGGTTTTTTATTTCAACCTTCATGGGATGGGCCACCAGTAACTTAGCATTCTGGCAGTAGCCAATATAATTCTCGGCTAATTGCTTTTTATCCGGAGATGGTCTTGTCGCAAGGTATTTTTTAAACAATACAATAGCCGTATCAAAACGATAATTAATGTGGTATGCCCTTCCAAGGTAATATGATATGTCCTGCAGATCTGGGTCCTCGTCATATACCCGTTCAAGGTAATCAATCGATTTTTCTTTTTCATCGGTATATATATAACAAACACCTGCCTGAAAACGGTAATATTCTTCGTTCGAATCGAGTTTTATGAGTTTCAGGTACAAAGGCAGCGCCGCGTAATAGTTCCCTTCCGAGAAAAGGTAGTCAGCATCGGCCGTATAAAGTTGTGCTTCTTTTTTCGCTTTACCCGTCAGTTGACCCTTCTTCTGTGCCTTAGTTACAAGGCATCCGGCAAATAAAATGACGCATAAAAGGACTATTTTCCTCATAGTTAATATACAAAGTTCAAAGAATAAGTCCCGATTATAAGGTGCTGCAATTGTATGTTTTAAACACCTCATCGTTGAAAAGCCTATATTTATGGCATAAAAAGACACTATGGATTTTTTGCCTGAAGCACTCGAATTGTACATTGAAAATCATACTAAACCGGAACCGGAAGTATTGAAAAAACTTAACCGCGAAACCCATGCGCATGTACTTATGCCACAAATGCTATCGGGACATTTACAGGGAAGGTTTTTAAAGATGCTAACTACTATGATACAACCCAAACAGGTGCTTGAGATAGGCACTTTTACAGGCTATTCGGCATTATGCATTGCCGAAGGATTGCAGGACGGAGGTACCATTCACACCATTGATATAAACGAAGAATTATTAAATATGGTGCAGAAGTATATCAAAGAATCGGGCGCTGAAAAAAAAGTAAAAACCTATACCGGTAATGCACTTGAAATTATACCGAAAATGAATCACGTTTTCGACATGGTTTTTATTGATGCCGATAAAAAGAATTATGTGAACTATTACAACATGGTTTTTGATAAAGTCCGCAAGGGAGGTTATATAATTGCCGATAATGTATTGTGGAGCGGAAAGGTAGTTGAGAAAAGTGCTAAACCGGATGAGGATACCAAAAGCATTATGGCCTATAACGACAAAGTAATGAATGATCCCCGCGTTGAAAATGTACTGGTACCTATCCGCGATGGATTAATGATAGCCAGGAAACGGGTTTAATTTATTCGGTAAACTTATATCCTACTCCACGTATGGAGTGGAAATGTTTCGGATTCTTAGGATCCTCTTCAAAGTATTTTCTGAAACTCACTATATAGTTATCTACCGTGCGGGTTGAAGGGGCCGTTTCATATCCCCATACTTTTTCTAAAATAGTATCACGGGGAACGACTTCATTTTTATGATCAATTAAAAGCCGAAGTAATTCAATCTCACGTTTACTAACCTGGTGCTTAATACCATCAGCTGTTAAAATCTCGTAGCTGAGGAAATTTATTCTATTGCCACCGAAAGAAAACACATCATCACCATGGGCCAATTCAGCATGTGAACTGCGCTTAAGTAATCCCTTTACTCTTAAAAGCAATTCTTCTAAATGAAATGGTTTTGGCAGGTAATCATCGGCCCCTAATTTCAGGCCTCTAATCCTGTCTTCAGCATCACCCCGGGCAGTTAAAAAAAGTATGGGCGTATGTTTATCTACTTTACGTATGTTTCTACATAATTCAAACCCGTCCATGCCGGGCAGCATTACATCTAAAATAATAAGCGAATATTGTGAGCCCCTGAACTTTTGCCATGCTGTTTCTCCATTATCAAATGCAGTTACGGCGTACCCATCCATCTCAAGGTTAAGCTTTATGACCGATAAAAGATTCTTTTCGTCTTCTATTAATAATATTGTGTCTTCCATACACTTAAATTCCTACGAAATTAGAGGTTTTAGAATTTGGAATTTTAAAAAACATTTACCACCTTTGCTTCAGTAACGTTTAACAAACATAGATAATTCTATTAATTACATCCTATGAAAAATAAATTACTTACCCTGGCCGGATTCTTATTTTTATTACAAACGAGCGCATTTGCGCAAACCAACCCTGCGACAAAACAAGTGCACCCTGCAAAGAAGGCTGCTTCGACTCTTACAGACCCTGCTGCCAAGAATGAAGTTGAACATAAAAAAGGCACCCCGTTTAAGGACTGGTGCGGAATGGAAAAAAATATTGAATACAAGCAATCTATTGACCCTACTTATAAAGCTAAGATTGCAGCATCTCAAAAACAAATAGATGCTTATTTAAAGGCTAACCCTGATATTTTAGAAAGAACAAAAAGAGAAGAAGGCGTTATAACTATTCCGGTTATTGTACACGTGTTATACAACAACTCACAAGATCCTAATGAAAAAATCACCGCAGCTTGTGTACAATCACAAATTACTGTTTTGAACCAGGACTATTCGCGCACCAACCCCGATGCCAGCAGTACCCCTGCGGCATTTGCAACTGTTGCTGCTAATGTTGGCGTACAGTTTTGTATGGCAACAACTGATACTGCCGGTAAAACATTAACTACCCCGGGTATTGAATATGTTGCCACTACAAGCACTGGTTTTACTACGAGTGATGATGCAAAATCTAAGTCAACAGGCGGAGCGGCAATATGGGATAATACTAAATACATTAACATTTGGGTTTGCGATCTTGCCGATAAAACCAGTGGTGTTTTAGGTTATGGAGAGTTTCCTACACCGGGTCTCGATGCTACATTTGGTGTAGTATGCGATTACCGTTGCTTTGGTACCACCGGGGCCTATCTTTATTCCGGCTATACCAAAGGAAGGGTAATGTCGCATGAATTTTCGCACTGCTTTAACCTGATACACACTTTTGCCGATGATAATGGCTTATGCCAAACTACCGGTGGAAATAGTGACCAGTGTAATGATACCCCTGATGAAGGGAATGGAAATACAGATGCTTATGCACAAAATGGTGCCACTTTCGGTTGCCCTACGTACCCTTATGTAGATAATTGCTCGAAAACATCACCCGGTATTATGTTTATGGATTTTATGGATTATACCAGCGATAATTGCAAGAACATGTTTACTACTAACCAAGCGCAACGTATTATTGCAGCCATCAATAGTTATATGACTGGTTTTAAAACATCAACAAAATGTGGCGCTACCGGCGCTCCGGTTGCTGATTTTAAGGCCAATTACACTACCATACCCATAGGCGCTAAAATTAATTACACTGACCTTTCTACCCAGGCACCTACCTCATGGGCATGGACGTTTACCGGTGCAGTTACCACAACTTCTACGGTACAAAATCCTACTAACATTCAGTATAACACTGCGGGCAATTATGCGGCATCTCTTAAGGCTACCAACAGCTTTGGAAACAACACTGCAACCAAGAGCAATTATATACATGTAATTGCCGGTAATGCTTGTGATACTATGTCTAACCTGCCTGATAGTGCTTACCTGACAATTTATGGAACCGGGCATGGCTACTTAAGTGGTACTGACGGAGATACAGTTCAGCAAGAAGCAGAATATTTTGCTACTGTACCTCCTGCAGGATTCAGAGTAGGTTCTGCATATGTATATTTCTTTGCGGCTAATACAAAAACTGCAGGCAGAACTGTAAATGTAAATGTTTGGGATAATACCGGCACAGGTGGTGCACCAGGCAAAATTTTAGCAACTCAAGCAGTTACAATAAGCTCGCTACAACCTGCTAACAGGTTCCCTTCTGCAGGCCCTACATTAGTAACATTCACTACACCTGCGGCCCCCACCACACCTTATTATGTGGGGGTTGATTTTACTCTTGAAGCCACTAACTATAAAACTGATACTATAGCAATAGTAACTGATACTAATAATGATAAAGGGTATCCGGGAACAGCATGGCAGTATGACATAGCTGCTAAGTATGGCTTTACGGGATGGGCTAAGGTTGCAACAAATTGGGGTGGCCTTAACATTTCTAATGCAATATGGCCAGTTCTTTGTTCTTCACCAACCGAGGCATATACAGTTGACCTTAACGAAGGTGTAAAGCTTTATCCTAACCCAACCAACGGCATTATTAATGCTGAGCTTTCATTAGAACAAGCGACAGATGTACGTGTTGAAGTTTACAATATGCTGGGCCAGGTAGTACAAACTGCACACTGGACTGATGTATCAAACAATACCTACTCGCTTAACCTTATAGGCCAGGCAAGTGGAATGTACTTTGTTAAACTTATGACTGACAATGCAACCATTACCAAAAAGATTGTGTTGAATAAGTAAAAGCATTTTTAAAACAAATAGAAGTCCCGGCCCTAAAAAAGCCGGGATTTTTTTATTTCCGTAAGCGTGGATCCATGGCATCTGTTAAGCCTTCGCCCAACAGATTATAAACTGTAACGGTAATAAATATAGCTATGCCGGGAAAGATTGCCAGCCACCATGCAGTTGGTTTTGAACGAGCCTCAGAAAGCAATGCACCCCATGTAAGCGTATCTGCCGGAACACCAATGCCTAAAAATGACAGTGTAGCTTCAGTAAGTATGGCACTGGCAATACCAAAAGCTACAGCAATAAGTACCGGCGACATTGCATTAGGCAATGCATGGCGGAAAATGGTTCGCATTTCGGAGTAACCTAATGCATGCGCTGCTTCAATATATTCAAGGTTGCGTATGCGCAATAATTCAGCACGTACAAACCGGGCTATGCCTGTCCATGTGGTTGCACCAATAACAAGCATTACCAGCATTAGCGATGGCTTTGCAATAGCAACAATGGCTATGATAAGGAAAAGTGTTGGAATTGAAATCATAACTTCAATAATTCGGGAAACAATTATATCAATGGGAATGCTGATCTTTTTTCCAAAGAACGGCAAGCGGTTAAAAGGCAAAGCCAGTAAATTCCCTGCTGCCATTACTGCCAGGAAAATGAGAAGGCTAAATAATACCTGGACAAAAAATAAAAGCGAAGAACCGGCAAGCGCATCACTAAGAATGTATGAACGAACGCCAAATGCATAAAACACTGCAAGAACAAAAAAGAGTGCATTAAATATTAACCCTATGCGTGATACTTTCAGGCGATCGTCTCCAAAATATCCGGCTAATGCGCCAAGCATTAAACCAATCAATGTTGCAATACTCATAGATACCACACCTACTAATAGTGCAATGCGAGTACCATATATCATAGCCGCAAAAATATCATGTCCTAATTCGTCGGTGCCCAGCCAGTGCCGCCAGCGGGTTGATTTTACTTGTTGTGTAGCAAATGGGCTTACTGAATGCACATTGGCTTCATCAATATTTCCGGGCAGGTAGGGAATAGGCGGAAACACAGACCAATTGTAATTCAGCTTTTTCCATTCTACATTTTGCAGTTCTGTCGGCCATTCTGCAATGCCCATATTTACAGCATAAGCCCTGAATATCGGAAAATATGTATGATTATTATAACTGCAAGCCAGTGGTTTTTCATTTGCCAATAAATCGGCAAACAAGGCAAGTGCAATTAAAAGATAAATAACTCTGAGGCAATAAACCGCCAGCTTATTTTTACCCAACTGCTTCCTTACCATCATCCAATAGCTTTGCGAAGGAGCCGCGCCTTCTACTTTTTGCAAAGCATCGTCGGCACGTTTGGCAGGATTGAATATATATAGCAGCGATTTTAATTTCATACTATCAGGCTGTGGCTTTTGTAAATGAAATTCTAGGGTCTACCATAGCATACAATATATCGGCAACCAATGTTCCGAAAAGCGTAAGCAAGGCGGCGAACATAGTATCGGCAAATACAACGGGATAATCATTTGCTATAAGAGCATTGTAACTTACCTGCCCCATACCGGGAATAGAAAATATTTCCTCAATAACCACCGAACCCGAAAGTAATAAAGGAAAAACATTGGCGAATAATGTAATTACAGGCAGCAACGAATTACGGAATGCATGTTTCCATATCACCACATTTTCCGAAAGCCCTTTTGCCTGGGCTGTACGTATATAATCCTGCCCTATTACATTCAGCATACCTCCGCGCATTTGCCGCGATATAAATGCAAGTGAAGTATACGTCCAGCAGATTAAGGGCAATATTAACCTGTATAAACCCTGAGTAACATGATACATAAATGGAGCATCCGTAGGTATAGGTGCTGCGCCCGGTGCAGGAAACCAGGAGAACCAATCGCCGCCACAAAAGAAAATAATAAGCATGGTCGCGATCCAGAAATTAGGCAGAGAATAAAGCATAAATAAACCCGAAGTAGTAATTTTTTCTCCCCTGCTGCCTTTATTTACGGCAGCTTTTACTCCAATAGGTATGGCTATAAAATATGCCAGCAGTATAGAAATAAAACTTATGCCCATCGTCCATTTCATAGCATCCCAAATTATGGGGCCAACAGGGCGCATATCCTGGTATGATATACCAAAATCTCCCCGCATGAAATTGACCAGCCAATGGTGGTATTGGTTTCTGAAACCATACCAATGTATTACAGGTATATATTTACTGAACGAAGATTTATTATCAATAATATTTTTTTCTGCTTCTTTTACTGCATTAAAATTTACTGAAACCAATTCCAATGAATTAGTCCTAATTGAAATAACAGTATCCAGTTTCTTTAAAAGTGTGGCTATTTTATCTTGCTCGTAATTGGTGTATAAAACACTTACAGCAGCTTTTGCTTTATTAAGGTTTTCAGCATTTGAACTATCTGGTTTAATAATATTCAAATGATTTTCAAACTGCTTAATGGCCGAATAATACTGTGCCACATTGGGCCAGCTGCCATATATAAAAGCCAAGTGTGCCAGGTTGTCGCGCACATCAGTTTTAGCAATACGATAAAGTGTGTCGGGAGAAGTTGAGTTGGTGATGCTGAAATAAAACAAAGGCAGATCGAGCCCAAGCTTATGACGCATGGATATATATGCTGATTCATCAGCCAGGCCTTTTACCGATTGTCCCTCACCCTGCTGTTTTGATAATATGGTTTCAACCGGGTCGCCTGGTGCATTAATACCTATAACAAATGTAATTAGCGAAATCGCTATCAGTGTAGGGATAAAAATAAATATCCGTTTAACTATGTACTTCAGCATGCTGAAGGAAGGTTACACATTATTTATCAGAGCTTGCTTTGAAACCGGCCTCCCAGTAAAAGGGACTATTTGCTGATGGGTAAGCGTTTGAATATTTTTTGCTGATAGCAATAAGGGCTTCCTGGGTGCATAAAAAAATGTATCCGCATTTCTCATGCATTATTACCTGCAGGCGTTTAAGCATTTGTGCTTCTTTTACAGGATCCAGTTCTGTACGCATAGAGTCAATAAGCGCATCTGATTTAGCATCTCCAAAATTTACGTAATTAGAACCTTTATCAAGAGCAGAAGTTGTATAATATATCTGCTTATAGTCTTCAGGGCCGGGCTGAAAGAACCATCCGCCCATATACATCTCAAAATTATGGGTTCTAAGGTCTCCGAAATATACATTGGCTTCTTCTTGCTTTAATTCAACCGTTATACCCACCTTGCGCGCTGCTTCCTGGAACATCAGCCCTACTCTTTTCCGTTGCTCATTTCCTGAATTGAATTTATATTCAAGGGTAAAATCTGTTTTCTTGCCGTCAATTACTTTATCCAATACACCATCCCCGTCGCTGTCTTTCCAGCCGGCAACGGCTAATAATGCCTTAGCGGTGTCTATATTAAACGGGTAAGCCTTTATATCATAATTATATTCAGTTGTATCCATAGGAGATACTGCCCCGATAATTTGTTTCCCATAGCCATAAAACACATCTTTTATTATACGAGGTACATCTACCAAATAAGCAATAGCTTTCCGTGTATTCTCGTCTGTAAGTTTCGGATTTGCCATGTTCAAGCCAATATATGTATATGCTAACCTTAGTGGGTTGTATGTATTAAAGTTTTGGGTGAATTTTTCCGATTTGGGAAGTTCCACAAATTCATCGGGCTTAATAAAGTTTATTACGTCAATATTGCCAGCTTTTACTGAAACAAGTGCGGTAGTCATATCCGTCACCGTTTGGTAAATAAGCTTTGACGGATAGGCTTCGAAAAAACAATTAGTAGTATTCAATGCATCGCCCCACCAATTAGCTTTCTTTTCCAATACAACACGCTGACCGGTTGTCCAACTGGTAAAACGATATGCTCCGCTGCCGGAAATATATTTCGGGTCGCGGGAATATTTATCAGAATTGAATGCTTTGGCAAATGCAATCATTTTAGGGTCACGGAACACACTTGTATCACTATACATTTGTTTAATAGTAAAGTTTTCCATGTATTTGTTCGAGTCGTAAGCATATTCAGGTAATATATATGTATCGGTACCGGTAGCTATGGTAGCCATTATATATTTTGCATTATAAACAATAGTAAACTTTCTTGGGTTATCACTGTAAAGAAGCACGTCGCTAACCATATCGTAATATGATCTTAGTGATTCGTCATTTACATTAATGTTCTTAATTACTTTAAGAGTAAACTCCGCATCCTTCGCGGTAACCGGTGCGCCGTTATCCCACTTTGCTTCTTTCCTTATTTCATAGGTAATAAACATTCGCCCTGCCGAATCAACTCTAACCTGCGGAAGGTCATCGGCTAAAACCGGTACCAGCTTCAGCGTTTTGTAATCGAAATTTAGAAGAGGCTGGAAAATATTATTATCAATATCAGCGGCGGCATTGTCGGCAGCCAATATAGGATTGAGCGCTCCCGGGTCACCAAGCTGCCATAACACTATTTGTGTGGGGTTAGGTTTATACGATGTGCATGAATTTAACACAATGCCTGCTGCGAGCAGTGCAGCAATATAATATAAGCTTCCCCTCATTCGCTTTATTTATTTAAGCAAATCTACAAAAAGGAATGAATAATGGATTGCTTATTTAACTGAGTATTTTGAGGCGGGCAAAGCGAAGAAGCAATTGTTTCTTTTCTCCATTTTCGAACATTACTATTGCTTTGCTATTGGGGTATCGGCCTTCTATTGTTATCACTTCTCCAATGCCAAAGCGGTCGTGCTCAACTTTAGCGCCTGCCTGCAAATCGGTAAGGTGGCTATTGTCGACAGGGGCACCTGAGCTTACCTTTTTAAGACTCACCAACTTCTTACCAAATGTAGGAGCCGGTTTCATAACAGGAGGAGATACATTAAACACTTTTGGGCTTCTTGGGAATCCGCTATAAGAATCGTTTGAGGAGGAAGAAGAATTTGAAGAATACGAAATGACATTCTCAACACAGTCCTGCGGAATCTCTTCTAAAAACCGGCTTGGCTCACAACTTAAGGAATTACCATATTTATAACGGCTGATAGAATAAGATAAGTTGGCTTGTTTCTTAGCACGTGTAATAGCCACATAAAACAATCTTCTCTCTTCTTCTAATTCTTCGCGCGACATGATTGCCATTTGCGAAGGGAATAAATTTTCTTCAAGCCCGCCAATATATACATAGTTAAACTCAAGCCCTTTGGCAGCATGTATGGTCATTAACAAAACCTTATCGGCATCATGTTCTTCGTCTTCATTAATATCTTCGCTGGTAAGCAGGGCAATATCTTCCATAAACTTATCCAAAGTAGGAACAGGGCCTTCCTGGTCAGCCTTTTCGGTAAAGTCTTTCAAGCCATTTAACAACTCCTGTATGTTCTCCATACGGTTAACTCCTTCAGGTGTACGGTCCTGGTAAAGCTCCTTCATAATACCCGAAGTGGAAGCAATATAATCACCCATCTTATAAGCAGGATAGTCAGGTAATAAGGCTGTGAAACTTTTTATAAGGGTAACAAATTCTTTTATTTTTTCAATGGCGCGCGTTTGTAATGGTAAATTAAAATCAGCAATGTTTTCCATCACTGTCCAAATGCTAACATCGTTATCGGCAGCAGCCACAATCATTTTATCGAAAGTAGTATCGCCAATACCACGCACCGGGTAATTGATAACGCGGCGTAATGCTTCCTCATCGTGCTGGTTTATTGTCAGGCGGAAGTAGGCCATTAAATCTTTAATCTCCTTACGCTGGTAGAAAGATACGCCACCATAAATACGGTAAGGTATGTTGAGTTTACGCAATGCTTCCTCTAAAGGACGGCTTTGTGCATTGGTACGGTATAGTATGGCAAACTCTTTGTTTTTTGCTTGTTTCGAAACGCGCGTATCGAAAATAGATTGAGCTATTAACCTACCCTCTTCCGAATCGCTGAAAGCACGGCTTACACGAATTTTTTCGCCTTCTTCATTCGATGTCCAGACTGTTTTTTGCAGCTGGTCGCGGTTTTTAGATATTACCTGGTTGGCAGCAGCTACAATGGTTTTGGTAGAACGGTAATTCTGTTCCAGTTTAAATATCTGGGTATCGGGGTAATGCTTTTGAAAGTTAAGTATGTTCTGGATATTCGCTCCGCGGAAAGCATAAATACTCTGCGCATCATCACCCACCACACATATATTAAGGTGCCTTGCCGCAAGCTGGCGCAATATCATGTATTGTGAAAAATTGGTATCCTGGTACTCATCTACCAATATATAACGAAACATATCCTGGTATTTCAACAACGATTCAGGATGATCGCGCAACAGCATATTGGTATGGTATAGCAGATCATCAAAATCCATAGCACCCGATTTATACAAACGCTTGTTATAGGTTTCATAAATCTGTGCAAAGTGTTCACGTCTCGCTGCCCTGTCTTCGTTTATATATTGTATATCGTTCAAATATTCTTTGGGCGAAATGAGCATGGTTTTCATAGAAGAGATACGGCCCAGCAAACTCGATGCTTTATAGGCAGTATCGTTCAAACTCATTTCTTTTACAATACTCTTGAGCAATGTTTTCGAATCATCGGTATCGTAAATGGTAAAGTTAGCCGGGTACCCAATTTTGGTGGCCTCACGTCTTAACAAACGTGCAAACACCGAGTGGAAGGTACCCATCCACAAGTCGCGGGCATGGTCGCCGATCAAATGCGCAATACGCTCTTTCATTTCACGGGCCGCCTTATTGGTAAACGTAAGCGACAATACCCTATATGGATCAACACCTTTATTTAGCAGGTGAGCAATGCGGTAGGTAAGCACCCTTGTTTTGCCCGATCCTGCACCAGCAATAATCATTACAGGGCCTTCTGTGGCCTCTACTGCACCGCGTTGTTCACTATTTAAATGTGCCAGAAAATCGTTTTCCATCAGCTAATCTCTCCTCATTTTTTAAAGGCATTCAAAGTTAGTACTAAAGATGCAACGATAATAAGATGTTAATAAATCTTGTATTAATTATTCAATTGCTATAAATAGCTTTGTGTCATAATTAATTGCACAACCCATTTAATGAAACGGTATCTTTTCCTTTTTCCTTTACTTTTTATTTTGGCCTGCAGCCACCATACCGATTCGAAATACCCCGGATATTTTAGTAAAAATGGTAAGGTTTTTTATAAATATTCCGATTTAGGTAACAGCCATAAGCTTGCCCGTAAAGGAGACATTATGGAAATTGTTTTAAGCTACACTAAAATGAATGATTCCATTTTTTGGGATTCGCACGATAATGGTTTTCCCTTCGCCATCTATCTCCCCTACGATACACTTAATACAGGAGGCAGTTACCAGCAGATCTTATTAAGCGGAAACGAAGGCGACAGCATTAATTTTATTGTTCCCGCCGGTGGGGTGTTTAAGAACATCTTACATATAAGGCTTCCTTATTTTCTGCATAAGGATGATATGATGAAAGTAAATGCCCGCATTTCAGCTATTATGGATGAGGGACAATATGCTGATAAACAGAGAAAAATAAGAGAATACCGTAAGGATATGGACCTGCAGGAGCAATTAAATCTTTTGCAATATGCCACTGTAAATAATATACCCAATGAAGCCAAGCAGGATAATATTTATTTTATGCCTGAAACCCAGGGCACAGGGCCGGAAGTAACGGACCACAGTCTTATAAGTATAGCCTACAAAGGTTCATTTTTGAATGGCCGCATGTTCGATTCGGTATCCATCATAGCCCCTCTGCAATTCAGGCTGGGAGACACCGCACAGGTAATTACGGGGCTCGAAATTGGTATAAAAAGGATGCGCGAGGGCGAGAAAGCGAAAATTATTATACCTTCGCAACTCGCCTTTGGAGAGAACGGGTCCTCCACGGGTATTGTTCCACCTTATACTTCTGTAATTTATGAGGTAACAATGTTGAAAGTAAACAACCCGGGAAAATAACACTTTATTATTACTATGAAATACAACATGTTCAAATTAGGTATTTACACCTTTGCAGTTGCGGCTTTATTAGCCGGATGTAAGGGAAATGGTTTTGAGACTGATGCTGCAACAGGCGTTCAGTATAAGTTTTTTAAACATGCCGACAATGGCCAGAAACCTTCACTTGGTGACATTGTTAATGTGAAGATGGTTTTCAAGAACGATAAGGATTCTGTTATCAATAATTCGCAAAAAAATGGCGATTCAACCGGTACATTCAGAGTTCCGCTTAATAAAACATTTAATGGCTGCCTTGAGCAAGGTATTACCCTGATGTATATTGGCGACAGTGCTGAGTTCAAAGTAAGTACTGATTCACTGTTCGCTAAAATGAGCCGTGACCCGCACGCCAAAATGCCTCCTTTTTTACATCCCGGCACTTTTTTAACCTTTAACATTACACTTGTTAAAATACAAACCCAGAAAGATGCCAATGCCGAGCGCGAGCAAATGATGGAGAAATATAAAGCGGAAATGATGGAACGCAAGGGAAAAGAAGCGGGTGACATTGCAAAATTCCTTTCCGACAATAAATACACAGCCAAGCCAACCAAGGATAGCTTGTTCTTTTTAGTGCGTAGCGGCAAAGCAGGTAAAGCAGTAAAAGAAGGCGATTCTATTTATGTAAAATACACCCTTTACCAGCTCGACGGTACCGTATTGGAAACATCTGACCACGGACCTGGCCACAATGCATATCCTGTAGTTTACAGCAAAACTATGAGTGTAATACCGGGTTGGATTGAAGCGCTTGGCATGATGCACGATGGTGAAAAAGTTAAGGTCTTAATACCTTCTGCTATCGCTTATGGCGCACGCGGAAACCGTGGCATTGCCCCTTTCACTCCTCTTGTATTCGATCTGGAAATAACAAGGCTTGTATCTCCTAAAAAATAATTTATAATTATAAAGCCCCGTCCCGAGCTATCGGGACGGGGCTTTTACTTTTCCATACACCCCCTTACATGTTAAAAAAAATCAACCTTGTTTTTGTGCTACTTGGTTGTATTGCCATTACCACTACTTCTTTAGCACAAACAAAAACCAATGTAAATAAAGCTACCCGGGCAAAAACCTCTAAAGCGCAAGTACGCAAAATAATTTTCACAAAAGACAATACTACCGGCGTTGAGTATCATTTCTTCAAACACGATAAAAAAGGTAAGAAACCAGTAATAGGTGATTTTGCAAATGTGAAGCTGGTTTTTAAGAATGATAAAGATTCTGAAATAAGTAACTCGGCAACAAAGGGCGGAGACTCATTAGGCACTTATAAGATACCACTTACCAAATACTTTACTGGCTGTCTTGAACAAGGCATTACACTTATGGCTATTGGCGATAGTGTTGAATTTAAAGTGAGTACCGATTCGGTATTCAATAAATTTAACCGTACCCCTAATGCTAAAATGCCTTCCTTTTTGCATGCAGGCACCTTTTTAACTTTTAATGTTAAACTTATAAAGTTCCAGACCGAGAAAGAAAACAATGATGAACGAGAGCAACTTAAAGCGAAGTATACGGCGCAAATGCTGGTGCGTAAAGCCCAGGAACCTTCAGCTATTGCAAAGTACCTCGCTGATAATAAAATTACGGCAAAACCAACCGAAGACAGCTTGTTTTTTATAATGCGCAAGGATACAGGCGGTAAGGCCATTAAAGAGGGCGATTCGGTATTTGTAAAATATACTCTTTACCTGCTCGATAATACTATACTTGAAACATCGGACCATGGCCCGGGAAAGGATTCATTCTATTTTGTTTATAGCAGGAATATGCAGTTAATACCTGGTTGGATTGAAGCCTTAGGAATGATGCACGAAGGAGAAAAAGTAAAAATTCTATTACCTTCATCTATTGCTTATGGCGAACGTGGCTCAAGAACAATACAACCTTTTACCCCGCTTGTTTTCGACTTAGAAGTAACAAAAGTAATAACACCATAAAATAATTTATAAAATGATTAAAAAACTGAACGTTGTTTTTGGCTTTCTTGGTTGTATAGCTATAACCACAGCCTCTGTGGCACAAACAAAACCTGCAGCCGCTAAAAATGCTCCAACAAAAACGACAGCTAAAGCGCAACCGGGCAAAATAGTTTTCACGAAAGATCCTGTCACCGGTGTGGAATATCATTTTTTTAAGCACGATAAAAAAGGTAAGATGCCTGCAATTGGTGATTTTGTAAACGTGAAAATGGTTTTTAAGACCGAAAAGGATTCTGAAATAAATAACTCTGCTAAAAGAGGCGGCGACTCATTGGGTACATACAGGATACCGCTTGCAAAGAACTTTAAAGGCTGTCTTGAACAGGGTATTACCATGATGGCCATAGGCGACAGTGCAGTATTTAAAGTAAGTGCCGACTCGATGGTTAAAATGAACCGTAATCCACGGGCAAGAGTTCCAAATTGGATACACCCGGGAACTTCTTTGGTTTTTTATGTGAAACTTGTAAAATTCCAGACCCAGGAGGAAATAGCTGCTGAACAAAAGAAAGCAACAGAAGCTGTCAGGATGAAAGAAAAAGAATCTATTACAAAATATATTACCGATAGCAACATTCATGTTACTCCTACTGCCGATAGCCTTATGATACTTAAACATACGGTAACTGCAAATAAACTTATACAAGATGGAGATTCGGTTTATGTTACTTATGTAGGAAAATTACTTAATGGCCAGGTATTCGACCAATCGGCCAACCATGCCGGTGTACCCGGTTTTGTAACCATAGCAGGCCAACCAACTCTTGCAACTGTTTATACACCATCAATGCATCTTATACAAGGCTGGGTAATTGCTTTAGGCAAGATGCACAACGGAGATAAGATCACTATACTTACCCCGTCGGCAATTGCATACGGAGAACATGGCGCCGGAGGCTTAATTGGGCCAAATACTCCATTACTATTTGACATGGAAGTATTGAGAGTGATTTCCAACAAATAAAACTGAGTTATTAATTTTAAATAGCGACTAGAATGACAACACAAGCAACACCAGAACAAGCAGCCATTGCAAAATATATTGCTGAACATGGCGCAGGTGCAACACATATTACAGATAGCATGTATATGCTTAAAAATACTGCCGGCACAGGTAAAGCTGTAGCTAACGGAGATAATGTTGAAGTACGTTATAAAGGAATGTTCCTTGACGGAAGCGTATTTGACCAATCGGCCAACCATGGCGGTAAAGGAACTTTTAGCTTTGAATATAGCCCCGATGTAGCCCTTATACAAGGCTGGGTGAAAGTAATTGGTAACATGTGCGAAGGTGAAAAACTGACAGTGCTTATACCATCATGGCTTGCTTACGGTAAACGTGGCGCCGGAGGCTTAATTGGCCCCGATACTCCTTTGATATTTGATATTGAAGTGGTAAAAGTAAGCTAACCTGAAATAAAAAAAGGGTAAGCTACTTACATCGCGCCGCTCAACCGCAATGCCCTTGCTTCCTTCCGAACCTGGGGGAGTTAAGCAGGAGCTGGCCGTATAAGGCTTACCCGCCGCAAATGTATTATTATTTCTTTGTTGTGATGCTGCTTTCCAGCAGAGAAGCGCGAAACTTTTCTGCGTAACCCAAAATAATCGAAGGCGTAAACTCCTTCTCCTCACCTATTCTCCCTATTATTGGGTAATTGCAAAATGATAGGATTGCCTTTTCCGATTGCACGTTAGGCGTACCACTAATTACAATGCCCATTACCGGAATGTTCCTTTGCTCCAATGCCTGTAATGTCAACAGTGAGTGATTAATACTGCCCAGGTAATGACGAATAACTACTACTACAGGTGTATCGAATGCCTCAATCATATCAATAACCAATTCCTTTTCATTAAGCGGCACCATTAAGCCCCCTGCGCCTTCAATAACCAATGTATTTGAAGTAATGGGAATTTTAATGTCTTTTATTCTAATTGATATTCCTTCGGCAGCGGCAGCGGCATGCGGAGAAGCAGGCATTTTCAACCGGTATGCTTCCGGGTGAATAACGGTCTTTTTATTTGATACCAAACTTTTAACGGTTCCGGCATCAGTGTAATCTAATCCGGCCTGAACAGGTTTCCAGTAATCAGCCTGCAAAGCTTCAGTAATAACTGCAGCAACAATAGTCTTACCTACATCGGTACCAATGCCTGTAACAAACATTTTTTTCATTTATCAAGCGTTTTCCCGAGCACGTTTAATAATATATCCAACTCATCAATGGTATTATATGCATGCAGGCAAACCCTAATCCTCTCTTTACCCTTTGCCACCGTTGGGCTCATAATGGGTCGCACATCCATATTGTGCTCTTGTATAGCCAGTGCCAATTTTTTCACTTTCTCGTTACCGGGTATTACCAGGCTTTGTATAGCACTCGTACTGTCAATCCATTTATTACCGCTTTTTATTTTGCTCCTGAAAAAATTCATGCTTTTAAAATATTTGATATTAGCATGCAGTTTTTTCACCTCTTCTGAACTCTTTTCTAATAATTTATAGGCACATTCTATGCTTACCAAACTATGCAAAGGCAACGATGTGGTATAGATAAATGAGCGGGCGTAATTAATAAGGTATTGTTTCAATGTTTCGCTGCCAACCACTATTGCTCCGTGGCAACCCATAGCTTTACCAAAGGTATGTACCCGGGCATATACTTTGTCTTCCAGGCCCAGCTCCTGCACTTTACCCAAACCAAAAACACCAGTGGCATGGGCTTCATCAACTATACAATGAGCAATGAACTTATCGCACAGCTCAACCATATTTTCAAGTGGAGCGGTATCACCATCCATTGAATAAATGGATTCCGCCACCACAAAAACATTTCCTTTTGCTTTATGCAACCTTTCTTCGAGGTGAGCCAAATCATTATGCCTGAACGGAAAACTGGTTGCACGTGAAAGCCGTATGCCATCATGTATAGAAGCATGTACTAACTCATCGTAAATAATAGTATCGCCACGTGATGCAATGGAAGAAAACAGCCCTACATTAGCATCGTAACCCGAATTAAAAAGAAGCGCTGCAGGCGCTGCATGTATTTTTGCCAATGAAACTTCAAGTTCTTCAGCATATTTAGAATTACCTGCCAATAATCTTGACCCGCCTGAGCCATTATTTATTTTCAGTTCCTTCATCCTTTCTTCTATCATAGAAAAAAGAATGGGTGAACGGGCAAAGCCCAAATAGTCATTGGAACAGAAGTCTACTCCCTTATCGGTAATAAATAATTTTCGTAAAGCACCTTTGCTTTCTCGTTGGGCTAATATTTCAGCAATTGTTTTTTCAGCAGGAAACATAATACTACTTACCGCAGGCTCATCAGAGTTTTGATACATCACACCGTATTCCGAAGGAGAATATGCTCGTATAAATATTGTGTACAATTACACTTGGATTCTCATTCTGGTTATTATGAAAGTATTTGTATTCAAATTCAGGATGCACAAACACACGTATATAATCAAGTATTTCGTAATCCAATAAAAATCCGGCACTGATATGATATGTGCGGGCTATCTGGTCGTTGCCAAAAAAATTAAGGTGGTGTATACCATCATAGCCATAAAAACCTGCATTCATTGTATATTCTAATGAATACGGTTTACCGTTGCAAAAACTAAAAGGAGCTTGCATTAAAGCATATATTTCATTAAACCAGAAATTCTCGGTAAAAAGAAGGTAGCTGTTAGGTATACTTCTGCCTGAGCTATCTGAAGAGATCAGGGAAAGTTTATCCATAGAAAATTTCTCAAACCGTATACCTGCCCCCAGCCTTATTTTACCTATGGGTGCGCTTACCGAGAAATCGTAGCAGAACATAGGGTTAGTGGCTTGCAATTTCAAATCGCCATATTTTAAAACACTTCCATCAATATTATAAAGCGGGGCATCATAAAAATGAGAATTCCAACGGGCAGAACCTACTCCATAACTAAAAGCAACATAGTACTTTTTATCTTTTTTAGTTTTTTGGGCATCGTAATAGGTTTGCGCGGATAGTTCTCCGGCAAAAAGGGAAAGAAAACAAAATACAAAAACATGGTGGATAGTTCTTTTCATTCGCCCAAACGGAACAAGTATTAGGCTGCAATTTAATAAAAAAGAGGTATGTTTTTACATCCAAGCCAAATTTATGGCTCTGTGTAATAAAAATCAGGGCCTTATTGCAATTTCATAAGGGTCGACCGATACTTCCACCTTATTTTTTTTATCGAGTTTTTGGGTGCCAATATCTATAAATGAAATGTAGCCGTCTGCCCCTCCGCAGGCTGTGGTATGGTGTGGTGCAGGCCCTCCTGTACCGATAAGATTGCGGCAGGCCACATAAACCAGCCCTGCTTTATCATCTACAGCAATTCCATGGGGTTCCCACCCGGCATAAATGGTAGAAAGAGCCGTTTGATTGTAGTAATTTATGGAGGTTACGGTGCCATGTTTTCCCGGAAAAGAAACAGTATCATCCTGGCAGGTTACAAATGCATAAGGGGTTGCTGCATTGTTAGAAAAAGCAATTTCCTGGGGGTATATACCGGTAGATATCTGGTTGTAAATACTGTCGTTGGCAATTTCAACTACTGTAACTTCGTTAGATGCCTGGCAGGTAACATACAAATATTGCCCGTCAGGCGATACACTGCAGGCATGCGGCTGCATGGTAGTTGAGGTGGTATTCTGTGGGTTACCATCAAGGGAAACACCTTTCATCATTTTAGGTGAAAGCGGATTCGACACATTCATTTTATACAAAAAATTGCCGCTATTACATGTCACATATAGTATACTATCATGGTTGGTAAGAGCTGAGCCGTGTGTATATACAAAAGGGAAGCCGTTATAAGGCACTACCTGCATAGGTAAAGTATCGAGCCTTACATAATCAACTGCACCGGTACTGGCCCAGCTTACACAAAAGCCTTTTGAACCATCTTGTGATATGGCCATGGTGTTCCAGCTTGAACCTGAAGGACCAGTTAAGGCAACTTGTGAAACAAGCTGGTCGGTTGCCGTGCTGAATTTTTGAAGGTACTGACCATTAAAAAAAATTATATACCAGTAAAGCCCGTCGGGCGATACGGCTATATCATGCGGAGATTCAATAGAAGTGGGGTTAGCCCCAACATCGGTATATCGCATTATAAGCTCCGATTTTTCATCAAATACTGTAACATTATCGCAACCCTGGTTACATACATAAAACTTTGAACGCTGTGCATTATCAGACCACATTACGAACCCATCTGCATTTGGCGCTCCATTTTTTATCCAGTTATTTATGCTTGCCACTTCGCCGTGCGAAAGAGGTGTACGGTATAGTGGCATACTTGGCGGAGTGCTTACTCCCAAATCGGGGTAAGTATTTGTAAATATCATCATGGTGCTAAAACCCGGGCTATAAGGTACGGTTACGCTCCCGTTCGAACTGCCTCTGAACATAGTATTCCAACTGGAAAGGTCGAGGCCGTTGCAGCCACCTGCACCTTGCTGGTCATGGCATCCGGTTACAGCACATTTAGTGGTTATTATTTTCCCTACATCGCTGGGGTACCCGGCATAATAAGGGGTTTGCTCTTTCTGTTCACAGCTCTGAATAAAAAACAGGGAAACGAAGAAAATGGCCTTAGCAAGGGTTTCCACATTCTTCTTCATATACTAAACGTCTGTTAAAAGTAGCTGGCGCAGGGTTTGCTATGTGTGCGCAGCCTGAACGAAAGTACAATACCGGCAAAAGAATACCAGTCATCTTTACCATTGCCGCGTTGTTCGCCAATATCAGCGGCCTTATCGGCTGTTAAGCTCCTGTCGGCCATGGCAACGGCAAGCGGGCCATTAACTCCTCTGCTGGATGCTAAAATAGCGGGGTCAACATAAGTTTTGCTTACATCATCAAGGTATCCGGTAAATGTTTTGCGCATTCCCCATTCAATACTGATACATATTGTTTTTGAAAAATTAGCCTTAATTCCAACTCCGAAAGGTATTGCAGGTTGTATTAAGCCATACGGCTTTTTCGGATTTGCTGAAGTCCCCTGCCCCTCGGTACCCAGCGGTTGTAAAGCCACCCATTGGTTACCCACATTGCCCTGCGGATTCATTTCAAATACACCAAACCCGGCGAAAATATATGGAGTGAAAGGGTGCTTGGGATTACCTAATTCATATTCGAGAAAGTTAAATTCAGCCTGAACTGATAATTCATCAATAGGAGATTTAAAATTAAGGTTCCTCTCTCTTTGCGATTGTGAAAGTGACTGGGAATCATCAGCAGTAACCGAACCAAAAAACAGGTTGGCCCTTGCCGCAAGGCGGTTAGTAACATTATAACGTACCGCAACCCCGGCAGCAACCCTGGTAAATTGATTAA
>Ga0206875_1055_pt1 | contig 28574 bp, 18 predicted proteins | sample Alteio_BWOrgCont_9_FD_152616 | JGI IMG/M metagenome (GOLD analysis project Ga0206875, IMG submission 152616) | Enriched cells from forest soil in Barre Woods Harvard Forest LTER site, Petersham, Massachusetts, United States -... | ecosystem: Environmental > Terrestrial > Soil > Temperate forest > O... | reverse complement strand
TTTCTATCGGATCCACCCATAAATAATATTCGCTTGAGCTGTGTTGTAAGAAATTTTTTTTGAAGAATATTTTGGAAGTGTTGCTGTTTGGTAATTCAAACCAGTCCGGACAGTTTGCACAACCTTGTTTAAGAGATAAACTTATTTCCTGGTATTTCTGTGTATCCAAAAAGGCTGTTTCAAGTGGTTGATCGTGACTCAGTATTTTGAAGGCTTTTTTAGATTTGTAATAGCATCAAAAAAAATTTTACCATCTCTTTCGGAAGCAATTATTTGTTCTTTTTCTTTAATTATTTCTCTGGCTTTTTCCTGAACTGTAAATACTATGAAATCTGTCAGGCTTCTAAAGCCACCTAGAGCAGCTGCCTTTTCAAAAAAATCTTTTTGTTCTTTTGGGAGCCTTGCGTCAAATCTAGCCTGTTCTTTAGTTGCAGTACTCATACATTAAATATTTACATAAATGTACGGATAAAATCTGTACAATATTTAAAATTGTACGGTAATTACCACTGCATTTCTAAAAGAAAAAATATCAATTTTTTCTTTTAGCCTTATCCCAAAGCACCGTTTGCTTATTGCTAATAAACCGGGAAAGCCCGAAATACAAAGCAATATTCATAAAAGCAAAATAATACGGCACATAAAAAATTTTTATTTTAAGATTTTTCAGCGCAGCCAGCCAGCCAGCCGTGGCAGCAGCGTAGAAAAGAATTTGCAACACTAACAGTATTGTATATACAAAACCTGCATGCTGCATATATAAAAAGACATTTATGATCAAAAGAACAGGTAACAGGAAAGGACAAACACACCAACGTAGCACACGGTGTGAGATATATTGAAAGGAAAGTTTGCCGTATTTAAAGATATTCAACAGGCTTTTCAGCATAATGACCGATTGAAAACCACCGGCACTGATGCGGATCTTCCTTTTTTGTTCATCTTGCATGGTAGAGGAAGGCGATTCGGAGGCAAAGGCTTTTGGCTCATACATTACACGGTAGCCACGCTGACAAATCCGTAAGGAGATAATAAAATCATCCAGCAATACATTGGTTTCTACCGGTTCAAATAAATGGGTACGTAACGAGAATAACTCACCGGCAGCCCCTACAACGGAGTAAAAACGGGCATCCAGCTGTTTTAAGAAAGACTCGTATTTCCAATACAATCCTTCGCCGGCACCGGCAATATTTTTATCGGTTGAGGTATCAATTACCTTTTTTTCGCCAGCTACTGCACCAATGCTTTCATCCTTATAATGCTTTATTATTTCCCGGATACAATCGGGATTCAGCAGGGTATTATCATCACAAAAAATTACAAACGGTGTGGTAACATACGGCATTGCCCGGTTAATAGCAGCTACCTTACCCCTGCGCTCCGGTTTAAATAATAATTGGATTTGGGGATACTCCTGAAGGATATTTACGGTGTTGTCTGAGCATCCATCTGCTACAAAAAGCAATTTTAATTTACTTTGTGGATAATTTAATTGAAATGTATTTTCAATTTTTTTACGGATAAAATTTTCTTCATTATAAGTAGCTACCAATAATGTTACTTCCGGTTCAAATAGCTCTTCATCAGCTGAAATACTGCTTGTTTTTACAAAGAATGATTTTAGCTTTAAGTAAGCCCACAGCAGCATTCCATAGCCTAAATAGCTATAAAAAATAATTGCCAGTGAAAGCCAGAAAACAAGTTTAAGGAATGCCATCTTTTAATTCAAAATTAAGGTTAAAACAATTACACTTTTTTCATTTTGAATGCGGTGTAACAATAAAATAACCTGTGTATAACGCATTTTTTTAAAATTTTATTTGCTCCTTTCAATTATTTCTATAATTTTACAGCCAAGTTTAATCCTCTACGAAAGACAAATAAGTCTAGAAAATATCTTTTCTATCTTTTAATTTCCGGTCCTATAACCTCTATTTCCCAATATCTTTTGCACTTCGGTGTATGTTTGTAAATACCACAAATGATTAACAGCCTGCTATCATAACTTTTTTTACACCGTCCTAATTGTACTCTATATACTTAAACCTAAAAAGATGAAAAAATTATTCATTACTGTCCTGGCATTCGTATTGTTTCTATTCGCCAATTTATCGGCAAAGTCGCAGGCAAATGTTTTAGATGTAAACGACCCGGATGTGGTGTTTACAGCTACCAACCAACCTGCTCTTCCAACCTGGAATAAAATAAGTAAATGGGGTCATACCAACCGTTTGGATTGGAATCCATATTCGTATGGGTACCTGTCTTATTATTTTCAGGGTATGGGTTTCAGGCTTAAATTCCCGAAAAGTTATAAGCAAGGCGTTACAGACGGTAAAAAATACCCGATGTTTATATTCTTTCATGGTTTAGGTGAAGCCGGCAATATCTGGGATAATGAATACCAGCTATTTCATGGCGGACAATTATTTGCGCAGGCAGTAAACGATAGCTCATTTGATGGGTTTTTGTTGGTTCCGCAAAGTCAGGGTGGATATATGCAGTCTTATTTCCCTGCAATATCAAGCCTGATCGATTCAATGACAAAATATACTAAACTTGATTTAGACAGAATCAGTGTGGATGGTTTATCAGCAGGTGGACAAGCTACCTGGAACTTTGCAGGTACACAGGCGTATGCACAAAAGATTTGTAGCATGTTGCCGATATCAGCAGCGGATTATGATACTGAACCTACGTTCCCAAGTATCGTAACAATTCCTATCTGGACAGCAAATGGTGGACAGGATGTGGCTCCGTATCCATCTACCGTAACAGATATCGTAAATTATTTCAAAAGTTTTGGTGGTAATATAATACAATCGTTCTATCCAAATGACGGGCATGATTCGTGGGATGATTTTTGGAATGAGCCCAATTTATGGCCGTGGATTACTGCACAGCATAAAACAAATCCATTAGTCTATTTTCAGCACAATGCATTTTGTCCGGGAGCAGCAGTAAATGCTAAACTTGCGGTACAGCCTGGTTTCTTTGCGTATCAGTGGCAAAAAAATGGTGTAACCATTTCAGGCGCAGTAAAAGATACATTAACAGTAACAGCGTATGGTACCTATGCATGTAGATATCAGCGTACTTCAACATCAGGTTGGTCAATATGGTCGCCTAAACCGATCGTAATTTCTCAGATGCAACCAACGGTTACACCGCCAATCCAAATTAGTGGCTTACGCAGTAATGTATTGCCTGCTCCGGATGGCAGTACTACCGTGCCTTTAATGGTTCCGAACACTTATGCAAGTTATGAGTGGCACAGAGCTACAGGCGTAGATACAATTGTAAGCACAACCAATACATACAATGCACCCATCGGTCAATATAAAGTAAGAGTAACACAACAATTTGGTTGCAGCAGCAATTTCTCTCCAATTGATACAGTAGTTGCAGCAAACGGCGTAACTGTACCGCCACCTGCAACCAACCCATCTGCATTGGCAATATCAAGCAGTTCTATCGAAGTGGATTGGAATTCAAATCCAAACCCGATATATCCTCAAACAGGTTTTGAAATATACAGAAGCACCACACCGGGTACAGGTTATAAATTAGTAACCATCACCGGCAGCAATGCATTAACGTATTTAGACCAGGGATTAAATCCGGCTATAAAATACTACTATATTATAAGAGCCATCAATGCAAACGGTGCAGCTCCAATTACTGCAGAAGTTAGCGCTACTACTAAGTCGGATGTAACGCCGCCAACGGTTCCGGCTAACTTAAAAGTAGTTACTACAACAAGAGCATCTGTATCATTAGCATGGGATGCATCAACAGATGATGTTGCGGTAAGCGGCTATGATATCTATGTAAATGGTGTAAAATCTTATTCTACCGTAAATAGTTCATTTACTGTTAACAACTTAACCGCTTTACAAACCTATTCATTCTATGTAAAAGCTAAAGATGCAAGCGGTAACGTATCTCCTGCATCTTCACAGGTTTCAGCAGCTGCAGCATTAAACGGATTAACATACAGCTATTACTCCGGTAACTGGTCTGTGTTGCCAAACTTTAATACGTTGACTCCATTAGCTACAGGTATTACACCGAATGTAAGCCTTACACCAGCTTTAGCAACAACTCTTTATGGTTTCTTATGGCAGGGTTCTATCATAATCACAAAGGCAGGTACTTACACCTTTGAAACAAGTTCGGATGATGGAAGTGCTTTATTTATAGGGAAGGCTTATAGCGCTACAACAACGCCAACCGTAAACAATGATGGTTTGCATGGCGCTACAACTGTTACAGCTAAAGTAACATTGGCTGTAGGCGTTTATCCTTTTGCAGCTACCTTCTTCCAGAATGGTGGTGATGCATCCATGAATGTGTACTGGACATGTACAACAGCAGGCATATCAAGACAATTGATTCCAAACAGTGCTTTTGCTGATGTGGTAACTCCTGGTGCTGTTCCTGCTAAGCCAAGTGCATTAAGCGTTACAGCTGCATCTTACAGTAAAATAAATTTAACATGGGTTGATAACAGTACCAACGAAACAGGCTTTGAAGTTTCCCGTTCTACCGACAGAACAGGTACTTATCAGGCATTGGGTACTACAGCAGCAGGTGCGACAAGCTTTATTGATTCAGTTGATTTAGATCCGAGCACCAAATACTGGTATAAAATAAGAGCAGTAAATGCAAATGGTGCATCTGCTTATGTTAGCACATTGCAGGCAAGCTGGTTATTCAACGGCGGTCTTACAGATGCAAGTGGTAACAATCATAACCTTACAGGTACAGGTACACCAACCTATTCTACAGATAAAAAAGAAGGAAGCAACTCTTTATCATTAAACGGTACTTCTCAATATGTAGATATGACAAGCACAGGCGGTGCATTCCCAAGCGATAGCTATACTTCACGTACAGTTGGCTTGTGGATTAAACCAACTGCTGCTACTGTTAGCGGAACAAACAGAATCGTGTTCAACTTAGGTGGTTCTGATAATGGTATCGGTTTACGTTTCAACAGCGGTTCATTAATTGCCGGTATTGCCAGCAGCAGCTTACGCAGCACCATCACCGTTAGCAGTATTGCTACCAATGCAAACTGGGTGAATGGCGGATGGAACTATGTAGCACTTGTGTACAATACCAATACACTACAATTATATGTGAACGGTGTATTAAAAGGAAGCACTACTATATTATTATCATCAATCGGAACTTCTACAGTTTCTTCACGTATCGGTGCATCGGGTTCTTCCAATGCATTTGCTTCATCAACTTCATCAACCTTCTTTGCAGGTCAGATAGATGATGTAGAAATAATAGCAGAACCATTAACTGCAGCAAATATTGTTTCATTAATGAATCAATCATATCCTGCAGATACAACACAGGCATTACCGGCTACACCGGCAGCGCCAACAACCTTTACAGGTACAGCAAACGGAGCTTCAGGCATTACATTGAAATTTAAAGACAATGCTACGAACGAAACTGGTTTTGAATTATACCGTGCAGTAAGCATCGATGCAAACTTCAGGTATCAGGCTACTATCAATCCGGTTGCAGGCAGCGGTTCTACAGTAACATATGTTGATACAGCAGGTTTATATGCAAACACTAATTATTATTATAAAGTAAGAGCAATCGGTGTAGGTGGTAACTCAGCGTTTACATCTCCTGATTTATTGGTAACTACATTAAATACAAAACCAACAATCACTAAAATCAGTCCGGTAACAATGCGTTATGGTTCTCAGGTAAATGTTGGTGTTAGTGCAACAGATGTGGATGGTGATCCAATAACATTTACTACTTCAAGCCTACCTGCATTTGCAACTTTATTAAATACAGGAAATGGTACGGCCAGCTTGCAATTAAATCCTGCAAGTACAGACCAGGGTTCTTATACAGTTTCTATCATCGCAAATGATAATCATTCAGGAGCAGACACTACAACTTTTGCAGTTGTTGTAAATTCAAACTACGTTCCTGTTTTGACTGCTATCAGCAATCAAACATTAAATGAAGGCGATTCTATATCAATACCTTTATCAGCAACAGATCAGGATGGTAACTCAGGCTTAGTATGGTCTGTTAGTCCTGCAGCTTCTTTCATTACTGTTAGTGCTACTGCCAATGGTACAGCAACCATTACTGTAAAACCTGGTTATACAGATGCAGGTAATTATACCTTCATTGCATCGGTTAACGATGGTAACAGCGGTATCGCATTGGATACTTTCACTGTAGTTGTAGTTGATAAAACACCTCCTGCACAAAGAGTATTCATGTCGATGAGAGCAGGTAGCCCGGCTGCTCCGGCTCCATGGAATAATATCTATGGTACTTCAACAAATAACTTAGTAGATGCTGACGGCAATGCAACAGGTATTGGCTTACAGTTCTTAAACACTGCGTGGTATGGTGGAAATGCAGGTGCTGTTACTTATAACAACACAGCTGTTTATCCGGATGCTGCAATAGCTGATTACTATTTCTTTGGTATCTATGGTGCACCTGCTACTGCAGATGTACAATTAACAGGATTGAATACTACTGCTACTTATAATGTAACCTTGTTTGGTAGCTCCACTTACACAGGTGCAGGTACAAACGGTTCTACGATCTATACCATCAATGGTGTTCAAAAATCATTGAACATAGGATTCAATCAACAAAACACGGTAACCTTTAGCAGCATAGCTCCTGATAATTCGGGTAACATAACCGTTAACTTAAGCTTAGCAGCAGGTTCTCCTTACGGTGCTGTAAATACAATCGTATTGGAAAAACAAGTAGTTGATCTTACAGTTCCTGCATTACCAACTAACCTTGCAGTACAAGGCTTGTCAAACGGGTATGCTCAATTAAGCTGGAAAGATGTTGCATACAATGAATTGAACTATTTGGTATACCGTTCTACAAGTGCAACAGGTACATACACTTTGTTAAATGCAGGTGCTACCAATGCAAATGATACTACGTATACAGATAGCACTGTTTCAGGCAGCACTACTTACTACTATAAAATAGCAGCTACCAATGCAAACGGCACATCGGGCCAAACAGCACCGGTTAGCTTAACAACACAAAACAGAGTTCCTTCATTAACCGCTTTAAACAATATATCTATCAGATCAGGTGTAAGCACTGTAGTAAATATAAATGCTACAGATGATGCATCCAGTGTATTAACTACAGTTGTAACAAATCTTCCTTCCTTTGCAACATACCTGAAAACTGGTAATGGTATTGGTAAGATCACCTTTACACCAACAGTAAACAGTGTAGGTGTATACAAAAATGTTACAGTAACTGTAACCGATAATTTCGGAGCTGTGGTTGCAGATACATTTAATGTAACGGTAACGGATAGCGCTTTACGTTCTGTATATGTAAACTTCAATGGTTACAATACAGCAACAGCACCGGCACCCTGGAACAACTATTCTTCTTATCCATTCGTAAATTCTCCGGTAGGAAATCTATTGGATGATGCAGGTGTAAACTCAGGCTTCAGCTTTAAATTGCTGGATACATGGGATGGTAACCTGGTTTATGGAATGATAACAGGTAGCAATAGCGGCGTATTCCCGGATAATGTATTACAAACAAGTATTTACTCCGGCAACACCAACCCACATGTAATTGAAATCGATGGCTTGAGTCCGACAAAAAGGTATGATATCGGATTCCTTACAACCTTCAATGGTGGAGATACATTGCCTTCAACATTTGCAAGTGGTACTCAAACAGTTTCTTTGGATGGCAGATACAATACAACCAAAGTTGCACAGTTGAACGGTTTAACACCAAATGCTTCAGGTGCAATACAGGTAACGCTTACAAAAGGTGCAGCAGCAGCTTACTTAAATGTAGCAGCAATGGTGATACAGGAGTACAGAAGTACAACACCAATCATCAGCCCTTCAAGTTTATTTGCTGAAACAAATGAAGATACAAGCACTGTTAAATTAACATGGACTGACAAGAGCAATAACGAAACAGGATTCCAGATCTACCGTTCAAACTCAGCCAATGGTACGTATACATTGATTGCAACTACTGCAGCGAATGTTACTACCTATACAAACACCGGCCTGACTTCAAACACACGTTACTATTATAAAGTACGTGCCATCAACGGATCATCGGTTTCAAGTAACTACACCAATATTGCTACAGCGAAACTGGCTGCAAGAATCGTATTCATCAATCTGAATGTAGATGCTACTTATAATGCACCTGCACCATGGAATAATACAAATGCAGTATCAGCAGTAGGCGCAACATTCAGCAATTTGCTGGATAATAAATCGGTGAACACAGGCTTTGAAATGATCATCACCAAAGGGTTTAACAACGCAGGTTATTTAGGTAAGAACATCACTGGCGGTATCTTCCCAGGTGCGGTTATGACAAGTAACTACTGGACAGATGCAAGTCAAACTTCTGAAGTGTTGTTCGATAATCTTGATCTTAGAAGGAAATACAGAATCGGTTGTTTTGGTAGCAATACATCTATCAACTTTACTACCGGTGCATATAGCTGTAATGGTTCAACAGTTTACTTAAACAGCTTTGACAACAGTACTAAAGTTGTTTACCTGGATAACCTTGTTCCAAATTCAAACGGACAGCTTTATCTGGATGTAACTACTGTAAGCGGTTCTCCATACAGCTTTACAAGTGCATACACAATTGAATACTACGACGATACAGATACTTATGTTCCTGTTAGCTTAAACCGCCCTGCGGCTTTGGTAGAAGATACTGCTGAAGTATTAACTGCTGCTGCTCCGGTTGCTACTACTGTTGATGCTGATAATGTTAGCATGAATGTGTATCCAAATCCATTCACTGACAAGTTCAATGTAGATATCGATGGTGGCAAAGCAGGTTTGGTTAGCTTGTCTCTTTATGATGCTGCTTCTCAGCTGGTATATCAGGGAACAGCCAACAGACAAACAGGTACACAGACGATCAACGTTAATATACCAAATGCAAATACCCTCAAAGCAGGAAGCTATGTTCTGAATGTAGTTCTTGATGGACAGGTAACCAAGTCATTTGTACTCATAAAAGTTGACTAGGAAAACCAACCGTATAAAAAAAGTCTGGTACTATTACCAGACTTTTTTTTAAGTTATCTTTGAGTTTACTTCTTTTCTCTTTAACCCTAATTATAAATTATAATGGATTTAATTTATTTTCTAAAAGTCCTGTTCCGTAAAAAATGGGTCATCTTAGGACTTTCTTTTTTAGCCGTTGTTTGTGCTTTTGTTTCCCTCCTTTATAAAAAAGCACAGTTTGAATCTGTAGCACAATACTCTACAGGCTTTACTGCAGAAAGAGTACGTATGGTAGATGGTACATCTGCAGTAGATTTATATACAGCGGATGTTAAATTCAACAACGTAATTGAAACCATCAAATCGCCACAGGTAATCGGTATGATTTCGTATCGTTTGATTCTGCATGATTTGAATAATCCAACCAAAGCATACAGAAGACTGACTATAAAAAATACCGAAAGCCAGATATACAGTGAAGTGAATGTGGATTATGCAAAAAAAATATTTGCACAAAAAATTGCAACCGGCGATTTATTGCATTCAGATAATGAAAAAGAAACACAGTTAATTGAATACCTGAAATTATACCGGTATGATTATGATGGTCTCCTTAGAACATTGAATATTGAAAGGGTAGAAGGAACAGATTATCTGAATATCACGTTTACTTCAGAAAGCCCTGAGCTTTCTGCATTGGTTGTAAACTCTATCGGCGAAGAGTTTTTAAGTTATTACAGAAGCATCAACTCTCAGCGTACTATGGAGAATGCGCAAACTATTCGTGAGATGGTGGATAGCCAGCAAAGTAAAGTAGACAGCATTGGGCAAAAATTATTGACTGAAAAAATAAGTCAGGGATCGATAGATCCTGCCAGTAAAACTACCAGTGCTATGGAAACAGTGAAAGAGCTGGAAGGTAAATTAGCTGAAGAAAAAGGCAAATACAATGAGCATTTAAACCGTTCTCAATATTTAAAACAAGAATTGGCTTCTTTGCAATCTGGTGCCAGTCAATCCAGCGCATCCAATGATGAAGTGTTGACATTGACCAATAAAAAAAATCAGTTGGTAGAAAAACTATCGCATGAAGGTGGCAATGATCCTGCTTTGCAGCAACAGATTAATGATTTGAGAACACAGATTATTCTTAAATCGAACAGTGGTGTAAGTAAAAATAAACTGGCTGATAATATAACCGATTTGCAACGTCAGATAAGTGAAGAAGAAGCATTGATGAATGCATCGAATTCTACGATCGCCGATTATAACAGCTCTATCCGTCAATACATAGGTATGAGTAACGTGAATCCCGGTAGCGGTGTAAAGATGGATGCATTGAAAGAACGTTTGGATATTGAAAATAAACAATTAGCCAGTACAAAGGAAAAATATGCGCAGGTAGAAGGCTTGTTGAAAGATGATCCTACATCTAACTTTATTCAGACAAGGGTAGGACAACCGGCTGTAGAACCACAATCGAAGAAGACATTGATTACAATGGCATTGGCAGGTTTAGGTGTATTCTTTATTACCTGCTTGTTCTTCATTTTTATGGAGATATTTGATTCTACTGTAAAAACGCCTTCTATCTTTTCCAAGCTTACCAAAATGAAAGTGGTAAGTGTATTGAATAAAGTACCATTAAAAAATACCTATGTAATGGATCTGGTAATGCAGGAAAATGAAACAGATCATTTTACACCACAAAGTATTTTCAAAAACAGTGTACGCAAACTGAGGTACGAAGTAATACACAGCGAAAAAAATATTTTCTTAATAGCAAGTACTCAAAAGAAAGCGGGTAAAAGTACCATCATCGAATCATTGGCAACAAGCTTGTTGTTAAGTAAAAAAAGAGTACTGATTATTGATCTTAATTTTTCGAACAACACCTTATCCAAAGTATTTAATGCAGATGTATTTATACAGGACATTGCAAAGAAGGTAAATTATTCATTGCCGTTTGAAACACAAAAATTGTGGAGCAATACGATGTATGATAACTTAAGCATTATTGGTTGTAACGAATCCAACAATACACCATCGGAAGCATTGCATAGTCTGGATTTGACAGCTTTTTTACAGGCATTGAAACAACATTTTGATTATATCATAATGGAAGGCGCTTCGCTTAATAACTATGCAGACACTAAAGAACTGTCGCAATATGCAGAAGCTGTGTTTACAGTATTCTCTGCAGGTGCAGCAGTATCGAACGGAGATATAGAATCATTTCAATTTGTAAAAAGCCTTGGAGAAAAAAATCATAATGTCATACTAAATGACGTTATAACTGAGAATATTAATTCCTGATTTTTTAAACAGTATATATAGAATGAAACCCGCCAGGCTTACATGGATTGATTATGCAAGAGGGATTGCAATCATATTGGTATTGTACCGGCATGTATTTGAAGGTATCAAAGAATCGGGTACACCGATAGCAAATTACATGTATCTGGAGTATGCCAATATATTTTTCTTTAGTTTCAGGATGCCTTTGTTCTTTATTGTATCAGGCTTATTTGTTGCAAGCAGTTTAAAGAAACGTGGAGTAAAAGAGTTTATCGAAACAAAGGCAAGGATTATTTTGTATCCATACTTTTTGTGGGCTTGTTTGCAGATAACCATACAGATGATCTTTTCAAAATACACCAACGCAAAGCCGGATTATCATACCTACCTCTATTTGTTTTATATACCTAAAAATGTAGATCAGTTTTGGTATTTGTATGCGTTGTTTAATGTAGCAGTACTCTATGTTTTGGCAAAAGCAAAGCTTGGAATTACTCCAATCTGGAATATTGTGATTGGCTTGGTGCTGTATTATATTGCCGCCATTGCCTTCCAAACCAACGTTATTATTGGTTTTATAGGGGATATTTTCCATTATTATTTATTTTTCGCAATAGGCGACGCAATAAGTCGTTATATCACCGATCGTAATAATTTTAAATATTTTGAATCCTGGAAATTATTATTGCTGATGCTGTTGCCGTTTATTGCGGCACAGGTTTATTTTTTAAAAGTAAACATCGATTATGCAAGCAATAAATACCAGTACGTTGAATATTTTCAACCCTTTATTTATTTACCAATTGCATTGGTAGGCTGTGCGTTTATTATGAACCTGACATTTGTGCTGCAAAAATTAAACTTAAAAATCCTAAGCTGGGTGCCCGAGCTCGGCAGGCATTCCATGTACATATATGTAGCACAGGTAATGGTATTTGCAGCTGTACGTATTTTCATGAAAAAAGTATTGGGCATTAATGATGTGCCGTTGTTATTAATAGCAGGCATCATCTCCGGATTGATTGTACCGGTATGGCTGTTCAAGCTTTCTGTAAGATTTAATATGCGTTGGTTATTTACCTTAGAAAAACATACAGTTCCCGCTTTAAACGAAGGGTCAATAAAACCTTTAGCAGTAAATATCCTTGAAAAAAATAATTAACGCTTCATGTCAACATCAACAAAATATCAGGGTTGGCTGCATTCCAGTTTTTTTGGAGGGTTGCAAAAGTTATCGGTGCCTTTATCAAGTGTATTGATTCAAATGCTGTTGGCAAAGAAGGCGCTTACCAAAGACCAGATGGGCGTATGGGCAGTGTTTATGACCATTACAGCTATCCAGGAAACCTTGCGCCAGGGATTGGTAAAAACATCGCTTATAAAATTTATTAATCATTGTAAAGAAGAAGAACAAAAATATGTGCTTACAGCAGCATTCATTTTAAATGCTGTAATGTCTATTATAATATCATTGGTGTTGTTTGTTTTTGCAGGCTATTTTGCAAAGGTGGAGAAGATGCCGGAACTAAAAGAGATGCTCTATATTTTTCAATTTGGAATGTTGATTATGATACCGTTTTCACATTTTGAATGGTTGATGTACGGTAAGGTCCAGTTCAAAGGATTGTTCTGGGTATATTTCTTCAGGCAGGGACTTACACTTTTATTTGTAGTACTGGTTTATTTATTTACAGGAGGTTCATCACTTAATACATTAGTTGTTATCTATAATGTAAGTCTGCTTGCAGCTACCATTGTGGCTTATTATTTTGTACGGCAATTTTTGACAAAGTCTTTTTCCTATTCAAAAGAATGGCTTGTTAAACTGTTGCATTTTGGTAAATATGTATTTGGCTCCAATGTAAGTACGCAGATTTTTCGCAGTGCCGATCAATTGATGCTGGCTCCGATAATCGGCAATGCAACTTATACGGCTTCACAAAATGTTTCTGCAAGAGTTATCAATCTGGCTGATTTGCCTTCACAGACATTGGGCGATATTTTATTTCCGAAGAGTGCAAAAAAGGAGAACAGTGATAATCCTTCCATGATTAAGTATTATTATGAGAAGACCGTAGGGGCTTCACTTTTCTTTGTGCTGCCATTGGTCTTAACTATATTATTGTTTCCAAAGCTGATAATCGTTGTTTTGGCAACCAGAGAATATTATGATGCAATTCCTTATCTGCAGTTAATATCTATTTCAGCCATCTTTCTGGCATTTTTAAAACAGTTTGGCGTAATTATAGATTCAACCGGAAGGCCACATGTAAATTTTATTACCATTACAATTATGGGTGCTATACAGGTTTTGTCCTGCTATTTCTTTATTAAGTATTATGGTTTGATGGGTGCGGCCTATGCATTATTATTTACACATACAATTGGCTTTATTATATCACAGGTTATTTTAAACAGGTATTTCAATGTAAATTTTTTGAATAGTTTCAAACATGCCATTTTGTTTTATGGCGAGATGTATTCTATTGTAATGGAAAAGATGAAAGCATGGAGAACGAAATAATAACAAACCGGGACTTTATTGTTTTTGGTATGCAAGGATGGGATATTGAGATCGGGTGTAATCCCCGCAATATTTCTCTTGTGATGGCCAATAACAATAACCGTGTGCTCTATATTAATAAACCGATCGATCGTATTACATACTTAAAAGGTGCCGCTAAAAAAGATAAAAAATTACAATCAAGAGTTGATAGCTGGAAAAAAGGCATTGGTGAATTAACGGAAGTAAAGAAAGATATTCATGTGCTAAACCCACGTACCATCTACGAATCCACCAACTTTCTTCCCGAAGGAAAGCTCTATGATTTTTTTAATCGTTTAAATGCAAAGAGATTAGCAAAGCAGATCAATAAAGCAATAAAGACATTGGAGTTTAAAAACCCAATCATTTTTATAGATGATGATTTTGTAAAAGGGTTTTATTTAAAAGATCTGATACCGAACGATCTTTCGGTATATTACTTACGTGATTTTTTAATTTATTATCCGTATTTTGATAAGCGTGCAAGCTTGCTGCCAAAGCTGATTGAAAAGTCGGACGTAGTTGTTGGCAATTCTTTGTATTTTAAAAATTACTGTCTTCAATTCAATTCCAATTCATCGGATATTGGACAAGGCTGTGAGACGGCTGTTTTTCAAAAAGATACTTATACCAAGCCGGAGGACCTGAAAAATATTCGGGGACCGGTTATCGGTTATTGCGGCGCATTATTGTACAATCGTTTAGATGTAAAATTATTGGAGGAAGTAGCAGCGCAGAAAAAGGAATGGTCATTTGTATTTGTTGGTAAAGAAGATGGAGTGTTTGCAGCATCGTCCTTGCATCAATTGCCGAATGTATATTTTCTTGGTGCTAAAAGCTTTGATGAAGTTCCTGCATACATTCATTATTTTGATGTGTGTATTAATCCGCAGATTGTAAATATGATTACGATCGGCAATTATCCGTTAAAGATTGATGAATACCTTGCAGCCGGAAAGCCTGTGGTAGCAACAGATACAGAAGCAATGGAAATGTTTAAGGAACATTGTTATCTTGGAACAACAGTAGAAGATTATATCCGGAACATAGATAAAGCATTGAACGAACCGAATGCTGAAACCCTAAATGCAGAGCGCAAAAAATTTGCGCAATCACATAGTTGGGAGGCTTCGGTTAATAAAATATATCAGGCAATTAACGCATTTAAAAAGAGCAATGTATGATCGAAGAACAGGATGAATTTTCAAGAGAAAATACTGCTAATAGAAATTTAGCAGAAGCTGTATCTATATTATTCGTCACAGCGGTGATGTTATTATTATTTGTAAAAATCATATTTTTTTAAAGATTGCCGGAAGCAAAACTACATATCGGAAATAAAACAGCAGCATGGCTGCACAGGGAATTAATTGAAAAGAAATTTATTTCGCCTGTAGGTTTGTCTATACTGGCTATTATAGTAGCCGGTTTAGGAGTTTTATTTACGGATAAAGATTTTGTTTTAATTCCTTTTATTTTAATCGGTGTTTTTATTGGTGTTATACTGTTATATTATTGCATAGTAAAACCCTTAACAGGTTTTTATATTACCACTTCAATAGCCTTTTTTGCGTTCTACCCAAGTCATTTATTTGGATTGGATCTGCCCATAAGTTCGGGTGTGGAAGTACTTACACTTTTCCTGTATATCGGTACCTATGTATATACCAAAAAGAATGCAGCACCAAAAGGTGGGCTTATCAGCACTTCCATTTCTGTAACACTCATCATTTATTCAGGGTATTTAATCTGCGAAGCATTCAATACCAATGTGCCCAATGTAAACGGATGGTTCTTTAGTACAAAGCGTTATTTCGTTTATATACTGCTCTATATTATTGCCTACGATTTAATTGATACTACTGAAAAATTCAAATACTTTTTCAAGTACTGGATTAAGTTTTCATTTGCAGCAGCACTGTATGGCTGTTATCAAAAATGGTTTGGCTATTTGCCGATGGAACTGCATTATATTATGCGTTCACCGGTAGAGTATAAGTTGTTGTACCAGGGAGGTTCGTTGCGTATCTTTTCCTTTTTGTCTGATGTGGTATCCTTTGGTGTATTATGTGGCAGTATGGCTGTAATTACGTTATTGTTGGCAATAAACGAAAAGATAAAAAAGACGAAATATATTTTGTGGTTCTTTACCATCATTTTTGTTTTAGGAATGTTGTATTCCGGAACACGTACTACTTACTTTATGATTCCTGCCGGGCTGGCGTTGTATGTTTTATTAACCATTCAAAGTAAACGGACGTTGATAATAATATTTGGTTCGTTTATGGCCGTCTTTCTTATCATGTTTTTACCCATTAATAATGGTCCTCTAAACCGTTTCCGTTCCGCCTTCAATTCAAAAGATGAATCGCTGAATGTGAGAGATATGAACCGTCATTATATACAACCGTATATTTACAAGCATCCGTTTGGTGGTGGTATTTCTTCTACCGGTGGAGAAGGCAAACATTATTATCCGGATCATCCGCTGGCGGGTTTTCCCCCGGATAGCGGTTATTTAAAGTTTGCATTAGAGCAAGGCTGGATTGGTCTTTTGTTGATTGTTATTTATAACCTTAGTATATTTTATCAGGGGATTCATTCGTATTTCAGAATGAAGGATAAAACCTATAAGCTATATATGGCAACGCTTTTGGCAGCATTGTTCTCCATTATTATTACACAGTACGCACAGGTTTCTATCGGTCAATTGCCTTATACTATTTTCATTTTTGCTGCCTTATCTTTAATAAAGCGATTAAAGGAATTTGACGATGCAAAAGCAAAGCAAACTCCCATTGATGCTGTTATACCATTAACCAACTAAACTATGCATATTTTAATCTTAAACAAAACTGACATGAAGAATTTACTATCCGCCGCTTTATTAGCTGTTGTTTTTTGCAGCATGTCTTTTAATGCTGTTGCACAAATGGCAGGAAATGATTCAAGTAAAAAATCGGCCAATCTTAACTTGAGTGATCCTAACAATGATTCTTTAATAAAAGCAAAACTGGTGGGGCTTGCTGCAAACAACCCGGATTTAAAGATTGCGGATGCTAATGTAAAGATTGCACAGTATAATTATGATGTAGCAAAAAATTCATGGTTGGGTTCTTTAAACGTTTCCAGTAACGTTAATGAATTTGTTGTAAACGGTACATACATTAATGGTGTAGCAGCTTCTACGTATTATCCAAAATATAATGTGGGCTTATCTGTACCGCTGGATATCTTTTCAAAAACAAAAGGTGCTAAAAGAGTAGGCTCGGAAAATATCGTAATTGCAAAGGCAATGAAAGACGATCGCTTAAGGCTTATCAAACAGGAAGTATTAACCCGCTATGAAAATTATAAATTGCAGAAAGAAGTAAACCGTTTGCAAAAAATACTAACGGAAGAAGACAATGATTTTTATGTGGCCGCACAAAAAAGCTATGCAGACGGAACCATCCAATTGATAGATATGAATAAAACCTATCAAACCTATATCATTGCACAGTCAAGAATGGCAAGCTGTCAGCATGATTTAAATATCGCTGTAATTCAATTGGAAGAAATGATTGGTATGCCACTCGATCAGGCATTATCAAACACGGCTCCCGATACAGTAACCTATGGACAATAAATAATCAGCGCAAACAGAGTATGACACAAAAAGCTGTAGCCAAAGAAAAACTCTTCTTCCCAAACCTTGACGGGTTAAGGTTTTTCTGCTTTTTTATCGTTTTTCTTTTCCACTGCAACGAAGCCGTTTTCAGAAGGATAAGCAATCCCGATCATAAAGCAGCGGTTAATTTTTTGTTTCAAAACGGAGAGCTTGGTGTAAATATCTTTTTTGTATTGAGTGGCTTTTTAATCACATTATTATTAATAAAAGAGAAAGAATTAAACAGTACGATTAATCTTAAGAATTTTTACATAAGGCGTGTATTGCGTATTTGGCCTCTTTATTATCTGATTGTATTTTTTGGGTTTGTATTATTTTCGTATGCACGGTTCAGAACAATAGCAGATCCCCGCTTGCTGGGCGATATCCGCTACTATATGGTATTTGCCAGCAATTTCAATGTAATACAAATATGGCCATTGATTGCCGGAGGCGGCATGAGTGTATTATGGTCGGTATCAGTAGAAGAACAGTTTTATCTTATCTGGCCGGTAATAATAAAATATGCAAAGCCTAAAATATACCGCTATGTTTTTCTGGTTATCATGTTGATGACTTTAATCGTTCGCTCCTTTCATTTGCAACATACGGAAGCAGGCTATGCTATGCGTAATTTTTTTACATTCAGTGTAATTGGGGATATGGCATTGGGTGGGTTGATGGCCTATTATTGTTCATACGATAGTCCTGTGTTAAGGTATATAACCAAAATGCCCCGTTGGCAAATTGTATTGGCGTATGTTGTTACGATTGTATTGATATTATTTAAGCAAACCATTTTTTACACTCCGTTGCCGATGATTTTTGAACGCCTGGTATTGGCCTGTTTCTTTGCATTTATTATAGCAGAGCAGAACTATGCAGAAAATTCTTTCTTCAAATTCTCGAGCCTGAAACGCATCAGCAAATTAGGTGTATATACCTATGGATTTTATTGCCTTCATTTTATCGCAACATTAGCAGTGCTAACTGTTGCTGACAAGTACGATTGGAAACTCAATACGCTCTTAACTACTTCTGTTGCCTGTATCATAGCTTTAATCCTTACGATTATTATGGGATTAACTTCGTATCATTTCTTTGAAAAATATTTCCTGAAACTGAAGAATAAGTTTTCGTTTATTGTTAAGCAGTAATAAGCAATTCTATCATTAGTCAAAAAAGCTTCTCTCTATAAAATTATAAAGCCCCAATAAAAATAGTTGGGCTTTATAATTTTGAATATACAGCTTACCAAAAAATGCTGTACAATGCTGTAAGTACCCCAACAATAATTAAAGCGCCTACGGTAAATGAAGGAGATGTTTTAAACATGCTCCTATCTACTTCCAGGCCTTTAGGGTTGTTTTGTTTGCCCATTTCTAAATAGCTGATAATTGCCATTCCTATTATACAAAAGCCAAACACAATACCCATCCTGTCTAAGAACGGTATTTCCCAAAGTTTGCTTCCGTCGGCTTGTGTTATAAGGGATGAAAAGCCTATATTTTTTAACCCCTCTAAATTTACGCCCCAAACTGGCAACTTCTTTAAAATAAAAGACAGGGAGAAACCGCCAATTGTTGCAAACAATGCGGCATTGGAAGTAGCCTTTTTCCAAAAGAAACCAAGTATAAACATGGCAAAAATACCCGGGCTTACAAAACCAGTATATTCCTGGATGAATTCGAAACCGCCTTTTTTATCAATGCCTAAATGCGGTGCTATAATTACGCCAATAATCATTGCAAGAAGCACTACCAGCTTTCCGGTTGATACGAGCTTCTTCTCACTAGCTTCTTTATTAAGGTGTTTTTTGTAAATATCCAACGTGAAGATGGTAGAAATGCTGTTTACTTTTCCTGCCAAAGAAGCAACAATAGCAGCTGTAAGTGCGGCAATGGAAAGCCCCTTTAAACCGGCAGGCAATAAATTGAGCAACACCGGGTAAGCTCTGTCCGGATTTGTTTCGCCTGCTTGCATCATTTCCTGGTGCAACAAACCTTTTTGATGCAAAACGTATGCTGCAATACCCGGCAATACAACTATCACGGGCATTAATAATTTTAAGAATGCAGCAAACAGGATACCGCTACGGGCCGTTTTCAAATTAGCTCCCAAAGCCCTTTGTGTAATGTACTGGTTGCAGCCCCAATAGTTCAGGTTCACTATCCACATGCCGCCAATTAAAACCGTAAGCCCCGGTAGGCTTGGATAATCGGGGTTATCCCTTTTTAATATCATGTGGAAATGATCGTTTGCACCATGCATCATATAATTAAAGCCGTTTATTATCCCTTCCTGTCCGTTTAATTGGGCTACTTTACTTAGGGCTAAATAAGTAGTAACCAATCCTCCCAGTATTAAAAAAATACCTGGATAACATCCGTGTACCCTATTACTTTCATTCCCCCAAGTGCAATAACAATCGCAAACATAGCAAGCCCATACATACACAATGTCAAATCTAATCCGGATAAGCTACTAATAGCCAATGCCCCAAGATACAGGATAGATGTAAGGTTTACAATTACATACAATAATAGCCAAAACACAGCCATAATCATTGCTACAGTACCATTATACCGCTGGCTTAAAAACTGCGGCATGGTATAAATTTTATTCTTTAAATACACAGGAATAAAAAATACCGCCACAATAATTAAAGTAATAGCCGCCATCCATTCGTACGTAGAAATGGCAAGCCCGATTTTAAAGCCACTGCCACTCATGCCAATAAATTGCTCTGCCGAAATATTGGAAGCAATCAACGAAGTACCGATTGCCCACCAGGTTAACGAACCTTCTGCCAAAAAATAATCGTGCGAAGCGGATGCACTGGCACTTTTCTTTTTGCGATAAACCCATAAGCCATAACTGGCTACTACGATGAAATAAAATAAAAATACTAAGTAGTCTTTTGTTTGTAAACTGTTCATATAGCTGTTAGTTAAAAGTGTAGAATCGTTAAGAAGATATTTATTGAATATGCATCAATTATTTTTATAAAAAACTTCATTCCATCTTAATTCATTTTTTAGGTTATAAATTTTTGTTTCTTTATTAATACAAACAAATTCGATATTGGCCATAGAAGCAAAGTCTTCCATGTTTTCGGCTGTCAAATTCTGGCTGTATCCTGTATGGTGTGCGCCGCCTGCATAAATCCATGCGGCACAGCCTGTTTGCATATTGGGGTGTGGTTTCCATAAAACCCTTGCTACAGGAAGTTTTGGGAGGTCTTTTGTCGCTTTAACCGCATCTACTGTATTTACCAATAATCGGAAACGGTTGCCCATATCTATTAGCGAGGCATTCAGCGCAGCACCTGCGGCTACATTAAATACTAAACGTACCGGATCGGCCTTGCCGCCAATACCTAAAGGATGGATTTCGCAACTCGGTTTTGCATTGGCAATACTTGGACAAATTTCCAGCATGTGGCTGCCCAATACCATTTCATTACCGGGCTCAAAATGATAAGTATAATCTTCCATAAACGAATTGCCGCCAGGCAGGCCTGTACCCATTACTTTCATGGCTCTCACTAAGGCTACCGTTTTCCAATCGCCTTCGCCGGCAAAGCCATAGCCATCGGCCATTAGCCGCTGCGCAGCAATACCGGGCAATTGTGTCAGGCCATGTAAATCTTCAAAAGTATCAGTAAAGCCTTTGTAATTATTTTCTTCTAAAAATTTGCGAATGCCCAATTCTATTTTTGCAGCATCACGCAAAGATTGGTGTTGGTTGTTCCCTTTTTTAAGGGAAGGCATTAGTTTGTACAACGCTGCATATTCATCGCAAAGCTTTGTAACGGTGGTTTCTTTTATGCCATCTATAACGCCTGCTAAATCGCCGATGCCGCAAGTGTTTACACTGTATCCAAATTTTAATTCGGCTTCTACTTTATCGCCATCGGTAACGGCTACATAGCGCATGTTATCGCCAAAGCGCACAAATTTTGCACCTTGCCAATCGTTCCAACCGAGGGCAGCCCTTGTCCAGCCTGCAATTTGAGCTATTACATTTTTATCTTGCCAATGGCCAACTACTACTTTTCTTTCCATGCGCATACGGCTCATTATAAAACCAAACTCACGGTCGCCATGCGCCGATTGGTTTAGGTTCATAAAATCCATATCTATATCGCCCCAGGGGATATCACGATTGAATTGCGTATGCAAATGCAACAATGGTTTTTGTAAAATCTTTAATCCATTAATCCACATTTTGGCCGGAGAAAAAGTATGCATCCATGTAATAATGCCAATACAATTTTTGTTGGAATTGGCATCAATAACAAGGTTGTAAATTTCTTCGGTTGATTTTAATACAGGTTTAAACAACACTTTCACCGGTATGGAATCTGCCTCATCCAAACTTTTTGCAATAAGTGTAGAATGCTTTGCCACTTGCTTTAGCGTTTCTTCGCCATACAGATTTTGACTCCCGGTTACAAACCATATTTCTAAACCCTTTATGTTGATGCTATTTTTCATTGTTGAATTTTTTATTATTTATTGTTGCCCGTAATAAGAGTCTGGTCCGTGCTTGCGTTCAAAATGTTTTTTTATCAGTGCATCTTTTAATCGGGGTGCGCTTGCATTTATTTGTTCGGTAAGCGATGTCATTTTTGCAACATATTCCAACACCGCACTATTGTGTACTGCTTTGGCTGCGCTTTTCCCCCAGGTAAATGGTGCATGATTTCCCACCAAAATCATTTCTACTTCTTCGTAGCTTAGGCCTTTTTCTTTAAAGCAATTCATGATTTGAAAACCTGTTTCATATTCATAATTACCTTTTATCATTTCATCATTCATCGGCGCAGCACAAGGAATATCTACGGTAGTATAATCGGCATGTGTGGTGCCGAAAATTGGAATGTCACGCTGCGCCTGTGCCCATGCCGTTGCGTAGGTAGAATGTGTATGAACAATGCCTCCGATTTTTTCCCAATGCCTGTACAAAACGGCATGCGTAAGCGTATCGGATGATGGGCGGAGATTGCCTTCAACCGTCTTGCCATCGAAATCGACAATGACCATTTTTTCAGGCGATAAATTTTCATAAGCCACACCGCTTGGCTTTATGGCAAACACGCCCATGCTCCTGTCCACCGCACTCACATTGCCAAATGTAAAAAGCACCAAACCCAATGCAGGCAGTTGCATATTTGCTTCGTAAGCCTCTTGTTGTATGTGTAAATATTTATTCATAAAAACGGGTATCAATGAACAATGAACAATGATCAGTGAACAATGAACAGTGATCAATGAGCAATTGACAATGAACAGAGATTAATTTTTATTTCAAATTGATAGTTTAGTTATACTGGCTTTTTTATTTTTAGTAAATTCTTTTTTGCTTATTATAAATTGTTCCTTATAAATTGCTTACTGTTTTCTCTTCATTAATCATTGTTCATTGTTCCCTGTTCATTGTTCACTGTTATTTGTTCATTGCTCATTGTTCATTGCCCATTGCTTTACTGTTTTAATAGACGCTATAAGCATTTTCAATAATTCTTTACAATCGGGTAATATGCTTTCAAATTCATTTTTATCGATGTAGCCGGTATCGTTTAAAATACAAATCCAATATTCTGTTTCGTTTGCCTCTTTAAGGGCGATACTTAATTTGTGTGCAAAATCAGCTTTGCTTTGTCCATATTCCGCCTCTCTAATCAAAACTCCCACAGCGGTTCCACTCCTCAATATTTGTTTCGATAAAACAAATTCTTTTTTTGTTTGCTGCAAGTATTGCGACAGTTTAACAATCCGTATTGCAAACGAATAACTTTTTATTTTTAAGACATTCTCCTTCATTTATTAAAAATTATTCATTGTTCACTGTTCATTGATCATTGTTCATTGATAATTGTTCATTCCCCACTCCCCATTCCAAATACATTTTATACCTCTTTGCATAATAAGCTACTCTATCTTCCTGTGGCAGATATGTTTTTTCAAAGCCTTGTCCCATTGCATTCATGGCATCTTCCACTTTATTGTAAATGCCGGCAGCCGTTGCAGCAAACATAGCAGCACCATTGGCACAGGTTTGATCGCTACTATGCACACGGATGGGCATATTTAACACGCTAGCCATTACCTGCATTATATAGGTTGATTTTTGGGCAACACCTCCCAATGTAATGATTCCTTTTACAGGAATGCCTTCGCTAATAAAACGATCTACAATAGCTTTGCTGCCAAAGCAAGTAGCTTCTACCAGTGCTTTAAAAATCCTTGGAGCATCGCTGCCCAAATTAATATTTGCGATAAGGCCTTTTAATAATTGATTGGCATCCGGAGTCCTCCTTCCATTCAACCAATCTATTGCCAGCTCATCGTTTTCATTCAATGGTATTTTTGATGCTTCTTCTGCTAATGTTGCGATGAGGTTGTTGGAAATTTTTTCTTTTACTGCACCTTCTTCCATAAATTGATGGATGGGCCAAAGCAGTAAATCTCTAAACCATGCATAAGCATCGCCAAAAGCACTTTGGCCGGCTTCCATGCCTATCATACCCGGAATCACAGAGCCATTTACCTGGCCGCATATTCCTTTAACCAAAGTATCTTTTACTTCATCAATAGGCGCTACCAAAATATCGCAGGTAGAAGTACCCATTACTTTGCTTAGATAATACGGCTCAATTTGTCCGCCAACTGCACCCATGTGACAATCAAATGCGCCAATGCCAATTACCACATCAGCAGGTAAGCCCAGCTTTTCAGCCCATGCTTTACTGATTGTTCCAACTGCTTCTGCAGATGTATATGTTTGAGTAAATAATTTATCGGTAAAGCCATCCAATAATGGGTCGAGGGTAGCGAAAAAATCGTTGGGTGGTAAGCCGTTAAATTCTTCTGCCCAAAGCGTTTTATGCCCTGCACTGCATACGCCCCGTTTTAATTGTTTTATATCGTTGCCACCTGTTAGTAAAAAAGGAACCCAATCGCAATGCTCTACAAACGAATGGATATTATTGCGCACGGCTTCGTCTTTTCTAAGTACATGTAATAATTTTGCCCAGAACCATTCGCTGCTATAAACGCCACCTACGTAGCGCAAATAATTGATGGGGAATTTAGCCGCATGTGTATTTATCTCTTGTGCTTCCTGTGTGGCGGTATGATCTTTCCACAGAACAAACATGGCGTTGGGATTATTTTCAAACGCCGGCAATAAAGCCAACGGCGTTCCCGATGCATCTACTGCAATAGGTGTAGAGCCTGTCGTATCTACCGAAATACCTTTTACATTGGAAGCAATTGAAGTACCTGCTTTTTGTAAGCATTCTTTTATGGTGGCTTCAAGCCCTTCTATATAATCTAAAGGATGCTGGCGAAATTGGTTATTGGCAGCATTGCAATATTTTTCTTCTTTCCAACGGGGATAATAAAAAACAGCTGTAGCTATTTCTTGTCCATTACTGGCATTTAATAATACCGAGCGAACGGAGTCGCTGCCAAAATCTACGCCTATTACATATTTATCATCAGCCATTATTAATTGATTAATTGCGTAAATAAATTGCCCCGGTAATCTTTCACAAAACCAATAATATTATCTCCATAAAATTCATCTTCGGTATGCATCGTTGTTATTACAAGTGCTTTCATTCCTGCTCTGGCCGCGGCTTCTACACCCTTTGGCGAATCTTCAAATACAATACAATCTGCCGGCAATACATTTAGTTTTTCGGCGCACGACAAAAATGTTTCCGGATTCGGTTTGCTTTCTTTTACATCATCCGCACTTACAATTGCCTCAAAAAATTTATGCAACTGCAAACCATCCAGCACAAAATTTATATTGTACATTATAGCGGCAGATCCAATGGCCATTTTAATTTTTGCTTTATAAGCATCTTCTAAAAAAATATCCAATCCTTCAATAAGTTTCAAGTATGGCTTAAAATTTTCTTGATATTTCATCTCCTTTTTTATAGCCAATTGTTGCATTTCTTCCTTAGAAAATCGCTTAGGAAAAGTTCTTTCTAATAACTCTTCATTTTTCCCATAGCATTGCAGCTTTGTTTCTTCTATCGAATTAGTTGCTCCTAAATCATTTAAGATTTTATGCCATGCTTCTATATGAAATCGCATGTCATCTATTATTGTACCGTTTAAATCGAAAAGAAATGCTTTTTGCTGTTGCATATTTATATAAACCTATTAATGCTATTTTCTAAATACTCTTGTTTGCTGCTAATCATTTCAGGCTTTCTATTTTCAATTGTGTAGATTCTTAAATCTTCTAACGGGCAGTCATAATTATAATGCCTTGTCGTTTCTTTAATTTTCTTAATAACCATAGCCGGGGAACAATCGCATTGCAATTGTAGAATTTTAAAAACGGGAAAAATTTAAGTAAACCCATTTTTACTTCAACTGTGTTAAGTATTTTTTAACACGAATCATAAACCTATGATTTAGATGTTATTAAATACAGTTTTATACTTTAGATAATCATTTCTACCATAGTAGAACAGATTATTGCCACCCAGGAAATGGTTTTTAACGCAATAGGATACATTTCACTGTTGATAAATCTATTTCTGCTGTGGAAGGAATGGTTTTAAGGTGGTATTTTGTTATTTCTCCGGCTCCAAAACAATTCTATTGATGAAGAAATGTTTTCTTGGCTGGTAAAAAACAATTTTGATGTGGTAAAAATGCTTCCTTATATGGAAGAAAGTATTTCGTTTTGAAGCTTTAAACGTTTATTTGATTTAATAATATCGTTTAAAAATGAGGCTAAGCTTATTAACTTTTGAAAAAAGCAATCTGTTTCGTGAGATGGGAAAATTTGATCCGGTGGCATGAATGTTCTTTCGAATATCATTGTGTGCTTCAGGCGACTTTTTATTAGCTTTACTATCATGGCAAAACAACGCAATAACAAAAAATAATATCCTCGAATGTCAAGTAAAATAGATTCTACCAGGGTAATGATATTGCAGTTATTATTTCTTTTACCTACCCAAGTCCTGCTTATAAAATCTTTCTGTAAAAAAATATTTTTGAAATTGAACAATAAATTTTCATTTCTTGTTCAGCAGTAATTTTATATATGATTTTTTAGTGTGTAAAAATTACTGAAGTTTCAATTTGGTAAGTGGGTTATTTTAAAGCAGTTATAATGTGGCACTCGTAGTAACCCATCTTTTTTCAAGATGAATTACTACGTAGAATTTCAAAAGAATCGAGTTAAACAACTCACAATAACTAAATCCCATCCGGCGTTCAGTAATAGGGATACCGCTTACCTTAAACCATGTTTAAACTTCAACTAATAGTTTGGTCTGGTTTTTGCACAACCCATCCCCGAGTATAATAATCTACATTTTATTTATAACATGAAGAAAGATTATCCTTAAACCAAAGCACTGAATTTACTGAAATCCAATAATTGACTTTAAGCCAATAAATTAATATCCTAATTGAATATCCAATATTATGAAAAAACCAATACGCTCCTTTAGTGCAGGAGTATTGCTACTCTTCACAGCAATATTTTTTCTGAATAATCCCGCCCAGGCTCAGCAAACATTAATCTCTGTAAACGGTTGGAATGCGTATGTGCATCTTCCTGCGTCTTACAGTCTGCCTGCCAATGCTTCCAAAACCTATCCAACCATTTTGTTTTTTCCGGGAATCGGAGAAGTGGGAACCAATGCAAGTGCAGTAATTTTAAATGGTCCGGGTGCATACATTACACAAGGCTGGAACGGTAATGTACAGGTAGGTACAGATAGTGTTGAATTTATTGTTATCAGTCTTCAGCCACCATCTGCATGGCCGGTAGAAACTGCTATCAATGCAGAAATACAAAAATTAAAAAGTTTATACCGCATTAATAATAAGCGTCTGTACCTTACCGGTTTATCAATGGGAGGATGGTGCGCTACTACATTTGTAACCGGCGATCCTTATGGAGGTCCATATACATACGCATCACAGGTATCTGCCATTGTAGATGTAGAAGGCGTGGTGCCGGATGATAATCAACCATATCCAACCTTGTTTGACAACTTTGCACTTTCGGGTGGAAGATTGGTTGGTTTTCAACAGGCGAATGATAACAGGGATATTCCTTCAATAACAGGAAGGATGAATCAAACGGTATCTAATTCAGCCATATTTATTCAAACAAATTATAGCGGTGGCGGACATTGTTGCTGGGAACAATTTTATGGCGGACTGGGTGTACAACCCGGCGTTTTTTCATTGGATGGAATCAATCAAACATTGTATCAATGGCTGGCCCGTCAAAATGTTTCCAACATTGCACCGGTTGCCAATGCAGGAGCTGATCAAACAATCCTATTGCCGGCAACTACAGCAACCTTAACCGGAAGTGGTACAGATGCCGACGGAACGGTAGCATCTTATACCTGGACAGAAGTAGGAGGGCCGATACCTGCTACCATAACCAATGCAACCAATCAACAAGCTACTATAAGCGGATTAATACAAGGCGTATATCAGTTTGCACTAACAATAACCGACAATGGTGGTGCTATCGGAGCAGATACCGTTCAGGTAACTGTAACACCTGCAGGTATTACCTGTAATACAAATCCACCAGTTCGTTATATACAGGGCCAATCGGGGCCAGGAGCAATCTACTTGATTAATGGTGGTCCGTGGAAAGGCGGCGATACCATTCGTATAACACCGGGTAATTATCCGGATGTAATAGAGTTTGATCATGTGCATGGAGACCCATGTCATCCGGTAACAATTATAAATGATGGAGGTTTGGTTTCTTCACCTGCTATCCGTTTAAAAAATGATTGTTACTATGTGCATCTTACAGGAACCGGCGCACCGGGCATTCCTTATGGATTTAAAGTAGTAAATGGTCCGTTAACGATCAGTCTTAGTCATCATATAGAATTTGATCACGTAGAAGCAGTGAATCCGGGCGGTGTGGGTGTGTTCATGAAAGTGATACCTGATACAACGGCTCCGGGAAGCTGGTACATTAATGGCGCTCCCAATAATTATTC